>OLPT01001337.1_pt1 | contig 15152 bp, 10 predicted proteins | sample 1673051 | NCBI WGS metagenome assembly OLPT01 (sample SAMEA3136750, study PRJEB25190) | human gut metagenome | biome: human gut; feature: human-associated habitat; material: faeces | place: Austria | collected 2013
AAAGGCACAATTCATCCATGGCGCGCGAGGATAGTGTTTCCGTGTACATCTGACGAGCGGCATCGGGCAGTTTGTGTGCCTCGTCTACCACCAGCGCCTGATAACTGCGCAGGAGCAGTGGTCTATCTTCTTGCCGATGCGATGCGTCAGCCAGCAGATAATTGTGATTGCAAATTTGGATATCGGGCTTCATGGAATCTCGCAGATATTGCTGATAGCGGCAATCCAAACGCATGAAACAATCTCGCGGGCAGGACCGCGGCACAGAGATTCGGCAGCGGTCATACCGGGAAAGCTCCGGAATATAATCCATGTCCAAAATGTGCGCAGCAATGTTCAGGCTGTTGGTCTGCCGTTTTCTGCTTGGCTGCACCAGCGATGCTCTTTCGGCGAGGCGGGCATCGCAGACAAAACGCTCTTTGCCCTTGCGGACAACGGCTGTGATGGGTGCGGTGATGATACCCTCGTCCAGCAAAATAGCGGACAGGTCGGGCAGATACTCTGTAAGGATAGCGTCCTGCAAGGCAACGCTGGAAGTGGAGATAACGATGGGCAGTTTCATCCGTTCGGGGCGATGCATCTGCCAAAGGATACAGCCCACGAGGTAGGCCAGCGTTTTTCCGGTGCCTACGCCTGCTTCGCACAGGGAAATTTCCTTATTATATAAGGTATCTAAAACTTCATGGCAAAGCGCGATTTGTTCCTCGCGCACCGCCATACCGTGCCGGGGTAAGATCTCCCGGAAAATCTGTTCGGCTATGCGGTGGGATTCCGCATAGCCTGTCGGATAGGTTTGCATAGGTTTTACACCCCTGTTTTCCATCCCGTTTAAAGCAAAATGATGGGCAGCAGGCGCTTGGGGTCCTGCTGCCCACGATTTGCCCTAAACGGCAAAAGTAGATAGTTAAGTAAGTGTGCCACATTTGCCGCCCGCACCCCTGACACCGGGAACACAACAGGCAGACCACTGGCAATGGCCGTTCACTGACTTCGCCGGAGTCTTACTGCTTACAACTCCGGCTCGGTCACCCCCTCTGACGCGGGAGGCCGCTGGCGTATCATTATGGTCTTTCCCGCCGCAATTCTGGTTTGCCAGACCGCCCGTCGGGCCTGCCGGGAAAGGAACGTACTTGTTATGCTGGGTATTCGGTTGTCAAGGTGCTGGGGAACGGACTATATCCGCTAAAGAGAAAAACGCCGGAGAATGGAGTGTGCCGCTATGCGATCTTCTTCGATTTCAGCTTCGTCATATTTCCGTTTCAACCATGAAGTTTCAAAATCTGTCAGGTATGGCACTTCATCGGTTTTTAGGCCCCTGTCTATTTCTATTCCACCGTGAGGACCGGACTTCGACTTGATATTGTGCTTGCGAGTAAGTACTACAATATCTGAGGTAATGGTACGTCTGCTGACTCCGAAACGCTCGACAAAATCGTTGACATTGCATTTTTCATGCATATACAACAGTTCTAACATTTCGGCTTGGCGTCGATCGGCACTTGACACACTCTCACCTCTTTTCTGCTCGTTTTTCCCTTGCTCATCATCTTAAAGGCTAATAGCGCAGAAAATGTTCTCTAATTATTTGAACTTTTTGTGAATTTTTCGAGAAGCAGGCATAAAAAAGCCCGCCGCATTTGAGATGCGACGGGCTTATATTTTGACGAGAAAATTTCTATTATTTATGCTTCTGCGTTTTGGACAAGGCTTTCTCCGGGCGGTGCGGCTGATAGTACAATCCGAAACATTCCGGTGGCCACTTTTCAACGCCCTCCAAAAAAGAATGTCGAATCAGTTTTTTTGGCAACAGTTTCCATTTTCTGCGTGATTTCCTTACGTTTTTCCATATGCGGCCTCCTAAATTTATTGTGATTTGCACCGTAAACTAGAAAAGTCCACACAATCATAGGATTACCCAACGCAAATACGCCTAGAAATTATTAGAGCCATTTATTCAAGAAATCGATTGCATATTTCTGTTGTTCTTCCTCAAACACATGACCAGCGTTAGGGAAAATGGCAGATTGGAAATGGTCGGTGCACCCAGCGTCACGATAAACCTGCTCAGCTCGATCTATTACCTGTTGAACACTATCAACAGGATAAATGGGATCCTGTGCTCCGTGGCATACACACACTGGTCGGGGACAAAGCATCGTCACAATGTCCTGCATATCTCCTTTGTTCAAAAAGCCGGGCAAGTACATCGCATAGTTGTGGTTGATGCCTCGCTGCTGTAAATCTTTAATATTACAGAATCCACAACTTGTAACCAAAGCCCGTACACGCAAATCATACCAGAATAACCAAAGTGCTTCTTGTCCCCCTAGCGAATGTCCAACTGCGCCGATACGATTCGGATCTGTTTCAGGCTGAGCTGCAAGCACATCCACCGCGCGAGTCAGATCCGCAATATATTTTGCTTGCAGCGTTGAACCGTGGAGCAAATACTCCATAAATAGATGTCTCTCATATTGTCCATCAGCTAATCCCGGCACAGATTTACGAACCAACTCCGGTGGGCGGCGATCTTCAAACCCCAACATATCCGGGCAAAGAACCACATAACCAGCTCGACACAATGTCAGTGCAAAGGTATTAGCCGCTTGGGCATAAAGGCCGATTGGTTCAGCTTTCCCTACAAAGTATTCATCACCATGTTGGTGACATGCCACCACTGCGGGACCACTATTTTTTCGGCCAGATGGCACAAGTAACCAAGCCAAAACCTCTTCTCCGGGTTCTGTCTCGTACCAGATCTTGTAGCGTGACCATTCCGCAGTTCGTTCCTCCAGAACTCGGCTATATCGTTGTTTGGAAACTGTGGGGAACTGCCCCAACATTGTTAATACATCTTCCCTGTTCATAACAATTACTTCACCATTACTTCTTTGCTTTAGATTTGGTGTAAACATCGAAGGCGACCGCACTCAACAGAACTAGACCTTTAAAAGCCTGCTGCCAGTCAGTACTAATTCCCATCAGTGACATACCATTATTCAGCACGCCCATGATTAAGCCTCCAATAATAGCCCCCGACACATAACCTACGCCACCGCTAGCGGATGCACCGCCAATGCAGCATGCCGCGATGGCGTCCATTTCAAAGCCGTTACCTGCCTTGGGGGTCGCTGCATTTAAACGCCCCGTAAAGACAATACCTGCAATAGCTGCTAACAGCCCCATGTTTGTATAAACAGCAAAAAGTATGCGCTTTGTTTTAACTCCGGACAGCTCTGCCGCTTTAGCATTTCCACCATAAGCATAGACATGGCGTCCCGCGACGGTTTTTTGGGTAATAAAACTATAAATGACAATCAAGAGACCGATAAGGATAAACACGTTGGGGATGCCATTATTTAACGCCAACCATACGAAGAACAGATTAACAACCGCAGCCAGTACCACCAATTTTAAGACAAATAGTCCGGTGGAAGGAACTTGGAAATTGTATTTTTGTTTCTTTCTACGGTTAAAAATTTCTGTCACGATAAAGTATGCCGACAGCAAAACACCCACTAACACGCAAAAAATGTTTAACCCTCTTCCATGAAATACATCAGGAATAAAACCAGTACTGATCAGCTGGTAACTTTCGGGGAAGGGGCCGATGGTCTGTCCCTTCATAACCGCCATAGTAAGGCCTCGGAACACCAGCATACCAGCCAGTGTAGCAATAAAAGCAGGAATTTTCATATAAGCAATCCAAAAACCATTCCATGCGCCAATCAAGAGCCCTGCTAACAGACAGACACCAATGGTTACAGGGACACTCCAACCGTTATTGACTATCAAGACACCGGACAGTGCCCCGATAAATCCGATAACCGAGCCAACGGAAAGATCCACATTTCCTGTAATCAGGCACAGCAACATACCAATCGCCAAAATCAAAATGTAACTATTTTGCAAAATCAAGTTGGTGACATTCATCGGTTTCAGCAAAACGCCACCCAAAGTAATTTGAAAGAACAACACAATTGCAATCAATGCGATTACCATGGTGTATTGGCGGATATTATTACCAATGTTCTTTTTGATCTTCTCCAGCATCACGCAGTCTCCTTTGCTTGTAAGATGCAGTTCATAATTTTGTTTTGAGTCGCTTCAGCGGCATCCATTTGCCCTACAATGCGCCCCTCATTCATAACATAAATCCGATCAGCCATTCCTAGTAATTCCGGCATTTCGGACGAGATCATCAATACACTCTTCCCCTGAGCTATTAGATCATTGATTATGCAGTAGATCTCGTACTTAGCGCCCACGTCAATACCTCGGGTTGGTTCATCCAGAATTAGCAGATCTGGATCTGTCATAATCCATTTGCTTAAGACCACCTTCTGCTGGTTTCCGCCAGAAAGTTTGCCCGTCAACTGAGAAATACTGGAAACTTTGATGTTCATCCGTTTGGTGTAGTCTTGCGCGGCACTGATTTCCGCATTGGTATCCACAACACCATGCTTGCTGATTTTGTTTAAACTAGCCAGACTGATATTATGTAGCACATCATCGGTAAGAATGAGTCCCGCCTGCTTACGATCCTCTGTCACATATGCTATTCCCGCTCGAATAGCATCGCTAACAGTTTTCAGATTTAGTTCCTTACCATCTTTATACAAGTGACCAGATATCTTAGTTCCATAGCTGCGACCAAACACACTCATCGCCAATTCGGTACGGCCAGCACCCATTAAACCTGCTATTCCAACAATTTCACCCCTGCGAACAGTCAAATTGACGTTATCCACAATTTTTTTGTCGGCCACATTTGGGGCATAAGCGGTCCAATCCCGAATCTCAAACATAACCTCTCCGATGTGCGGGGTACGTTTGGGATAGTAGTCCTTTAAGCTGCGGCCAACCATGCCAGCCACAATGCGATCAGGCGTAACCGTTTCCTTAGCAGGATCAATGGTTTCAATGGTGGAACCATCCCGTAGGACGGTAATTTTATCCGCCACTTTCATCACCTCATTGAGTTTATGGGTGATAATAATAGCCGTTAGCCCTTCCTGTTTCAATTCCAAAAGCAAGTCCAACAAATGTTCAGCATCGTCATCGTTCAACGCGGCTGTTGGTTCATCAAGAATTAGTAAGCGAGCATTTTTAGACAGCGCCTTTACAATTTCAACCAATTGTTGTTTACCCACTCCGATATCTTTAATGGCTGTTTCGCTGTTTTCATGCAAGCCAACACGTTTCATCAGTTGTTCCGTACGCCGATATGTTTCATCCCAGTTGATTAATCCGTGATGTGAACATTCATTTCCGAGGTAGACATTTTCAGCAATCGTCAGATAGGGAACTAATGCAAGTTCCTGATGGATAATGACAATTCCCACTTTTGTACTTTCCTTGATATCGTGAAATTCACAGATCTTTCCATCATAGATGATATCCCCTTCATACGTTCCGTAGGCATAAATACCGCTGAGAATATTCATCAACGTAGATTTTCCAGCACCGTTCTCACCGACCAATGCGTGGATTTCTCCTTCTTGCACTACAAGGTTCACATGGTCCAGCGCCTTTACACCAGAAAAATCTTTGGTAATGTTTCTCATTTCTAGTAGCTTTTTTTTCATGGATATGTTTTTCCTCCTACAAACAGGAACAGCCAAACAGTGCCCTTTCCCTGATTTTCACTATTACTGCAACTGCGCCTCCGTGTAGTAGCCAGAGTCAATAAGAACACTCTTATAGTTATCAATCGTGACTACCACCGGATCCAACAGGTAAGATTCTACTGTTTTAGCACCATTGTTGTAGGTTTCGGTATCGTTCACTTCCGCCGTACCACCTTCGAGAATAGACTGGACCATGCCAACAACTTTGCCAGCCAATACCCGGGTGTCTTTAAAGATGGTCATGCTCTGCTCACCAGCGATAATGGATTTAATAGCGGCCGTCTCCGCATCCTGACCCGTGACGATGGGCAGGGGAAGTTTCTCTGTTCCGTAGCCACTGTTCTTCAAAGAAGAGATAATACCATAGGTTTGCAAATCAGAAGGACTCAGCACCACATCTACACGGCTACCATCCGCATAGGTGGAAGTTAAGAGGTTATCCATACGCGCCTGAGTAGCTGCCGCATCCCAGTTCAGTATACCACAAACGTCCATGCCAACCTGACCAGATTTGACCACCAATTTTCCTTCATCAATATAAGGTTGCAAAACACTCATAGCACCATCATAGAAGAAGAAAGCATTGTTATCTCCGGGATCCCCACCAAACAGCTCCAAATTGTAACTGGCATCACTGCCATTCAAGTCCAGTTGATCCACAATATACTCTGCCTGCAGAACGCCTACCTGAAAATTATCAAAAGTAGCATAATAACTGACATTCTCTGTGTTCATGATCAATCGATCATAGGAAATAACGGGGATTCCGGCATCGGCGGCCTTATCCACCACATCAGTAAGAGAACTGGACTCAACAGGTGCAACGACCAATACGTCCACACCTTTCGTAATCATATTTTCGATTTGGGAGACCTGTGTTTCCACAACATCTTCCGCGTACTGCAGATCCACCTGATACCCTGCTTCTTCCAGCATGGTTTTCATATTTTGGCCATCTTGATTCCACCTCTGACCGGACTGTGTAGGCATTGCAACTCCGATGTACTTCTGGTCTTTTTCACCAGCACCAGAAGATCCGCAGGCAACAAAGGTGGCCGCCATACTCAGTGTCAGAAACAGTGTGATCGATTTTTTCATTGTTTTCATTGTTTTCATCCTTTCCATTATTAAAACGAAAGCAGTATCTTTTGTTTGCTTTCGTTTATTTTCTTTTGAGAACAGTCTATCACACGTGTATTTTGCTGTCAATTATCACCTTTCACAACTTTTCTTTCGAATCATTGTGCATTTTACCATTTTCATTGGCAAAAGTGTTTTTTATATTCGAATTTGATCGTTTCAAACTTTCCCTTGTTTTTTTTTGGCAATTCATTATAATGAAATTATATCATTCATCTTTTGTATTTTTTTGTTCCCAGGAAAGGAAACGCCCATGTTTGCTGCAGAGCGTCTGAAAATTATCGAGCAATACCTGAAATCCAGTGGCCATCTGGAAGTAACCACCATTAGTGCAATGCTAGGTGTATCAGAAGTTACCATCCGACGAGATTTGGAACGACTGGAACGAGAGGGTATACTAATCAGAACTCACGGCGGTGCCGTACTTAATGAGGAAAATACAGGTAATACCGCAGCCTCTTCACCAGTCTTTCCGCTACTCACTCCTACGGATCAAGATATCGTGCAGACCGCATTTTCACTTCTTAACGAAGGAGATGTAATCCTGCTCTCGGGGCAAATGCTGGTTCGCCAGCTAGCCACTGTGCTGACCAATCAAAACCTAAAATTGACGGTTTTAACTAACGATTTAATTACCGCATATTCGCTGCGTAATTGCACTCAGGTCAATACTGTCATGCTAGGCGGACAGCTAAGTGTTCCCGAAGGAGCCAGCTACGGCCTGTTAACCCAAACCAACATGGCCAATTTTCATGTAAGCAAGATGTTTTTTGAGGTAGATGCCGTCAGCCGTCAACTAGCTATGACCGTTGACTCAACCGAAAAAGCCGAATTCTTACAAAAGGCATTCTCTATTGCCAGCGAAAAGATTCTGCTATGCCCATCATCCAGATTTGATCACACCGCTTTCTTCCGAGTGGGCGAAATTTCGTCAATCACCACTCTGGTCAGCGATTCTAATCTGTCGGATTTCTATAAAGAAGCCGCTTTCCAGCGCGACCTTCGTTTGTACACTTCTTTGTCCCTATATGAATTTCCCAGTACATCTTGAACCTTCGGACAGGAGGTCCCCTCTTATGTATCATTGTCCCTGTGTGGAACTCTGTGATGTTTCTGTTAACTCAACAGAAAGTTTTTCTCTTTATCACATAAACGCTAAATTTTCGGCTAGTGCCCTGCATTTTCTAACCAGCAGCCATCTTGATGAATTACGTCTACTTTTCGCTGTCATTGATGGGCAAATCTCACCTCAAAGTGGTCATGTATGTTTACAACCTACGGGGGGTAATGTGTTCCATCTGTCTGGATACTCTACTCCGCCACTGTTTCCAGAGTTTTCTCTCGCAGAAAATATCTATTTCACCAACTATAGTAAAGCCCAAGGAGTTTTTGGTACTATAGATCAAAAACGTCTTTTCCTTTTCTGCCAGAAATTATTAGCCCGCTTTTCATTAGTTTGGAATGTACAAGCTCCACTATCCTCTTTTAGCCTAGCGCAACAACAGCTAGTCCTTCTATTGCGAGCTCTTGTGTCGGACTGTTACGTGGTGTTATTAGATGAACCTTGTGCCTTACTAACAGATGAGGAGCAGGCAATCGCATATCAGATTATCCATGCCATGCGTGAAGAGGGGCGCTGTGTGCTGATTGCCACCACCAAACTTCAGGAAATTTTTGAACACGGGGATACTGTGACAATTTTTGACAACGGGAAGGTTAGCGCACATCTAGCCCTTCGTTCAGAGTTAACAGAAGAAAACCTACTGGCCTTGCTATCTGGTCAGTGTTATCTGAATCGGTATCCCAGACGAGAACGCCCTTTAGGTAAAACTGTATTTCAGGTAGAGCATTTATCGGTTCATAATATACTAAAAGATATTTCTTTTACCCTTCATGAAGGAGAAAATCTAGGTGTCACTGGGTTGGCTGGCTCGGGTCGTTCTCTGTTATGCCGTAGTTTGTTTGGACTAGAGCCCTGCCATATTCAAAATTTAAAAATCCATGGACGCCCCGTAACTATCAACGATTCCTCCGATGCTGTCGCGCATGGATTAGCTTTCCTCCCTGAAGGCGTACCTGACGACAGCTTGTTTGACAATTTAACTGTCGGGCAGAATCTATCTTTTGCTTCGCTACATCGCTTTTTACACAAAAAAATTTACCTCGATCACCCATTCGAACAATATTTGGTAGATAACTATCTTGATAAGCTTCGATTGCCTTCCAGCGATTCAGTTTTCTGCCAAGAACTCACCCGTGGTGAGCAACAAAAGCTCTCATTGGGACGTTGGATGATGTCGGGCGCTAGCGTATATATTCTAGATGAACCCACCAGCGGCTTAGATGTGCCTTCCAAAATCGATATATATAATATGATTGAGGATCTACGGCGTAATAATTGCAGTTTACTGATGGTCAGTTCTGATATGGAAGAACTTCTTGGCATGTGTGATCGAATTCTGGTGATTGCACATGGGCGGATTTGTCTGGATGCTCCTACCCACAAATTGACCAAAAAAGAACTACTGTACGCAGCATCTGCACATTAAAAAATCTGTATAAACAACAAAGCAACCACAAATTTCCTCTATCCGTGAAATCGCTATAGAATCCTTGCCTGAGCAGTGGTTTGCTCCTCCGGTTTTCTTCTGATAGAAAAGATGCCGACATCTTGCAATTCACGGCAGTACCCAATAACACGATCCTTATTAAAAAGTTCCTTATCACCATTTGTGATGAGCGCGATTTTACGATAGCCTTTTTGGAACAAATTCCGTACCGCCAGCGAACCGGCTTGCATATTATTTATATCTACCCAACTGATTTCGTTTTCGGTATGCTCGTGGCGTCCTAAAATCACACAGGGGAATTTCTGCTCATTAAGGCGTTTGAGGAATGGCTCGTTTGCGATTGATTCAGGAATAATTACTCCATCGATTTTTTTCCCCAAGACTAACCTTTCTACAGAATCAATCCCCCCAAATGCCTCCGCGCCATTTGTGATGAGCAGATTATAATCGTTTTTATGGGCAGTGGTCTCAATTCCAAAAACTGTATCGTTGAAGAAATTGTTCGAATATGCTTCTGTGTTTTCTACATCGATAACAATTGCAATCGTATGTGCGCTGCCTGTCGCAAAACTTCTTGCAAAATCGTTGGGAACGTAATGTAGTTCCTGCATTGCTTTTTGTGCGCCTCGTGCTAATTTTTTCGCTATTGCGCAACTCAGAGTATGTTTTTCTTTACGATTTACATCCAGAAATACCTCATTGCGTCTGCCCTGCTTCCGTTTACATGTACCTCCAAGTGCAGATGGCTGCCTGTGGCTCGCCCAGTGTGACCGACATAGCCGATGATCTGTCCGGCCTGTACTTGCTGACCGGTTGTGACACAAATGCTGGAACAGTGTGCATATAGTGTTTCCAGCCCGCTACCGTGGTCGATTTGGATGTAGTAGCCGTAACTGCCGCCCCAGCTGTCAAGACCGTTGGCAACGGTGACGATGCCGTCTGCGGCGGCGAGGATCGGTGTTCCCTCGGCACAGGCAATGTCGGTGCCGGTGTGGGAGCTTACCTTGCCGGTGATGGGGTCCACGCGGTGACCAAACCGCGAGGTAATCGTACCCGCAACCGGCAGCGGCCATTGCAGGGTGCCTGTGGGGGTGCGAGTGCTGTCCGGGTTCATAAGTTCTCCACCGCCCTGTGCAAAACCGCCGAGCAACTCTGCCCATAGTTCTTCATACTGCGGGTCTTGCAGCAATTGCAGATAAGTATCCTGGCGGGTGGTAAAGTGATAGTCTGCTGCCATCTCGTCAGGCGTTTTGTGGGTAAGCTCTATCACAAGGACGGTTTCAGTTATCTCTGTGGTGGCCTGGTTGCCATCCCCATCGGTGGTATCTATTGTGGTAGTCTCCTTGTGGGTGGAATAGTCCACCTTGTTCATCTCCAACATGATTTCTCGCAGTTTGTCTACCTGTTCCTCTTCAAGCGAAGCAACCGAGGAGCCGAACTCATCCCCTGATACATACGAAGAAAAGACCGCCAGGACATCCTGCCAACGGATGAAGTACACATCATCGTTGGCTACAATGTCCTGGCGGTCATGTTGTATAGTGTTAGAGATTTCTTCCAGCCGGTCACGGTATTCCCCCGTAAGTGTCTCTACGGCCTCCTGCACTGTGACAGCATTTTCATTGGGCGCATTTGCGGCAAAAAAGATGCCATAGGCCGAGCCGGACACAAATGCCACAAGGCTTATGACAATAATAATGCTGAGCGCCACGCTGATGCCGGTAGCAATGGCTGTTACAAGGCTGTGCAGGCTGGCGAGAAAATGCCGGATGGCCAAGCGCACCGCCGCAGCCGCCTTGCGGGTTTTGCTGGCAGCTTTCCGGATGGCAAGCTGCACTTGACGGGTACGGGTCTGCATTTGTGTTTGGTTTGTTACGCTCCGCACAGTTTCATTTGCGGCAGTACGCAGTTGGCGCTGACTTTGGGTCACACCGCGAATATCTCGCGGCGCGGTCTTGGCGGTGATGGCTTTTTCTTTTGCCCGCTGTCGGGGCAAATCTGCCCCACGGCGCGGGTGCTGCTCTGCATCGGGCAGCGTGCCGCACTCGACTTGTTTGGGGCTGACACCGCGCTCACTGGCGGTGTGGACGCGGGTGGCCTCGACCGATTCTGCGGCGTGGCGCACCCGGTACTTTTCTATCTGTTTGCGGGCAAACTTGCGCCCCTGCTGCACGGTGAAATCTGTGTTTTGCTTGATGGCTAAACGAGATGTATCGGTCAGCACTACGCCGGTGTCTGGGGCTGCGGTGTAGTTGTCATCCTCTTGCGTGGAGGTGCTTTCCCGCAGCTTGTTTCGGCTTTTCTCTTTGGCTTCTGTCCACGCCTTTTTCAGCGCAGCTTTCGGGATTTTCCCTGCGGCATTGCTTCTCGGCACGCTCTTGGTTGGCTTTTCCTTAATATCTTTCATGGCATCACCCCTGTCATAAATTAATCAAATAGAATTTCAAAATCGTTCAAATGGCTTTTAAATTCCGAACAGAAGTCACCGCTATAATTAATCTCGTAATCAAGAAACAAACGCGGGAAGCATCCCGCACTCACCACTGCACCTTAGACCATGCTAAGACAGCCGTCCGGGCAAGGCAGATAACAAGTCAGCTATAATGCCATTACATATAATAAAATTAACCGTCATATTCATCCAATCGAGAATATGGAGGCTTCCTTTTCAAGCAACACCTTCTCTGGTATAATAGAAGTATTTCGATTACTATTTATTGTCAAAAAACCATTTTAAAGTTAAGAGACATTCAACAGGAGGCTTCTATGAATTACGAGACATATATTAACTTGATCCTTTCTGGGAACCCTCATGATGCCAATAGATATAAAGCCGCCTTTATTCCCAATCGCTTATATAAATATTATAGTCTGGGAGATGACCCCGCACTTAATGAATTGAAATTAGAAACGCTTTCTCGTGGTGAGGTATACTTATCCAAAATGGAAGAGTTTAATGATCCTTTCGAGGGGAAGGCTCTCTATTTCAATAAATCTTTGCTTGAAGAAAAGGGATGGAGTCGTTCTCTCATAGAGACGGTCTCAGATACACTTAGAAACAATTATCGAATAGCTTGTTTCTGCAACGCGGAGGAAAAGGAGCAAAATATGCCTATGTGGGCATACTATGCAAATAACCACCAAGGATTTTGTGTCGAGCACACATTTAATCTTGACTATATGACCTTTCTCTATCCTGTTTCGTATGAACCCAAGCGTATTCTTGCAGACAAACTCATGACAACTTTTATCAATGATATGTTTGACGCCACACAAAATCACGCTCCTCTTTCACAAGAAGCAAAAGAGCGTATGCTACTCTTATACCTCACAAACATAATCAAACACAAAAGTTGGGAACACGAAAGAGAAATTAGAGCCGTAATTCCATCCCCTGATGGTAGTAGGCCATACATATCTGCTCCGCCAACCAATATATACATTGGTTTAAATTGCTCGGCTGAACATTGCTCTCGTCTTATTAATGTTGCAAAAAATTTTGCGCCCGCCTGTAACATATACAAAATGGTATTTGATGATAATACATCTGATAGCATACAATTGCAAGAAATTTCTCTCTTATAATTATTAGGTGGACTTCTATTTCTATTAGACATCTGTTAATCCTTCTTTACTTCATCTGGCTTGGTCGTCATCAAGCCGTAGAGCTTAGTATTTTTCGGGAAACTATTGGTGAAAGGCACGATATTTCCCGCGCACCGAATCAGCCCGCAGCCTGCGGGAACGTTGGTGACATAACCAAGCTGGTTGTCGGAAATGTTCAACAGCTTCGCCAGTTCCTCACGATCCGTGGCACTCTGGTTCAGCATTACCAGAAATTCCGAGTTGGCCAGCATCAGGCGGGCGGTGTCAGAGCGCAGCAACTCGTCCACATTCTGCGTCAGCCCGGTCACAAGACCGTTGTATTTGCGGATGCGTTTCCACAGCTTATAAAAGAAATTAGCACTGTACTCATAGCGGAACAAAATATAAAACTCATCGCAGAAAATCCACGTTCTGCAGCCTTTCTTCCAGTTCTGAATGACGCGGTTATAAATCGCATCCAGCGTCACCAGCATTCCCAGCGGCATAAGCTGCTCACCCAGTTCGCGGATGTCGTAGGCAATGATCCGCGCCTGCGTGTCCACATTGGTGTGCCGGGCAAAGGTGTTCAGCGTGCCGGTAATGAACAACTCGGACGACAGCGCCAGCCCCTGCGCTTCGGGTTCGGGCTGCATCTGGAGCAGACGGTAAAAGTCCTGTAGCGTGGGCGGCGTGCCTTGGTAGCCGTTGCGGATGTAGGGCAAATAGACCTGCTCGGTGCAGCGACCGAGGAGGGACTTTTCTTTCGCGGTCACCATGCCGTCCCCAATCAGCTGTTCGAACAGCGACAGCACAAACTCAGATTTAGACACAATCGGGTTGCGCTCATCGCCGTAGGCGCGGTCCATGTCCAGCGCGTTGATGTGGGTGTCGGACGTGGCCGAGATGCGGATGACTTCACCGCCAAGGGCTTCGGTCAGATAGCCGAACTCCGACTCCGGGTCGAGAATGAGAATGTCATCCTCGGTGGAAAGCGCGATTTGCACGATTTCTTCCTTGGCGCTCATGCTCTTGCCGGAGCCGGACACGCCCAAACGGAAGCTGTTGCCATTCAGCAGCAAGCGGCGATCCGCCACGATCATGTTCTTGCTGACGGCGTTCTGCCCGTAGTACAAACCGTTCGGCTGCATAATTTCCTGCGCACGGAACGGAATCAGCACGGCGGTGCTTTCGGTGGTGAGCGTGCGCAGGGCTTGGATTTTTCGCAGTCCATACGGCAGCACGGTGTCCAGCCCATCTTTCTGCTGCCAACGCAGCGTGGAAAGCTGGCACAGGTGCTTACGCGCCGTGGCGTAGAGCGTTTCGGTGTCGCTGTCGAGCTGCTCTTTGCTGTCTGCCAGATGCACCAGTGTCACCAGCCCGAACATCATCCGCTGGTCGCGGGTGGTCAGGTCGTCCAGCATTTCTTTGGTTTCCTTGCGCTGGAGTTCCATGTCATAGGGAATCGTGGCGGTAAAATTGTTGTTGGCGTTCTGGCGGCGCTGCCAGTTTGCTACATTCGTTTCTACCCCTAACAGCGTGCTTTGCAGCTGGCGGGCGGCCTCGTCTGTCGGCACCGGCAGGATGTCGATGGACAGCATCAAGTCACGGTCAAGGTCGCAAAGCTCTGACACAAAGCTGTCCTTGATGTAGCTGGCGTAGTCCTGCAAGTACAGAACACGCCCATACCGCGAATCCAGCTTGAAATGGTCAGCGGCAAACTCCATGCTGTCGGGGCAGAACCAATCCTTGAAATGCTGTCCGCGCTTGGCGTGTTCGTGAATATTGAACTCTGCCGCAGCCTGTTCCCCGGCCTTGAAAAAATCGCGGAAAATGTGCAGGCGCTCGTTCAGAGTCAATTCCTGCGCCACCGAGGAAAGCTGGGAAAGATGCGTCACCAGATCCGTGCCAACGCGGGCAAAATAACTACGAGCTTCGTCTGCATTGCGCTTTACCACGCTCACGGTCAAGTAGCGCTCCCGCACAATGCTGTTACTGGTGCCGGTCACTTGCGCGGTCAGCATCTGGTTGAATTCGTGGCGATATTCGTCCAGACCATCATCCTTGTTGGGCAGCAGGACGCTGCGCTCGAACTCAGCCTTGTTGATGCGGCGGTTGTAAATTGTGATTTTTGCCGATGCGCCGGAGTCGAGGGCGTTCAGCAGTTCCGAGTAGTCAAGGAACATACTGGTTTTGTCCTCTTTGCTGGCGATGGCGTAGTTGATGTCGG
>OLPT01001341.1_pt1 | contig 15136 bp, 15 predicted proteins | sample 1673051 | NCBI WGS metagenome assembly OLPT01 (sample SAMEA3136750, study PRJEB25190) | human gut metagenome | biome: human gut; feature: human-associated habitat; material: faeces | place: Austria | collected 2013
AGAGGAAAAGAAATAAATAATGAAGCAATCATTTTTTTCAAAGGATCCGGTGTTTTACCGGTCCTTTTTCAAGTTGATAGCAGTGATCGCATTGCAGAATTTGGTAGCATACAGTGTCAACATGCATTGAAAGCCCCCTTATTGTCTATGTACCGGTTAAGTGCGCAGGCAACTTTATATGCAGATCATTTTATGATGATCATGAGTGTGGTTATGGTTGGAATGGCGTATCAAATGCCGGTTGGAGTGGGGCTCATTCAGGGTGGTGGAGATACAAAATTTTCCATGTATCTTAACCTGATCTCGGTTTGGGGGATTGTCATGCCATTATCCTTTTTAACTGCATTTTACTGGAAACTTCCAGTTGAAATAGTAGTGATCGCAGTTCAGTCAGATCAGATATTTAAGTGTCTGCCGATTTTTCTGCGTTTTAAAAGTTATAAATGGATTCATAAGCTAACAGGCTAACTCCCTGATCTTTGGATCCTGCTTTCAATTATATTTATAGTGACAAAGATTGCACTAAGCCACAGGCAGTTGGTGATGTGTTTAGTGGTAACGTGGTTGTCAGTGTATTTGTTGTATCACTGCTGTTGAGTTTATTATTACCAAAAGAAGGAGGAAGCATAGGATGAAAGTATTAATGATCAATGGAAGTCCACATGTAAAAGGAAACACAAAAGTTGCTTTAGAAGAGATGGTGAAGATTTTTCATGAAGAGGGAATCGAGACAGAGATTCTCGATATCGGAAACAAAGACATCCGAGGATGTATTGCCTGTTATACATGTATGGAAAAAGGAAAATGTGTTTTTGATGATATTGTAAATGAATCTGCAACAAAATTTGAAGCATGTGACGGCCTTGTAATTGCGAGTCCTGTTTATTATGCATCCGCAAATGCAACATTGATCGCTTATCTGGATCGTCTGTTCTACAGTACACATTTTGATAAGACGATGAAAGTCGGAGCCAGTGTAGTTGCCGCAAGAAGAGGCGGACTTTCAGCGACTTTTGATGAACTGAATAAATATTTTACAATCTCCGGAATGCCGGTTGCATCCAGCCAGTACTGGAACAGTATACATGGAAGAGAACCGCAGGAAGCTTGTCAGGATGCGGAAGGACTGCAGACAATGCGTACACTTGCAAGAAATATGACATTCTTAATGAAGAGTATCAAGCTTGGAAAAGAAGCATATGGACTGCCGGAAAAAGAAGCAAGACGGGGAACAAACTTTATACGATGATTTACAGTTATCAAATGATGTCGCACGAGAAAGGGCGTATTTACTCACTGTCATAAAAAAGGATTCGAGAAATGAAATCTCGAATCCTTTTTTACGCGATCATTATTGATTAAATAGTTTATTCCTTGTGAGGAAGTATGCAGTCAAAACCATCGTTCCGGTAAGTACCCAGGAAATCGGATAAATCCAGATCAGCAAAGTGTAATTGTGCCAGATACGGATGGCAGTTGAGATCCAGATCAGACGCAGAACACAGGAACCAAAGACTGTAAGTGCGGCAGGTGTCATTGAGTGTCCCATCCCACGAAGTGCAGCGCCGCTGATTTCATAAGTACTTGTCAGAAGTTCCAGAGAAGTAATAATCACAAGGCGGATCATTGCATAGTGGATGACATCCGGATCTGTCGTATACAGACCGATAAAAAAGTTACGTCCGAGAACAAAGACCATACTTAAAATCCCGCAGAAAATCATACTTGCAAGCATGGCTTCCCGAAAGACTTTCTTGCAACGGTCATACATTTTTCCACTGTAATTCTGACTTGTGAAAGTCACTGTTGTCTGCGCAAATGCATTTACGATAAAATAAGTAATGTATTCAAAATTTAACGCAGTAGAAGAACCGGCAATCGCCTTTGAGCCAAAACTGTTGATGGAAGACTGGATACAGACATTGGCAACAGAAAAGACCATGCCCTGCAGTCCGGCAGGAACACCGATTTTTAAAATACGGATAAGTTCCGAAGTGTTGATTTCGAGCTTTTTAAAAGAAACCCGGATCGGTTCTTCTTCATGCAGTAAAAACAAGATGACAAGCAGTGCACTTACACCATTTGCAACAACTGTAGCAATACCGGCACCGGCAACATCCATGTGGAAACAGGCAACAAGCAGGAAATTTAATATTACATTTACCACACCGGAAACAATTAATGCCAGAAGTGGTCGTTTTGTATCTCCGATACTCCGAAGAATCGATGCGCCGAAATCATAGAGCATCATGAAAGGCATACCGAGAAAATAGATCCGCAGATAAACGGTTGCCAGATGAAGGACATCCTTCGGTGCGCCCATGAGCAGCAAGATTGGATGTGAAATGATCTGACCAAGCAGAAGTAATAGTATTCCGCTTATAAGTGCCAGCGTAACGGCAGTATGTACAACGCTTGGAATCTTTTGATGATTGTCTTCGCCGATATAGCCGGCGATGATTACATTTGATCCAAGTGAAATGCCGGAAAATAATGTAACCAGCAGGTTAATAACAGCCCCATTGCTGCCAACGGCAGCGAGCGCTTCACTTCCGGCAAAACGACCGACAACAGCGACACCGACAGAATTAAATAACTGCTGCATGATACTGCAGGCGGCGAGCGGAAGTGCAACGATTAGCATATTTTTGAAAATTTTGCCATGGAGCATATCCATCTGGCGCGATTCTTTTTTCGTAGTTTCATTCATATTATTAAATCTCCTGTTAAAATCGATTAATCTGTATTTATAATTACAGTAAAGTACTAGAATTCTATCTGGCAAATACATTATAGATTTCAGAAAAAAGAAATACAACCCTGATTGCAAAATTATGCGGATATGCTTATAATCTGAAATAGAGAATTCCGGAAAGGGGAATAAAAGAAAGGAAGTAGTGTAGAAATGACAGAGAACGTAAAAACTTATGTAACAGAAAAAACAAAAGAACTGATCGCGGCAACATCCTGCTCAGCAGAAGCAAAAGAAGCAGCAAAGGCATGGCTTGAAGCAGTTGGGACAGAGAAAGAAGCAGAAGTAACAAAGAATTATATTGCAGAACTGGAAGAAGATATCATGCCGATCGATGGACTGATTGCATTTGCAGGATCTGATATGGGAGCAAAAGTATTCGGAGATGCTGCAAAAGGTGTACTTGCTCATGCAGAAGAGATCAAAGCAGCAGGTGCGAAGTATTGTGACTGTCCGGCATGTGCGGCATGCGAAGCAATTCTGGCAAAGAAAGACGAGATATTAGCATAATTGCGATGATGTCAGAAATCTTGATATCATAAATAAAAAACTGACATAAGAAACAGAAAGGTTTACAAGATGATAAAAGCAGTTATATTTGACATGGATGGAGTACTGATCGACACAGAGCCACTGCATTACCGATGCTGGAAAGAGATCTTAAAAGAACACTATGATGTGGAGTTTGATTATGATATTTATTTACCATGTATCGGATCAACCAGACAGTTTTTCAGAGATCTGGTAAAGGAGCATTATGGAGTGGATTTTCCGGATCTGGATGAAATGAATCGGATTATGAAGGTGAAGAAATCACAGATTGTTAAGGCAGAAGGATTTCCGGAGATGCCAGGAGTAGAAAATGTTTTAAAACAATTAAAAGAAATGGGATACAAGCTTGCAGTTGCTTCTTCCTCACCAGAGAGTGAGATTATGGATGCAATGACAAGACTTGGTCTGATGCCGTATTTTGATAGCATTACAAGCGGAGATCATGTAGAACATCCAAAGCCGGAACCGGATACGTTCCTGCTTGCGGCAGAACGGCTGAATGTTCCGACAGATAACTGCCTTGTCATTGAGGATTCTACGAATGGCGGCAGAGCAGCACTGGCAGCGAAGATGGATTGCGTATGGCTGCATAATCCACACTCCGGACATCAGGACATCCCGAATGCAATTCTGGAGATCCCGGCGTGGACGGAAGATGGCATAGAGAAGCTGGTTAAGCTGATACAGGAAATGTAGGAAAAATAGTTATTGCGTTGATTAACAGACAATAAAGGCGGTTTAGAGGAACGCGGGTGAGAAAATGATAAGACTCAGAGATATTCTTGCCATGGATATATTTCGGAATTTTAAGATTATAGCCGGGAAAAACGGCAGTGATCGGGAAGTGAAAACGGTCAGTGTTATGGATGCGCCGGATATTTATAAGTGGATGAAAGGCGGTGAGTTTTTGATTACATCTGGTTATGTAGTCAAAGATCAGCCGGAATATTTAGCTTTTCTAATTGAAAATCTGGACAAACATGGAGCATGTGCTCTGGGAATAAAGTTAGACCGGTTTATTTATGAATATCCGCAAGATGCAATAGAAAAGGCAAATAAATTGAACTTTCCCATTATTGCTATTCCATTCGAATTTGCATTTGCAGATGTGATCAATCCAGTGCTGCAGGAGGTGATTAATCATCAATCCAGAATCCTGCAGTATTCGGAACGAGTGCATCAGGCTTGTACAAAGATGGTATTGGAAGATGAAGATATTTCTACTATTTTATCTTTTCTGGAAGAACATATTCATCAGGAAGCCGCATTTGTAGATACCTGTTTTGATAAAACTTATTATACGAAAGACACCGCCCAGGGGGGAATAGAAGAAACAGGGCGGTATCGGATTCATATCAATGAAGAAGAATACGGATACCTTGTATTTGGAAGTAAATGGAACGACTATGATGAATCCTTTCGGGATTATTATCAGATTGCGATTGAGCAGGCGGGCACTATTTTAATATTAAAATTACAGAAAAAACTTACAGCGCGCCAAATTGAAGCTGATTACAGAGAGCAGTTTGTGCAGGACATGTTAACCAGAAATATTAACTCTAAAGAAGAAATCATAAATCGTGCGATGATCTATAACTGGGATTTTTATCTTGGTGGAGTCGTATTTATTGTAGATATTGATCATTTTAAAAAACAGTATTTAAAACATCTGGATGAAAATGTAAACAGACGTATGATGGAAATGATGACACGGGTTTTGTTAATCAGCAAACAGCGTGTCGGACAGGAATATGCACACTATGTGTATAGTAAATTAAGTGATCAGATTGTATTTATTATTACAGAAAAATACGAGGATGAAGAGACGTTTAGAGGAAACTTAAAGAAACTGGCAAAGGAAATTAAAGATGAGATTGCTCGTGTAATTCCATTTACGGCGACTATCGGAATTGGAAATTACAGAAAAGATATAAGCCAGATTCATGACAGCTGGGAAGAAGCCAGAAAAGCGATAGAAATTATCCGTAGTATGGAACGTGAAGATACGGTTGTATTTTATGATGAACTTGGGATTTTTAAGTTGCTGTCACTGGTAAGTCATAGTGCAGAAGCGAAAGAGTTTGAAAAACAATATATCGAAAAAATTTGTACATATGATCGAAAGCATCATACAGATATGATGGATACTTTTATTGCTCTGGTAACGAATGGATGGAATTTAAAAGTAACTTCAGAAAAGTTATTTATTCATTACAATTCTATGAAATATCGATATCGTAAACTGGGAATGATATTAGAACTGGATCTGCAGGATCAGGAAGAACGTTTAAATCTGGAACTCGCATTGAAGTTATATCAGATGCATGAAAAATAAAAATATACAGCTAATAAATTTTGTAAATAGGAATTTTTTAGCTGTATATTTTTTCGTATATTTTTCGCTGTTGTCCACTTGGTACAATAATTTATTGAGAAAATAGTATCAAAAAGATGAAGAAAGTCAAAATAAAGTCTGGTATACTACGTCACATAAATAACAATACAGTATTCAAAGAAGGAGGCAGACAAATGTACGAAAATAAAGTAGGATTTTTGGACGGAGCACTGGCAACTGTAAAAAAGAATCAGATGCAGGATACAATCGGGCAGATACAAAAGAGCGGACGGTTAATTTTAAAGGGCGGACATGTTGTTGATCCAAAGAATAAAGTAGACAAACAGACCGATATCCTGATTGCAGATGGGATTGTCTGTCAGGTCGCAGATGATATTGCAGCAGAGACCGGTGATCGCGTAATTGATTGCGAAGGACTTACTGTTATGCCGGGATTGGTTGACATGCATTTACATCTTGGCGATTTATTTGAAGTAAGTACAAATCCAATTTTCTGTGCAGCAGAAGATGGCGTGACATTAGGATTATCACCGGGAGCCGGAAATACATTTATGGCACCATCTCTTCTTGGTGCGGAAGTAGATCATGGAGTTCCGATTAACCTTGGCGTTTATCTTGGAGCTGCAAATGTACTTGGAACACAGATGTCAGTAGATGAGTTGATTCGTATGTTTAAAGGCGAGATAGATGCAGATACATTATCTACAAAGATGACAAGAAATGGAATTACCAATACAACGGCTGCTTTAACGGTTGGAATTAAAGATCATATGGGACATTTTATTATGTCTGATGAAAATATTGATAAGATTTATGAAATTACTTCAAAAGCAAATCTGATTTATATGTCCCATACACAGGACCCAGAACATGCGGAAAGACTGGTATCACTTGCAAAAGGACGTCCATTACATCTGGCACATGCTACAGCGGCAGGATGTGGAACACACATGGGAGCAGCAGAAGGTATGAAACGTGTTCTTGATCTGGTAAATGGAGACAATATTTCCGCAGAGTTTGTTACAACCATGCTTCGTGCAGGACGAGGAAGTCGTGAAGGGCTTCAACTTCCAAAAGAATCGCAGAAATTAGCATATGATGCATTGGAATCAGGAAAAGTAAAGATTCTGATTTCGGATGGACAGAATCAGGGAACAATGAAAGGATTCGGGGATACACGAGATAATATTCCGGCTATTATAGAACTTTCACAAAGTGGAGTTTTAAGCCTGAGTGATGCAGTTGCGACAATGACCTGTAATCCGGCAGCGTTAATCGGAAATAGAACAGCAAATAATTGGTGGACAGATAAGATTGGTCATCTTGGTGTTGGCGCACTTGCAAATGTTACAGTTGTAGATATGGACGATAAACTTGCAACGTACACAATCGTAAATGGAGAAATTGTATCCTTTGAAAACCGTGCGGTGAGAAGAAACTGTGGAGCAGGTGGATGGATTAGCAAATTTGGTATGGTAAGAAAGACCGGAGTAGGTGAGCTTGTAATGTTTTCGTACCAGAAATAAAGGGGAGAAGACAGTTGAAAAAAGAAAATGATAACAAGTATGCACAGATAACAACTGAACAATGCAAACAAATTCTTCAGAAATTGGTGCAGATCAATACTTGCCAGCCGGAAGGAAATGAAGGGAAACTTGCGGATGTCATATTAGAAATGTTACCAGAAAACATCGTATATAAAAAAATTAATCATTCAAAAACCCGAGCGTCTCTGATCATAAAAGTAAATGGAGAAACAGAGGAAGGCGGTATCGCATTTGTCGGTCATATGGATACGGTTGCATGTGGAGATTACAGTCAATGGAGTTATCCGCCACATGATGCTATTGTAAAAGGTGATATTCTCTATGGACGCGGATCTGCTGATATGAAGGGTGGAGACGCGGCCATGATATTGGCATTAAAATGGATGCTGGAAACAAAAAAAAGACCAAAGAAATCTATTTATTTCTGCTTTACTGCGGATGAAGAAAGTAAGGGAAGCGGAATTTGCGGAATTGTAAAAGATGGTACGGTGAATAAAGTTGATGAAATAATTATATGCGAACCTTCAGATGAGAAAATAGGTACTTGTGAAAAAGGTGCATTTTGGTTGAAAATTACGGTGCAAGGAAAGCAGTCGCATGCATCCAGACCAGACCTTGGGATTAATGCTGTTGAGTATGTAGAAAAATTAGTCGCAGAATTAAAAGAACAAGTGGAAACCGGGGAGGTGCATCCTATTCTGGGAACGACAACAGCATCCGTTACAAAACTGTGTGGCGGAATTATGACGAATATTATTCCACCAACTGCAGAAGCAGAATTGGATATACGCACAGTTCCGGGAGTCAGTCATGAACATATTTTAAAATGTACAGAAGAGATTGCAGACCGATTCAGAAAAGAAATACCGGGAATTCAAATTACCATTGAAGTGATGAATGACAGACCGGCATTGGAGACATCAAAAGATAGCCCGCTGGTGAAACAGATCATGAAAACAGCACAGATGGTGGGAATTTCAACAGAAGATAAAGGACATTATTTCTATACAGATGCATCACAGATCATTCCTGAAATATCTGTACCATTTGTAATCGCAGGCCCAGGAGATGATGCACTTGCACATTGTATTAATGAACATATTTCTCTGGAAAGCGTAAGAAGATATGCAAAATTGTATCAGAAATATCTGGAAAAATATTATCTATGAGGAGGTAAAAATGGGTGAGACAGTAAAGACGAAAGAAAAAATGACTGGCGCATTACCGGGATTTATCATAAGTATAGTCATTGGATTTGCATTTTATTTTGGCTTAAAAGCATTAAGCGGTAATAATGCAGTATTTGATTATAATAATATGATTTCTGGAATTTTGGATTCTGTGCCAAAACAGATTGCCTGGTTCTTTATGAATTTTACAGAAGCACAGTTTTATGCAAGTATATTTGCCGGAATAGGAATTATACTTGGAGGAATTGTAGCATGGATATTGGCGATCAAAAATTCAAAATATGCAGGATTTGATGTCTGCTATGGAAGTAGTACCTTATTCCCGTGGGTGTTGGCATCACAGCTCATCTCCCTGGGACTGGCAATTTTTGTATTTCGTTATATTAATGGATTTGCAGATTCATCCGTAACATGGATCGCAACATTTATTACTGTAGTAGGTGCTCCACCGGCAGTTATGTTGCTTTACGGTCCAAGCGTTCCGGCATTATTGACATCTTCCATTATCGGTGGTTTAATCTGTGCCCCTACTGCAATATGGATTGGAAACGCAATTGTGACTCCGTGGAAACTTCCGGGAGTCGTAGCAAATGTGTCAACGATGGCAATTACGGGAATTATTGTATGTATGGTTTGTAAGATTCTTCCGTGGGTAAAACCTGTGCCGGTGAAACCACATCGGACGGAGGCAGCACCGGCAGATGATGTATATAGTACAAGCTGGTTTGTACGCAGGGTTTTTGCAGATTTTACAGAAGCACAGTTTTATGGAAATGAAGTGGCATCTGCATTTTTGCTGGCAGGCGCAGTGATTGGCGCAATCGTATGTGGAAATCATGGAGCATATGGCTCAGGAGCTGTACCGGCTATAATTTTATCACAGTTTGTCGGAGCGGCAACGGGAGTGTTCCTGTATGCAGGAAAATTTGATAATGGTGGCTGGTATGCAACGTATGTTCCGGTTGTCAGTGTCGGACCGGCATGTGTTCTAATGTATGGTGCGAATATTCCGGTGGCGGTATTTGCAGGTGTTCTCGGTGGAATTATAGGAGGACCGATTGCACAGTTTTTCTCAGAAAAACTGCCGGAGGGTGTACATGGAACAGTAGCGAATGTAACATCTATGACAATTTCAACAATTACGGTATCTGTTGTAATCAGTGCTCTTCCATGGTTTTAATTAATGGATATTATTATTTAGAAAAAGATACTATAAAAAGAAAATAAAAAGAACCATTGCGTGATAGATAGATTTCGATGTAATATCTATTACACAATGGTTCTTTTCTCTATTCTTTTTCACTTGGTGAATAATTATTATAGCATGAAAAAAAGCAAATGAATGAAACAGACATTTTCAGCAGGTTATTCGACATAATTGGCAGATAAAAACAGAGAAAATAAGTCAGAAAATAATAATATTGTAAAGAAATAAAGGAATCAAGAAACAGGAAGGATTTTGAAATCATGAAAGAAATGTCATGGGAAGCATTTGAAAGGCAGTTTCCTGTACAATTAAATGAACAACAAAAGCAAGCGGTAAAAAGTGTAGACGGACCGATACTTCTCTTAGCAGTACCAGGATCCGGTAAAACGACCGTACTGGTTACAAGGCTTGGATATATGATTTTCTGTAAAGGAATCGCACCGGAGAAAATCTTGACAGTGACATACACAGTCGCAGCAACAAAAGATATGTCTAGGAGGTTTGCATCTTATTTTGGAGAAGAACTGGCTGAACGGTTAGAATTTCGCACAATCAATGGAATCTGTGCAAAAATTATACAATATTACAGCCGGAGTGTCGGTAAATCTGCATTTGAACTGGTGCAGGATGAAAAGATCATCCTTCATTTTCTGATAGAAATCTATCAGGAAACAGAACACAGTTACCCGACAGAAAGTGATCTGAAAAATGTGAGGACATTGATTACATACATAAAAAACATGATGCTGACAGAAGAAGAAATCCGGCATTTAGAAGAAAAAGAAGAATTAAAACTGTTGGAAATCTATCAGGCATACTGTGTAAAAATGCGGAAAGAAGGTCTGATGGATTATGACGATCAGATGGTATACGCTTACAATATGCTTCGTAAATTTCCTGATTTACTGGCATATTTTCAGAGACTTTATCCGTATATTTGTGTGGATGAGGCGCAGGATACATCCAGAATTCAGCATGCAATTATAAAACTTCTTGCATCTGGAACAGAACAGTTATTCATGGTGGGGGATGAAGACCAGAGTATCTATGGCTTTCGTGCGGCGTATCCGAAAGCATTGCTTTCGTTTGAAAAAGATCATCCGAGAGCAAAAGTACTCCTGATGGAAGAAAATTTCCGTTCTAATGCAAAAATCGTAGAAGCGGCAGACCGGTTTATCCAGGAGAATCAATTCCGACATGAGAAACATATGCGGGCATCAAAAAAAGCAGAAAGAGAGATACGGGAAATAGCTTTGAAAAGCAGAAGAGCACAATATCAGTATCTGTTAAAAGTAGCAAAACGTTGTGAAATCCAGACAGCTGTTTTGTACCGGGATCATGAATGTGCAATTCCGCTTATTGATCTTTTGGAACGGCAGGAAATTCCATATCGGATGAGGAACGCAGAAGTGACTTTCTTCACGAATCGGGTTGTTCTTGATATTGTTCATATCATTCAATTTGCTGCAAATCCGAGCGATGAAGAACTGTTCCTGCAGATTTATTATAAACTGAGACTATATTTAAGCCGGAAAGAAGCGTTGGAAATTATAGAATTCAGCCGTGAAAGAGATTTGCCGATTCTCGATGCTGCGCTTTTAAGTCCAAAACTTGACGACTATAAAAAGAGCAACGCAAAAGCAATGCGCACACATTTAAAACATCTGTTACAGGAACCGGGTGATAAGGCAGTGAATCGCATTACAAATTATATGGGGTATCAAGATTATTTACAAAGAAACGAAATAAATGACAGCAAGCTGGAAGTTGTGAAGATTATTGGGAAATTAGAGCCTACGGCAGAGGATCTGATCCGGCGTTTGGATGAATTGAAAGAAATCATTCAAACTAAGAAAACATCGGAAGACTGTCCGTTTATTCTTTCTACGATTCATGCAAGTAAAGGATTAGAATATGAAATTGTATATATGTTAGATGTAGTGGATGGAATCCTGCCGGCACAGATTCCGAGGAGCCTTCATAGTTCAAAGCCTTCCAGAGAAGAAATGGAAACATACGAGGAAGAGAGACGTTTATTTTATGTAGGAGCAACAAGAGCGAAGCAGGATTTACGGCTTATGACAACGAATCGAAAGAGCAGTTTTTGTGAGGAACTTCTTGGAAAACGGGAGAGGACAAACACTCGCTCCGGGAAAAAAGAAAGCGTTTATAGTAGCTTGTCGAACAGCGCAACCGGAAATAGAAAAAACGGAAACAGATCGAATAATAGTAGGGCAGGAAGAAATGGGGAGCCCGCAGGATATAAGAAAGACGGGGTATATCTGACATATGCATCTCATGCATCCAAAAAAGATTCTGCTACTGGAACGCAGCATAAGATAGAAAAAATTCATCCTGGCATAACTGTTGTGCATCGGAAATTCGGAACTGGAACCGTGATTGCTGTAGACGAAAAGAATGTGCAGATACGGTTCAAGAATAAGATACGAAAATTAAACCTGGCAGTTGCTGCAAGTGGAGGGTGGTTACAGCTATAACTTCTATATCAGGGGAATAGGGGTAGATAATTCCCTGATACGGAAGTATATTTATAGAGACAGAATCCTTATACTTAGAATCAACAAAAGTAAAAAAGACAAGCATTTCAATTACATTTTCACAAAATGCAATGTCATAAGGAGGAAAAAACGATGAAAGAGTTTAAAGAGATTGAAACAACAAAGGAAAACGGAGAAACAAAAATGAACATGAAAGAAACATCGAAAAAAGCAGCGAAAAAAGTGAAAACAATTTGTATTAGCTTGGTTGTTGGAATTGTCATTGGAGCAGTTGGTGGAATTAATATTTACAATTCAATGACAAAGACAGAAGTTACCAATGATTATATTTCTGGAAAACTCGCAACACAGCAGGTTACCTATTCGTCCACAGAGCAGATGGAAGATGGAAGTATCCCGTTTATTAATAAGAAAAGTTTTTTGATGCATTACAGCGCAACTTTGAAAGCCGGAATCCAGATGGATGAGGTGAAAGAAAAGATTACAGACAAAGAAGTAATTGTTACGATTCCACATGCAAAAGTGTTAGAAAAACCACAGGTGGATCCGGATTCCATCAAGTTCATGGATGAAAAGAGAGCCATTTTTAACTGGCAGACAAAAGAGGATGCCAAGCAGGCAATTTCTTTAGCAGAAAAAGATATAGAGAACAATGATGATATAGATACATCCTCACTTCTGGAGAAAGCAGATGACCATGCAAAAGAACTGATCCATAAGATCCTTGACGGCTCGGTAGGCGGACGTAAGGTCGTAGTACAGTTTAAATAGAGGTCTGATTTTTAATGGTGAGCCCGTCTACTTCAAAACAAGTAAGCCATGGATAAGTTACATAATTTACAGAAATATCTCCCGTGGCAATAACTCCATCAGAGCGATAATACACATTACCAAGAGGACTTCGCTCGCAGACATAACCATCTGCCAGTAAGTCCTCTTTTTTCTTATCAGTAAATCCTACTGATATCTCCAGACGCGGAGGCGCACATCAACTGGTAATCTTTTCTATCGAGAGAAGAATATCTTTGTGATTATATTTCTGCATATAAGCGATAGCTTCTGGATTGAGATGAACCATATCGTGTGTCCTCCTGTCTGAGTTTATGTTTCTTAATATCCATTATAAACGTTCAGAATTATCGTGCAAGTGGATATATTCAGCAACAGAACGGTCGAATGTTTTAATGTGATGGAATAACCAGTCTACAACGTTACGTTTTACCTGTTCAATAAATTGCTCATTCGGACCTTCATTTTCATTGAGAAAATCATACAGCTCCTGAATAGATTTCTTGAACTCTTCATGTTTTGCATGATGATTTGCTAGCTCAGGATATGCAACTTTTTCCTGAAGAGTCTCCTCCTCTTTAAAATGAAAATCTGTATATGCGTCAAGATAATCGAGCATTTTAATTGCTTTTATTTTCCCGTCGCCGGATTCACAGGCAGTCACAAACTGCTGGATACGATCAATCAGTTCCTGGTGCTGTGTGTCAATGGTTTCATTTCCTGTAATTAAATTATTATCAAAAGTAATTGTCATAATAAAAACCTCCGTATTTTCGTTGAAAGACTCATATATTTGCCTTATAATAGCTATTAACAAAGATCCGGGTTCATATTCTTAACTGCCGGGCATATCAGAGAGAAGGGCGAAACATATGAAATTAGAACAGTTACAGATATTTCATAACCTGACAGAAAATGAGATGCAGAAAAGCTTGATCTGTTCTCAGGCTGTCGTACAGAAATATCAAAAAAATGAATATATATTCAGGCAGGGTGACCGACCTGAAAAACTTTATTTTCTGTTAAATGGAGATGTGGAAGTCGGCAGTATCAATCTGAATGGTAAAGTCACAAGAATCGGTCAGGTAACAGAAGGAGAAGATTTTGGCGAAATAGAATTGTTTCTCCATCATTCGGCTTATTCAGGCTATGCAAAAGCTAAAAATGAAGTAAAAGTTCTGGAAGTATCGAAAAATTTTTTTGGAGGCAGATGCGGAAATAATTGTGTACATCATAGCAAAGTTGTTTTCAATATGCTTCAGGTCTTTGCAGAAAAAGCCGATAAAAATAATCATCAAATTGAGGTGCTGACCAGTGGAAATCTCCGTCAGCGAGTTGCTACATATCTTCTGGAAAACTGCAATGCAGATAATCAAGTGAATTTGCAAATGAATCGTGAAGATCTTGCCTCTTATCTTAATACAACCAGACCATCGTTATCGCGGATGCTTCTTAACCTTCAGGAAGAAGGAGCGATCCGTCTGGCAGGTAGAAAGACAATTGAGGTTTTGGATCATGCGTCTTTGCAGTTAGAAGAATAGCGCAATTTTTTTTCACTAAATCGAAACCGTTTTGTCTGGAAGAAGCATTAAGCTTCTTCTGGAACAAATACCTCTTTTCCCATTCCACAGATTGGACATACCCAGTCGTCCGGCAGGTCTTCAAAAGGAGTTCCCGGTGCAACACCATTATCTGGATCTCCAACAGCTGGATCATATTCATAGCCACATGGTTCACAAATATATTTTTTCATAACTGACACTCCTTTGTTGTTTGATTTGTTTTCTTTGTTGTGTCTATAGGATAACCGGAAATGTGGATAAAGTATGTAACAAATGTTACGAATCTAAAAATATTTAAGAATTATTTGAATTAGAAAAAATATACGTTCAGGTATGCGTGCAGCTTCCACAGAATTCTGACTGTGAAGTGGGTAATCTTATGGCGATAAAAAGGGAAAATCACTCAGGCTCTGGTCGCTTGAGTGATTTTTTATGGATTTATTCTAATATCTTTCCATCGATTGAGAATGTCACAACCTGCCACGGGATGAATTTGCCACTATTCTTCAATGCGGTGATAGCAGCCTGTTCCAGACCGCCGCAGCATGGTACTTCCATGCGGAGCACGGTAACGCTTTTGATGTCATTTCCGGCAATAATCTCAGTTAATTTCTCACTGTAATCAACGGCATCCAGCTTCGGACATCCGATGATCGTGATCT
>OLPT01001346.1_pt1 | contig 15108 bp, 12 predicted proteins | sample 1673051 | NCBI WGS metagenome assembly OLPT01 (sample SAMEA3136750, study PRJEB25190) | human gut metagenome | biome: human gut; feature: human-associated habitat; material: faeces | place: Austria | collected 2013
CCACGTATCCAGCTTGGAAGGCTGGTGTTCTACCATTGAACTACACCCGCATGTACAATATTTTGTTGTGTCAACTCATCGACAGGTGATATATTATCACATTTATACTTTGATGTCAACACTTTTTTTATAATAAATGCCCAGTTCCGGAATCGAACCAGAGACACGAGGATTTTCAGTCCTCTGCTCTACCAACTGAGCTAACTGGGCAATTGATTTATTTATTCTATCTTACTTTTCTACTCCTGTCAAGACATTGTTCAAGTCAAATCGTGCGCCATTCACTCATTCTGTTACAATTCACAGCGTCATTCGCACAAAATACCCATACTGGGCTTACGATCAGCAGAACTTGTACTGGCAACATAGCAATATACGTTGCATCATCTGATAACGTATATTCGCAAAATCTACCGCTTATTAATGTGATTCCTGCAAACACATGTGCGAATGACGGTAGATCAATTTTCGTCGTTGGAGCGAGCATAGCCCGCCTCCGTGAGTGTGTCTGAGCCAACAGCTGTTTCTGCTGTGGGCGAGTTCGCGGGAGGAGGCGGAGATAAGCGGCGCAGCGCAAACAGAAAATTGTTCGTGTCATTGCACATGTGTTGCAGGAATCCATTTATATCGTAGATTTTGCGTTCATCATTTCCAAATTATTTAACGATTTTCCATTGTCTCGAAATACTTCTGTGCATTGATCAGTTCTCCATCCTGCACGGCATGTACATACTGGCCATCTGCCATCTGTATTCTCGCCTTCACATTATCGGACATGATCACATCGAAGATATGAAGCACACGTTTTTTGATATCTTCATCATAAATCGGTGTTGCCACTTCCACACGCCGTGTGGTATTTCTGGTCATAAAGTCTGCAGAGGCAATATATACCTCATCATGTCCGAAAATATAGATTCTGGAATGTTCCAGGTAACGTCCCACAATACTGCGTACAGTAATATGATCTGTCGCTCCCGGAACTCCTGCAATCAGACAGCAGCTTCCGCGCACGATCAGCTCAATATCCACACCAGCCTGAGACGCTTCCATCAGTTTCTCAATAATCCGTTTATCTGTCAGGGAGTTCATCTTTGCACCAATATATCCGGCTTCTCCGCGTTTTGCCAGTGCAATCTGCTCATCCATTTTAGAAAGAATCTTGTTACGCAGACATTTCGGTGCAACCATCAGATATTTGGTTTCCTGCATCACCTGACCGAGACAAAGTTTGTGGAATACTTCATTTGCTTCTGCGCCAATCCCCTGATGCGCTGTCAGCAGTGAGAAATCTGTATATAGTTTTGCTGTTTTCTCATTATAATTTCCGGTTCCGATCTGTGTGATATAAGAAATATGACCTTCCTGTTTCTTTGTAATCAGGCAGAGCTTGGAATGAACTTTCAGTTTATCCAGACCATACAGGATCCGGCAGCCTGCGTCCTCCAGCCGTCTGGACCACTCAATATTATTTTCCTCATCAAAACGGGCACGAAGTTCCACCAATGCCACAACTTCCTTGCCGTTTTCTGCAGCATTGATCAATGCCTCAACGACTTTACTGTCATTTGCCACACGGTACAGTGTCATTTTAATAGATACGACATTCGGATCTTCTGCCGCTTCATTCAGCATATGAAGGAATGGCTGCATGCTGTCATATGGAAAGAACAGGAAGCGGTCTTTCTGCTCCACCTGTTTCATGATACTTTCTGACATATCGATATCTGCCGGGATCTGCGGTGTATACTTGTCATAAAACAATTCCTTTTTACTTCTCAGCAAATCACGGATTCTTGAGAAAAAGGACAGATCCAGCGGTGCTTCTGAATGGAAAATATGCTTTTTCTTCAGATCCAGATAGCCACACAACGTATCCAGAACAGACTCATCCATCAATCGCGTATACTCCAGTTTGATCGGACATAATTTTCGTCTGCGGCTTACCAGCTGTTCCATTACCTGACGGAAGTCTGTATCATCATCATACATTTCCTCATCCGGATCAATATCAGCATTTCGGATGATACGGATCAGTGATTTACTCTTAATCTTATACCGGTCAAAAATCAGCGGAATATAATGCAGAATCAGTTCCTCACGGAGCATGAAACGATTCTCATGTCCCGGGATCCGCACCAGACGCGGAATCACATCCAGATTACACGGCACGATCCCCAGTTTGTCCCGGTTTTTCTTTTCCAGCACAACCACTGCATAAATATCTTTACTTTTTAAAAACGGAAATGGCTGTTTTTTACCAATGATCTGCGGTGACAATAACGGGCGTACTTCATGTTCAAAATAGGAATCCAGAAATTCCACATCCCGTTTTTCCAGTTCGGAATAACTGCAGATTTCCACTCCCTGCGTCTCCAGTCCACGTTTCAGTTCTGCATAAGCAGCATCTTTACGCTGTGTCAGTAGTTTCACCTGCTCAAAGATCGCAAACAGCTGTTCCTGACAGGTCATATTTGTCTTATTATCACGGATATCTTTGGATACCAGCATCTGATCATACAAAGAACCGACACGTACCATAAAAAATTCATCCAGATTACTCTGGAAAATAGATGCAAAAGATAAACGCTCACAAAATGGATTCGATGTATCCTCAGCTTCCTCTAAAACTCTTGTATTAAACTTTAACCATGATAATTCTCTGTTGTCATAACATGAATGAACCATTGTTCCCCCACTCCTCATTGTCTGTTCTGTTGTTACCTGTACTTCTGTCCCATGCCCATCTCTTTCCGATACATTTGTCTCCGCCATGTTTCCATCTGCGCTCTGTGCCTGTACGGTTGTTGCATTTACCGTCTGTAATTCCATATCTGATACCTCTTTCATCATTTTTGCTTCCACAGGTATCTTCTGAATCACATTTTCAGGCATTGGCTGTACACTTTTTTCACCGTTACCCCGAGGTGCCATACTGTCTTTTTGCTGATGCACGGGTTTTCTGCCAAATAATCCCCGTATTATATTTGCAATTCTGCTCATATTTATTTTATCCTCTTATGCTTTCTCTTATGCTTTGCAAAATCCCTGCGTATTACTAATAATATTTCTTTTGAAATTTTGCCGCTATCAGCATTTTATAAAATTCTTGTAAAGTCAATGTAAAACACAATGCCTGAAACAGTTCTTTTTTCTTACTCTACGATAACCAATTCGTCGCCTACCTTGATGGTTCCGCCTTCTAATACTTTAGCAAACACCCCTTCCCGCGGCATAATGCAGTCTCCTACTACTTTATAAATCTCACAATGGCTGTGACATTCTTTACCAATCTGTGTCATTTCCAGCAACACATCATTGCAACGAAATTTTGTACCCACCGGAAGATTTCGAAAATCATATCCATCTACAATCAGATTTTCTCCAAATGCACCAAACTCCACAGCCACACCTCTGGCACGAAACTCCTCAATCTTCTGCAGTGAAAGCAGACTTACCTGACGATGCCAGTGTCCGGCATGCGCGTCATTTTCGATGCCCCAGTCTGAAACAAATTTCGCCTCTGAAACTTCATGCTTCTGTGTTCCTCTCTTTTCACTGATACAGATTCCTCTTACAATTCCCATATTCCATACTCTCCTATCCCTGTAATATCTTTATTCTACCATCTTTGGAGCCAAAAAAAAAGGACTTCCGGAGAAGTCCTTTTTATTTTAATAATGGGCGGAGAAGGATTCGAACCTTCGAAGGCATCGCCAGCAGATTTACAGTCTGTCCCCTTTGGCCACTCGGGAATCCACCCATTTAACGAAATGAGACATTTCTGCGCTCATTTCGTCATTTACTATATCACGTTCTTGATTTTCATGCAAGCACTTTTTTCAGTGCGGCTTCATCTGCAACCAGCGTAAAATCCGGATGCAACTGAAGAATGGATGCCGGTACTTCCGGTGTCACAGGACCGAAAAATGCTTTCTGTACCGCATCGGCTTTATCTTCGCCGGATACAACCATCACCACTTTCTTTGCCTGAATGATATCACAGATTCCCATCGTTAATGCCTGACGCGGTACATCATCTGCACTGGCAAAGAACCGTTTGTTTGCTTCAATGGTAGATTCTGCCAGATTTACGCAATGTGTGCCCTTTGTAAACACCTGATCCGGTTCATTGAAACCAATATGTCCGTTACGGCCAAGTCCGAGAAGCTGCAGATCAATGCCGCCCAGAGATGCAATCTGATTATCATAACGCTCACACTCAGCAGCCACATCTGTATTTTTTCCATTCGGGATAAACGTATGATCCTCACGGATATTGATTGCATCAAAAAAGTTATGACGCATGAAATATACATAACTCTGATCACTTGTAATATCCAGTCCTACATACTCATCCAGGTTCACGGAATAGCATTCAGAGAAATCAACATCCCCTTTGTTATACCAGTCAATCAGCTGACGGTAAGTGCCAATCGGGCTGCTTCCGGTTGCCAGACCAAGTACACAGTCCGGTTTCATGATTACCTGCGCGGAAATAATATTTGCCGCTTTTCTGCTCATCTGATCATAATCTTTTGCTTTAATAATTTTCATGGTAAAAACCTCCTCATTTTATGCATTATTCATAGAATATCCATTTCTTTATGCTATTGCCAGATTTGTCCACCGATAATAACTTTTTCCAGTTCCATGTGTTCATCCAGAATCAGAAGATCTGCCCGTGCACCTGTCCGGATACATCCGATCTCCCGCTCCATTCCAATGGCCTTTGCCGGAGCAGAGGTAGCTGCCATTACAGCCTGTTCCAATGGCACCCCAAAAGATACCGCATTTCGAAGCCCATCCATCAGATGAATGGAAGAACCTGCCAGTGTTCCGTCTGCCAGTGTTGCTTTGCCCTCTTTCATCCATACCGGCTGACCGCCAAGTTCATATTCTCCCTCCGGCATTCCCGCACAGCGCATAGAATCCGAAATCAAATTCAATCTGGCGCCAAACAGGGCAGCTGTCATCCTCACAACCGACGGATGGATATGAAAACCATCACAGATCAGTTCGACGGTAGCACCTGCATCAAATGCAGCACCAATGATTCCCGGCTTCCGGTGATGAATTCCATTCATGCCGTTAAACATATGCGTAACATGGGTAGCACCTGCCTCGAAAGCCGCCTGTGCCATCTTATAGTCTGCCACAGAGTGCCCCAGGGAAACCGTACAAAGTCTGCTGGCCTGTCGGATAAATGCCAGATCCCGATCTTCTTCCGGAGCCACTGTGATCATGCATACCTGTCCACCGCAGGCTTCGTTTAATTTTTCCAGTTCTTCCATATTCGGTTTCTGCAAATACTGTGCATTCTGTGCCCCGCGTTTTTCATAACTTAAAAACGGTCCCTCCAGATGAACTCCCACACAATGTGCCCCATCACTTTCAAAATCACGGATGGCATGCATTGCATGCAGCAGTGATTTCTCCGACAGCGTCATAGTAGTCGGACACCAGGATGTTACACCTCTCTGTGCATAATATCGTGACATCCGGCGCAGGCCATCTGCATCTCCGTCACTGGCATCTGCATTTACCGCTCCATGTGTATGAATATCCACAAGTCCCGGAATGATATATTTTCCGGTCGCATCTATCATTTCTCCATCTGGCGGCTCCTGCACTGTCACCTGGGTATCACCACCGCTTATGGCAGTAATCCGATCCCCACATAAAATATCTGCTTTTTCAAATCTTCCTTCGGGCAGAAAGACCTGTCCGTTTGTTATATACATCTCTTCCATCTCCTTCGCTACGCATATCTTGCATCTTTTTTCAAAGAATTGCAAGCCTTTTTTTCTGCATTTTTTACGCTTCTGTTTTGTCCCTGTTTTCCCCCTGTTTTCTTCCGTTTTATCGGTTGCACACCCACAAAAATAAACGTATAATAGATAAGGTTAATAGAGAACACGCAAAAGAAGTCTGACATTTCTGCTATTTTTTATTCCATAGCATATGTCCGTCTTCCAAGGAATATATTACACAATCACAGGAGGATATGGAAATGAAAAAACCAATATTAGTCGTTATGGCAGCTGGAATGGGCAGTCGTTACGGAGGATTAAAACAGATGGATCCGGTTGGCAGTCATGGAGAAGTAATTATGGATTATTCCCTGTATGATGCCCGCCGTGCCGGATTTGAAAAAGTTATTTTCATCATCAAACATTCCATTGAAGATGCATTTAAAGAAGCAATCGGTGATCACGTTTCCAAATATATGGAAGTTGCTTATGCATATCAGGATCTGGATGATCTGCCGGAAGGCTATTCCGTACCGGAAGGCCGTGAGAAACCATGGGGAACCTGCCATGCAATTCTTGCAGCAAGAGATCTCATTGATGCACCATTTGCTGTGATCAACGCAGATGATTATTATGGAACTACCTGCTTTAAGATCATTTATGATTACCTGTCCACACACAGTGATGATGACAAATATCGTTACTGCATGGTTGGCTATCAGTTAAAAAATACTGTTACAGAAAATGGTTCTGTTGCCCGCGGCGTGTGCACCACAGACGCTGATTCTAACCTGATCAGTGTTGTTGAACACACACAGATTGAACAGCACGAAGGCGGCATCCGCTTTACCGAAGATAAAGGTGAAACCTGGCATGAGATCGATGGAAATACCATCGTGTCCATGAATCTCTGGGGATTCAGTGAAAGTTTTATCAAAGAAGCAAAAGACCGCTTCGCAGCATTCCTGGATGACGCAATGGTAAATAATCCGCTGAAAGGGGAATACTTCCTTCCGTCCGTTGTCAGCCAGCTTCTGGATGAAGACAAAGCATCTGTAAAAGTATTACAGAGTCCGGACAAATGGTACGGCGTTACTTACCGCGAAGACAAACCGGGAATCGTAAAAGCACTTGCAGACAAAGCTGCCGACGGATTATATCCGACACCATTGTGGCAGTAATCGTTACACAGATAAAGGAGAAGATATTATGATACAGATTAAACCTGAGATTTTTCAGGAAGTTCTTTCTGCCTATGACCTGGGTGAAGGCACTATAACTTACAAGGCCTATGGGGAAGGTCACATCAACAATACAAGCCTGGTAACCGTTACCGGCAAAGAGACACACAGATTTATCCTGCAGCGCATTAATACAGATATTTTTACCAATCCGAAATCCCTGATGGAAAATATCTGCGGCGTTACTTCTTACCTGAAAGACATCATCGCAGAACGCGGTGGAGATACAGAACGTGAAACCATGACAGTTGTATACACCCGTGACGGTCAGCCATACTATACTGATTCCACACAGGGTGCATGGCGTATTTATAAGTTCGTAGAACATACCATCTGTCTGCAGCAGTGCAGAAATACTGAGGATTTCTACACTTCCGCCAAAGCATTCGGACAGTTCCAGAAAAACCTCTCCGGATACGATGCTTCCACACTGCATGAAACGATTCCGGATTTCCATAATACCCCGGATCGTCTGCGCAAATTCAAAGAAGCCCTGGCAGCCGACACAATGCACCGTGCCGCTGACATTCCGGAAGAGATTGATTTTGTACTGAACCATGAGGCAGACTGTTCACACATGACTGATCTGCTGGCAGCCGGAAAACTGCCTCTCCGTGTTACACACAACGATACAAAATTAAACAACATTCTTCTGGATGATAAAACAAACGACGCACTCTGCATCATTGATCTGGATACCGTCATGCCGGGTCTGGCAGCCAACGATTATGGTGATTCTATCCGTTTCGGTGCAAATCACAGTGCCGAGGATGAACCGGATCTGACAAAAGTAAACTTCTCTCTGGAACTTTTTGAGGCTTACACAAAAGGATTCCTTGAGATTGCAGGAGATGCCCTGACACCATTGGAGATTGAGACTCTCCCTTGGGGAGCTAAACTGATGACACTGGAATGCGGTATGCGTTTCCTGACCGATTATCTGGAAGGTGACCATTACTTCGCTGTACATCGTCCGGGACAGAACCTGGATCGTACCCGCACACAGTTCAAGCTTGTCCGTGACATGGAAGCACATTGGGATGAGATGAATGCTATCGTACGCAAATATGCAGCTGTAGCTAAATAGATTTTTTCTTACGTGGTAAAAATTTAAGATTTTAAAAAGGAGATTGTGTCATTTCATCTCACGAGCTAATAATCGCTCTCTGAGAAAAATGACACAATCTCCTTTATTTATACATAAAGAAGCTTTTAATTATTGCAGCTCACAATTCCTTTTTTGCCATCCAGTGTCACAAAAGCACCGGATTTCAGAATCTGTGTTGCATTTTCTGCCCCGATCAGTACCGGAATATCAAGGCTCAGTCCTGCAATCGCACCGTGACAATTTATACTGTTTTTCTCAAGGATCAATCCGGAGGACAGACGAATCTGCTCCATCATTTCATTACAGGTGTCTTTTGCAACGATAATATCTCCAACCTTGAATTTCTCTTTCAGTTCCTCTGCGGAGTTTACCACACACATATTGCCGGAATCAACTTTATCATTCAGACCTTTTCCCCGCATCAGGATATGTCCTGCCACATGCACTTTGATCATATTGGTAGTACCAGAGATACCCAGTGGTACACCGGCAGTCAAAACAACGATCTCACCCTGTTTGATCAGTCCCATCTCCTCTGCTTTATCAACTGCATGATCAAATAACTCGTCAGAGTTGTGTTTTAATTCTACCAGCAGCGGTGTAACGCCCCAGGAAAGACTCATTTTTCTGCATACGTCTTTGTTTACAGAGCATCCGATGATCGGGCAGGCCGGACGGTATTTTGATACCATACGTGCAGTACGACCGGAATTTGATACTGTGATGATTGCAGATGCATTCAGATCCATGGCTGTGGTGCAGGTTGCATGTGCAATAGCATTGGTAATATCCGGGTTTGTCAAAATGCTGCGTTTCTTCAATCGAGACATATAGTTGATATCCTGTTCGGTACGGGATGCAATCTTCACCATAGTCTGCAGTGCTTCCACCGGATAATCACCGGCAGCAGTTTCACCGGAAAGCATGATGGCACTGGTTCCGTCATAGACAGCATTTGCTACATCCGTTGCCTCCGCACGGGTCGGACGCGGGTGTTTCATCATGGAATCCAGCATCTGTGTCGCTGTGATAACCTGTTTTCCTGCTTTGTATACTTTTTCGATCAAGATTTTCTGGATAACCGGTACATCCTCCATCGGAATCTCAACTCCCATGTCACCACGTGCTACCATGATGCCATCAGATACCCGGATAATATCATCGATGTTATCCACACCCTGTTTATTCTCAATTTTAGCAATAATATTGACACTCTTGCAGTCATGTTCTTCCAGAATCTTACGGATCTGCAAAATGTCATCGGCAGTTCTGGTGAAGGATGCTGCAATAAAATCAAATCCATTCTCGATACCAAACACAATGTCGCTGTAATCTGTCTCACTGATAAACGGCATAGAGAGTTCCACGTTCGGCACATTGACCCCTTTTTTGTTAGAGATCATACCACCGTTGATTACCTCACAGACAATATCTGTTCCATCCAGGCGAACAACTTTCATTTCGATCAGGCCGTCATCGATCAGAATACGATCACCAGCTTTGACATCATTGTGAAGATCCTCATATGTGATGGCAACACGACTGGCATCACCGACAAAATCACCAAGTGCCAGTGTAAATAACTGTCCTTCTTTCAGTTCTGCCTTACCGCCTTTCAACTCTTTCAGACGAATCTCCGGACCTTTTGTATCTAACAGTGCTGCTACCGGAAGATCAAGTTCCTCCCGCAATGCTACCAGTTTATCCAATCGTGCTTTCTGTTCTTCATGGGAACCATGTGAAAAATTAAAACGCGCAACATTCATTCCTTCCTGCATCAGCTGACGGAGTACATCACCTTTATCTGTGGAGGGTCCCAGTGTGCATACAATTTTTGTTTTTCTGATTTCTCTCATATTTCTATATTCCTTTCCTATGAAAAAGTGCAAAGAGGATAATACACGATCTGCATTATCCCCTTTTTATTTTATTTCTTTATAATTGTACCTGTCTGCCCAGCCATAGCTGCTTCAATACTTCCAAGCTTTGTGATCAGAACACTACGTGTTGCATAATCACCAATATAGGAAATGGCTGTTTCAATCTTCGGAAGCATGGTCCCCTCTCCAAACTCTCCCTCAGCGATATATCTCCGTGCTTCCGCACAGGTCATCTCACGAATCGATTCCTGTTTATCTGTTCCGTAATTCTTATAAACGCTCTCCTCGCCAGTCAGAATGATCAGCATATCCGCCTCGACACCATCTGCCAGCAATCCTGCAATGAGATCTTTCTCAATGACTGCACTTGCGCCTTTTAAAACAGTGCCCTGCTCCAGTACCGGAATTCCTCCGCCACCGGCTGCAATGACAACCTGATCCGCATCCATCAGTGTATTTACAGCATCCAGTTCCACAATCTGATGTGGCATCGGTGCCGCAACGATTCGACGATAGCCCTCCTCGGTTCTAACAACATGGTTTCCTTTTTTCTCTTCTTCTTCCGCTTCTTCCTCAGTCATAACACGACCAATAATCTTGCTCGGTTTGTAAAAAGCCTCGTCATAAGGATCTACGATAACCTGTGTCAAAAGTGTGGATACGGTACGGTATACACCGCGGTTCATCAATTCGGTACGAATCGCATTCTGCAGATCGTATCCGATGTAGCCCTGACTCATTGCTGAACATACAGACATTGGTGTTGCTGTATAATCTGTATACAGTCTGTGAAACTCAGACATCGCTGTGTGGATCATTCCAATCTGCGGTCCGTTGCTGTGTGTGATAACCACCTGACAATCATCCTGTATTAAATCAGCAATTGCTTTTGCTGCGCGGCAGGTTGCTTCCTTCTGCTCCGGAAGCGTTGTTCCCAGTGCGTCATGTCCAAGTGCAATTGCAATTCTTTTCTTCTTCATCTCAACTGCCTCCAATACTCGTAAAAGTCTGTTTCATACATTTTAGCACAAGATAGGGACAGCGTAAAGCAGTTTTCATACAGAAGAAAGATTCCATTCAAATTGATGACTCTGCATGATGTACCGTTTGTTCATTTATGCTGATACCGTATATACGGTACAGGCATACGTGTTTCCTTAGTTTCCATAGCCAAAAAACTGTTCCAGACTATTGCTGCCTCCGTTGTTTCCATATCCTGGGATAGAATACTGTCCGTTGGAACCAGACTGACCACCGTTGTTCTGATTTGTTGTATTAGTCTGCTGCTGAGATGCATTATCCAGTGTAACTTTTAATGTCTGCTCCTGATAACCTTTTCCGTCACTGCTTCTCTGGATTGTAACCTCTACAGTCTCACCGGCTTTGTAATACTGAAGTTCCTCTTTTAACTGAGAAATCGTGGTAATGGTTGTATTACCAAGCTTTGTGATAATGTCGCCTCTCTGGATACCGGTATTTGCTGCTGCACCGCCATCTGTGGTTCCGCTGACATAAACGCCTTCCGGAACATTATATTTTTCTGCCTCTTCTGATGAAACATCCTGTCCTGTAATATTTAGAAATCCATAATTACTGGTCAGTTTGTCTCTGGTCTCCTGATTCATCAGATTTTCAATGATACTCTGTGCTTTGGACATCGGGATTGCAAATCCCATACCTTCCACTTCATCGCTGGCATATTTTGCACTGTTGATGCCGATAACTTCACCTTTCATATTGAACAGCGCACCGCCGCTGTTACCAGGGTTAATAGCTGCATCTGTCTGTAACAGAGTTGCTGTTGTATCATCGATAGTAACTTCACGGTCAACCGCACTGATGATACCGGTTGTAACAGACTGGCCAAAACCAAGTGCATTTCCGATGGCAACAACCTGATCACCGACTTCCATCTGCGTGGAATCGCCCAGAGTTGCGATGGAGATACTGTTTAACACATCCTCGCTGATATCGGAAAGCTGGATGGCAATAACAGCCAGATCGTTATTGGGATCCGTACCTTTGATCTTTGCATCAAAAACGGCGTCTTTATTATCATTGAAGCATACCGTTAAGGATTCTGCACCGGATACTACATGGTTGTTGGTTGCGATCAGAAGCTCTGTATCATTCTTTCCGATGATAACACCGGAACCACTGCCGGTACTCTGCTGCTGCATAGTTCCGAACATGGTCTGTACTTCCTGCACACTCTGATTTGTAATCGCTACAACCGAGGATTTACACTGCGATGCAATTTCTGCTACGGTATAGGTTCCATCAGTGGAACCAGATGCATCGGTTTTCTTGTTGCCGGAGTTTGTGCTCAGTTTTGCAGCATTAGTCTCCAGATTTGCAGCTGCAACTGATTTTGCTGAATTCTTTCCGATTGCGAAAGATCCAAGGATCATACCACCGGAAATTGCACCAAATAAGATTGCACAGCACACTACTTTTGCATATACATTCATGCTGTGTCTGTGTTTTCTTCTCTGCTGTGGTGTCTCCTGATGATTGCTGTTCCGGTCACCGCCAACGTGATCCTGTTTCTGATGATTCTTGATATAGGAATAACGGTACTGGGAAGCGCCCTCGGTTCCTTTGATATGATCCTCATCAGTCTGAGCTTCACAATTCTGCGTCTGATCTGTCTCGGAAGTCTGAACGGTATCTGCCTGTGCAGCATCTGCTGTTTCTTCCACATCCTGTGGCGGTGTCACAAAATCGGATTCCTCAAACATTTCCTCAGTAGCTTTGTTCGTAGCAGAATCCTCTGCATCATTTTTTACAGTTTCTACATTTTCTATATTGCTTTCATTTTTTACTTCTGATTCATTATTTTCTGTGTTCATTTTGTTTTCTTCATTCTCAAGCATTTTTCTCTGCCTCCTCATCTTTGATGAGTATATCATACGAAACGATTGTAGTAAAACTTTGTTGAGATTGTGAAAGAATTGTGAATTATGAATCGTTTTGTATCCTGCGCTGCCTCAATGTCATCATTACCAATGATAGACGGCATGTAGCCGCACTTCTTATTATTTGCCATACACTTCAGCATATCAACCGCGGAAATATCATTGGCGCAATAGATCGCCGTGGGGCGATCCTCCTCGGTCAGCAACTGTTCCATCATTCGGAAGCCTTCCCTCTCTGTCTGCCGGCGCAGACAACTTCATCCGTAATACCGCTCTTTACCCGAAGTAACGTATCATTTTAATTTATCATCCCGAAAAACGTTCCACTTCCACAATTCGATTTCCCCGTTTTTTCTTCCAGATCATCAGATATACGTTATATTCCACAGAATCCTGCGCTGTTGTAAATGGTTCTTCCCGCACCAGTGTGACCTGCTTTCCCTGAGCTTCCAGCTCCATTTTACGCTGTACTGCCTGCATCAGAATTTTCTCATATAACTGCTGTGATATTCCTCCGACTGCCGATACAGTTCTCTGCTCTGATGCTTTTGTATCACATACTTCTCTTTTTCCAATTTCTTCCTTCTTGAATCCGGCGTCTTCTGATTTAAGCGTTTCTGTTTTATAGCTGCGCACCGGGTAACCTTCGCTTGCCCGCATCAGTTTTTCTATCAGCAAATCTATCACAGCTCCATGTCTTGTGCGATGCATCATCCATGCCAACAATCTGCTCATCCCCTTTCCTTGATACTTTCGATAGAATGTTAACCACCAAAGCAGACTGTGATCATCAGCTTCTGCTGCCAGTTCCTCCATGATGGAAATTGCCTGCTCTGTCGGTTCCCAGACCCCATCCATCGGCACAATATATTTTTGTGAAACAGCCGGATAGCAAGCATAGTTCAAAGGTGGAAAATGCACCAGTTCCGCCAGTTTTTGCTCTTCTTCGCCGGCAGCATCCGCCCCCAGATACTCGCATTTTGTATGCAGAATCGCAATGCGGTATTCTAACTGTCGTAAATATTCGTATCCCTTCACCCAGAAATGCCCCAGATCTCCGTATCGGTACAAATGTGTCTCAACTTTCAAATCCTCAAAAAATAATGTCACGACACTGTCACCCTGATGAACTACCAGTACATAGATACAGCCATCCTCCGTATCTTCCTTGCTCAATTCTGCTTCCAATTCCCCCTCATAATCCGGCTGATACTGACCGGTCATTTTCGCATTGATAAAGACCAGAAAACTTTCTACTGCGTCATTCATCAGATAGACAAGACGGAGTTCTGACTGTTTTTCATTTTCCGGAAAAATCAATTCAAACTGATCCTGCCAGAGCAGTTCCTCCAGCATTTCAAAAGGATTCAATTCTGTTCTCAAATCATTCTTTTCCAACGTATATGTCCTCGTCTTCTTGTATTTCTTCTGATTTTATACTACCTCTTCCTAAAATGTAAACAGGGATACCTGTTTTTTGACAGATATCCCTTATACAACCCTTTATTTTCTATTCCCCAACACCTTTCCTTGTTGGAACAGAACGCATACACTGCTATTTTCTACGTTGCAATCTTACTATCATCATTCTGCTTTTGGTCTACGGATTCCGAAAAACACAACAGCCCCTGCCAGAATCAGCACCAACAGCATGATTAGTGCGCTCATATAAGACTGTGTGCTTTCATACAGTTTTCCGGCCACAGATGCAATGATCAGGTTTGTATTAATCAGGGAAAAATATGTGTTTTTACATTGCTTATTATTTCGTGTATAATAAAGAACAGACAAAGAAGGAGGGAACATGTACATAGGATTAAAACAAATTTAAAACCAACTGACGGATTGCCCAACCCTGCTGACATCATCCGATGGCATACATGCACTGACCGGTTGGAGTAATTTGAGTGAATCCAGCCGGACCTTCTGCCATCCGAAAATGCAGTTTCTGCTGGACTATGACAAAAAACATCATTCTGAATTTGCCTATACGCTGTACATGTATCTGACTCACGAACGAAACCTGGTTGCTACCTCAGAGGCCATGGATATGCACCGTACCTCTCTGATCTATCGTTTCAAAAAAATCAATACCCTGATCGAGAAAGATTTTGACGACTACCGGGATCGGATGTACCTGATTCTTTCGTATGAATTCAAGTCGAACGTACGTGAGACTTGGTGCGTGATTCTGGTCAGCGAAAGCTG
>OLPT01001351.1_pt1 | contig 15093 bp, 10 predicted proteins | sample 1673051 | NCBI WGS metagenome assembly OLPT01 (sample SAMEA3136750, study PRJEB25190) | human gut metagenome | biome: human gut; feature: human-associated habitat; material: faeces | place: Austria | collected 2013
GAAGTGCATATCCCATGGCGCCATGTCCGCCGGAAAAAAGTGTCTTCTGGCCCTGCTGGTTGTGGAAAGACTGGTAGCTCCAGACCATATGCTGTCCCACATCCACAGCAACAGCTCCTGTATCGGATAGCTGATCACTTAAGTATGCGATCATACGGTTCGGATAGCGCTGCGGTGTCCCATCATCCACCTGTTCCAGCTCTTTCCGGATCTTCTGACAGATGGACAGCCATTCTTCATAAGAATCGATCTGTCCCTGCTGCTCTATCAGTTTACGCACCACATCCTCTGCACTGACGCAAAAACATTTCTCCCCTTTTCTTCCCTCATGAATTTCTCTCTGAAGGTTATAAGGGTCAATATCCACCCGGATGATCTCCGCTCCTTTGGCAAATTCATGAACTTTCGTTCCGATCTGACGGGTGCAGAGGGAAATTCCAAAGCAGATCAGAAGGTCACTCTTCGCATTGGCGATCATATTTGCATACCGGTGTCCATAGGCACCGCCGATACATCCGAAATTCAGCGGATCCCTAAAGCCCAGAGCGGACCGGGCAAGTACACTTGTGATCACAGGAATGTGATGAGCCCGTGCGAGATCTGTGAGTATTTTTTCCGCTTCGCCATCTGCTCCGTGGCCGATCATGAATACCGGGCGTTTCGCCTCTTTAATCTTGGTCAGGATATATTCTGCGGCTTCCCCTGCATCGGAAGAATCCGCTTTTGCAACGGCATCCCTGTAAAAAGCAGCGCCATTTTCCGGATCATTTTTGCCATAGACGACTGCTTCGATCTCTTCCTCAGAAAACTTCATATTATAAACCGGATCTTCTACCTCACCTCTCTGCACATTCATGGGCAGGTCAATAAGAACCGGGCCTTTCCGTCCTGTGTTGGCGATCTGCCATGCCAGGTTCAGTTCCCGGACGATGTTTTTTGGATCACGGACCTGTACGGCATACTTGGTTACCGGCTTCGCCATGGAAACCATATCGATTTCCTGAAAGCCCTGCTGACGAAGGCCTGCAATACCGGAATACTCATAGGTATTGAGCTGTCCGGTAATAAAAATCACCGGAAGTGAATCAAAATAAGCATCAGCCACACCGGAAAGCAGATTGGCAGCTCCCGGGCCGCTTGTAGCATAGGCACATCCGCAGGCATCCTTCGCCTGAGCATAGCCACAGGCCGCAAAAGCAGCTCCCTGCTCGTTATAACTGGAATGGCTTCTGGCATCCGGGTTCTTCTCGATGGAATCTACCAGATGTGCAATCATGGTTCCCTGATATCCAAAAAAATCATGAATTCCTTTTTTTTCAAGAAAATCTACAACATAATCTGTAAGCTTCATCTTATTAGACATATTCTTTTACCTTCTCAAGAAGCGGTGTTCTTCCTGTTTTCTCCAGATAATTCATATATATATCCAGTATTTCCGGATCCGCTTCAAATATTTCATCATACTTCAGACATTTATTCATCATTCCTGTATATTCCGAAAAAACATTTTCCAGCTGAACGTAATCCTGGTTCTTATACAGGTTGCGGATATATCCTGCTTTCTGCCTGTATGCTCTTGCACAGGTATATTTTGTTCCGCAGAACTTTGCGTATGTCCAGCACTGGTTAAAGTACTGTTTATAGTTCATTCCGTATTTTCTGCGGGCCTCTCGCCTTTTTCTTTCTGCGGCAAGTTTTTTTGCCTCTCCGCCGTACTTCTGCATAAATTCTTCACATGGAATCAGTGCGCTGCATATGGTCGTAGGTGCTGGACGATAATTTTCCGGCGCCTTATCTGCGTAATTTTTTCCAAAGGCAATGGTGAGATATTTATCGGTATCTCCCGGAACAAAAAAACGTTCTCCCTCAAGTTCCACTTCCTGTGGGTTCTCAAAAATATATGCAGGATAATAAATATTCTGGTTCTGGAAACGAATCACATAAGTCTGAACGTTTTCCTGGGGCTGATGAATCAGATCCCGGAAAATACTTTTTGCCAACCAGCCTCTTCCACAGAGTGAAAGGAAACGCACCATCCAGATACATGCAAAATCCCTTTTAGTTTTCCACTGACCGTTTTTTCCGCGGATTTTTTTCCAGCCATCTTCCCGCATCCGGTTCCACATATATTTTTTCTTCGGGCCGTACTCACATTGCAGCGGTACAATCTTTACCGCCATTCCGGGATATTGATATCTTCCGTAGTTATCCATGGTGTAATACAGCGTATCCTTATCTGTATACCGGAGAAAGAATCCCGGGAAGCGTTTGTTATTATCCATAGATTCCAGTGCTCTTCTTAATTCCGGTTCTTCCTCAAATGCGTTTTTGAACCGCTCCATATCGCCGGTTTTCATGTATACATTCCCGGCTGTGGGATTCTGCGGAAAAGGTCTTCCGGTTACCGCGCAGAGGGTAAAGTACGGAGATAGAAAATATGTGATTTTATTTTTTCTGCATATGGTATCTATTTCTTTAAGAAGTTCCAGTATTTTCTGCTGTTCTCTGTTCAATACACTCTGCCTCATTTCTGTTGATTTTTCATAATTATACGATCTTTTTCAGAAGCTTTTGGATCTCTTCCTGGCTTCCATATTTGTCCAGCCAGACACTTAAAAATTCCGAGACATCTGCTTTCTTTGCAAAAAATGCCGCTCTTCTGCTTCCCTTATAAAGATCTTCCAGAAAAATTCTGGAAAGCTCTGTTTTGAGATATGGATGCTGCATATTCTCCAGGGCTTTGAAGTAGTTTTCAAATGCTTCTTTTGTCTGTCCCTGTTTTCTGCGGATATCTCCGAGAAGTTTATAGGTTTCTCCCTGCCACTGTTTATGGAACAGAAAGCTCCGTACTTCTTCTGCCAGATATTCCATCTCGCTTTCATCATCTGTACAAATCAGTCTGGTATGGTAAGCTGCCAGAACTTCCGGATATCCAAATCTCTGCCATGCCTGGGTAAGTGCTTCCCTGTAAAGCATCTCTTCTGAAAGAGCCTCTTTTTCTATCTTATCAGAAATGCCTGTTTTCAGGTAAAGTTCATTTACCAGTTCTTCCAGTTCTGCTTTTGTCCGGACAGCAGATACTTTTGCCAGATAAAGTGCTCCGTCAATTTCCTCATCTTCCGGCATCAGTTTTTTCCAGAGTTCCATCATGGAAAGGGCCTCGTCTTTCTGATGGCCGTCCAGAAGTTTTCTGCATTCTTTTATTGCGGATGTTTTTTTATCTTTAAAGAACTTGTCCAGTTCCAGATGTACAATTCCGTTGTTTGTGCATTCCCTTGCACGGGCATAACCGGATAACGCTTCTTTCCAGAGCCCTTTTTTCCAGAAAAGATCTCCCTGATATTTCATAAAATATCCGTCCTGTGGAAAGAGCTTTCTGCAGGATGCCAGGAATTTTTCCGCTTCAGAAGTATTCCCGGACTCTTCCATGCGTGCCATGATAAATCTGCACTTAAATTTCACAAATCCCGGAGCATCCGGATATTTTTTCAAAAGATCATCAACTATTGTTTCCGCTTCTTTCATCTCACGGAATTCATAATGAGTGGCTGCTTTTCGGAACAGGCGGATGTCTTCCACGGTCTGTTCCATTTCCGGAGTAAGGTGATCCAGTTTTCTGCGAACCTCATACATTCTCCATGCCTTGCCGACCCGTTCCGTATAAATCAGTGTCAGCATGGCTGCCTGGAAAACAGCGTCTTCCACAGGAACCAGAGTCGGATGATAAAACGGCTGGATTCCCTTGTAATCTTCACGTCCGATAAATTCCACACTGAGCTGTGTGCGGTAATAACTGTCAAAAATCTCATTCAGTACATCGTAGCGTTTTTCCAGAAGCAGTGTTTCCAGGGATTTCTCCGATCTCAGGAACCTTGCTCCCAGATCTTTTGCGATTACACCTGCACGGATACGGTTTCGTTTCTTATCCAGTTTATGGTCACCTTTTGCCATCAGAAGGCAGTAAAATTTCCGAAATGTCATCTGCCTGCGGATTCGGTTTTTGTCGATTCTCGGCATATATTCATCCCGGATCTCCTGATAAGAAGCGCCCGGAACATAAATAGACTCATGGGATTCTCTTTCCCCATGAGGCGGTATATAAGACCATTCATCTCCGTAATGCCAGATCAAGTAATCGCTTGTCCTGTGGGGAACCATTACTTTTTCCCCTTCAAAATCCATATATTTCACAGGGAACATCATATCTTTGTCAAAAAGAAACGGGCAGCCACCCCAGCGCATGGCGTAGCGGCTGCACTCCTCTTCTTTATAAGAAAACATGATTTTTTCCAGTTTTTTGAGGGTTCTGTCTTTTCCGAAAAATTTATAGCGGAACAGCCAGTAAAGATACTGAAAAGCAGGAATTTCCCATCTTGCACCCACAACCATGCTGATATTAAGAAGATCTGTGTAGATCATCATATGGGTTCTGTACTTCTCATACTCTCTGTCATCATCCGGAATGGGATCAAGAGTAAGGACATCTATGATCTCTCCGGCCTTATCGTCTCCGATAATCTGATGCTTATGGATCGCACAGCTGTCCGTACCTCCATATCTCGGAAACCCGTTGGTGTAAGTTCTGTCTACATCTGAGCAATAGAGCGCTCTGTTCTGTGGTATTTCTGTTTTGCAGATTTCCACAAATTTATCCCAGTCGCTCTTTGGCATGTAGATATCCACATCATCATCCCACGGAATAAATCCTTCATTTCGAAGGACACCGATCAGGGTTCCCCCGGCCATTACATATCTAAGATTGTGCTTTTTGCAGATTGCGTCAACCTCTCGGAAGAGCTGCAAAAGAAGCTCCTGTTTTTCTGTCATCTGTTAACCTCTTTGATCAATCGTTTTCAAAAGTTCAGCCAGTGTTTCGGATTCTTCATAGAAAAACCGCGTACATTCCGTACGTCTGTCACGGATCATAATCATCAGTTCCTGAAGCAGATACCGAAGACCGTTTCCCTCAAAGTTAAAGCTGTAGCGTTTCAGGAATTCCTGTCCTTCTACCTTCGCCTCAAAATACCCGGTATTCCACCAGTCATTGGGAACTGTAATCCGGCCTTTGCTTCCTATGATCACAAGTTCATTTTCCACATCTACCGTTGTTCCGATCTCTATGGTTGCCAGTGCCCTGGGATACTTTACCGTAATCATGTCGTAGATAAATTCTCCGTCACTGCCTTTTACCGCATTGGTGTTGACTTCCAGGTAGTCTTTTCCAAGAAGTTTGATACATGCACAGAGCGCCTGGCTCACTGTCTCATTGAAGTTTTTTCCACCTTCAAAATCATCCTGGGAAACCGCACACTTCACAGCTACCACATCTCCCACCAGTGCACCGTGGGTAAGCCATACAAGCTGTGTAAAAGCGCGCAGATAAACAAGGGTAAGCTTCTCCACAAGCACTACCCTGTGTTCCCTGGCCAGCGCAAACAGTTCTTCCATTTCTTCCGGGTTCAGCGTCATTGGTGTGTCACTGATTACATATTTCCCTCGTTCCAGCGCCCGCCTTATATAGTCCGTTCTGTTCTTCTGGGCGGACTTGATATAAATAATATCCAGTCCGCCCAGAAAACGTTCATAATCTGTACCGTAAGAATCCAGCTCATATCTGTCACAGAATTCTCTTGCAACAAAGATATCTTCAGAATAAACACTCTCCACATGGAGCCCGCTTACAAACTTGGATTCCATAACCATTCCGTTGTCTTCCGTATCATCTGTCACAATTCCAACACTGAAAATCGTCCCCTCACTTCTGAGTTTAGTGCTGGAAATATTCTTGGTACGCTCCAGATAGACAACCTGACAGTAATTTTTGAGGTAATCAAATTTCCCTCTCCAGTCAGATCCTACTACCAGGAGATCAATGTTATATTTGGTAATATCGCTGAGTTTCTGTCCCTGGTACTCCTCTACGATAATCTCGTCAGCAAAGCCTGTCTTCCTTACATTTTCGATTCGTTTCAGAAGGCTGTCCTGAACATTCAGCTTGCCCCGTTCTATATCGTAACTCTCACTGGTAACTCCTACAATGAGATAATCCCCCAGTTCCCTTGCTCTTTTCAAAATATTGTAATGTCCCTGGTGGAACAGATCAAAGGTACCGTAAGTAATGACTCTTTTCATTATTCGTCCTGCTCTTTCTGTTCTTCCTTTTCCATCAGCGCTTCCATCTCTTCCTGAGGTTCAATTGCGTTCAGGAGTTCATCCAATGCCTGTAATTCCTCAAACTCCTGTGTTTCTTCTATTTCTTCTTCCTGCAGTTCTTCTTCCTCTTCCATCTCTTCTTCTGTAAAAAATTCTTCTTTTTTATCTGGAGTCGTATTACCCGAAGTTTTTTCTTTGACTTTTTCGGCATGCTCTTCCTCAAGAGTGGCCGCCAGTTCCTCGATTGCTTTTTTTCTCTTCAGCATAGTCTCATAACGGTCATCTTCATCATATTCCTCTTCCAGACCTTCATCCTGAACCTGCTTTTCTCTCTTAAACACAAGCAGTGTGAGAAGATTCAGCACACCGTTATAACTAAAGGAAACCGGCGTACTTCCCAGAATCAGTACAAAAATCCAGGAAACTCCGAACAGCACCCACACATTCAGCATCTGCGGAATGCTGAGCAGTAAAAGTCCGTTGAGTACAATCATGATCGGATAATGGAAAAAATAAATTCCCATGGTATTTCTTCCGATGAAGGTAATCGGAAGTTTCACATCCGGCATCAGAGCCAGGAATGTAAGCACCAGCACAAAAGATACCAGATACATCAGAAGACGGATCAGCATTCCTGTGATATCATCCATTCCGGATAACTGATACGTATGATTTCCTCTGAAAATGTCTATCGGAATTTTATTTGCAATCATGAAATTTGGAATTGCATATAAAAGCAGTCCCGAAATCGGAATCAGAACCCATTTCCCCTTAAATTTACGGACTACTTTGGTATAATCACTTTTCCACAGATAGCCTGCCACAAAAAACGGAAAAAATACAACAATCCTTGAAGAGGAAAGATAAGTTGTAAATTCCGGTCTTGTTCCTGCCCACAGTGCAAAAACGATACTTAACGGCACAATAAATCGCACCTTACCCAGTGCTTCTATGGTAAGTCTGTAGATAAACAGTGCCAGCACATACCACATGACGGTACCGGATGGACGAAGCAGTTCATAATCAATACGTTTGCCGATCCAAATCGTTGCATACCAGGTCAGACTGTATCCAAGAATATAAGGAATCAGCAGATTTTTCACATTTTTCAGTACATCCTGCGGTTTCTTGGAAAGATAGCCGGACATAAAAACAAACGCAGGCATATGAAAAATGGTAATTGCATACCACACATAACGCACCACTACGTCTGCCTTAACCAGCTGAAACGCAATCAGATGATTAAATACAACAAGAAAAATCAGCAATACCTTAATGTTATCAACCAGATAGGAATACGGGACTCCCTGGCTTTCAGTTCTCTGTCTCATTTGTTTCCACCTTATTCATACGGATATTCGTAATCCGCTTCGCTACTTGCTCATAGCCAAACAGCCTGCGACGCAGGTTATTTGGCTAAAATATGAATAAATTATAACATATATTTATGAATTTGGAAATAAAAACTTAATATTTCCCAGTATTATTATCTGTTTCCAGTATTTTCATCGATATTTCCAGACTCCGTGAACTGCATAGGAAACAAAGAAAAACAGGCTTTTTACAGGACCGTATCCCACATACCGGTAAACCTGATATGTCATAGCCGCAGACTTCAGTTTGTTTCTGGACTTGCCACCTTCGCTGAGCCGGTATTTCAGATATGGCTTATTGATTCCTGCCGCAAATCCTCCTCTTTTCAGGATTCTCAGCCAGGTAATATAGTCTTCATGGCTGTCATCATGCTCCATGGGAAACGCAAGGGCATCTTCCCGCCGGAGAAGCACTGAAGAACAGTTAATACTGTTATGTTTCAGAAGATCACGATAGGTAATGCGTTCTTTTACCGGAATGTATTTCCCTGTGGTATGTCCATCCGGCTGCATCAGCTCTCTTCCTGTAGAACAGATATCACAACCGGTAAGTCCCATTGTTTCTACCTGCGCTTCCAGCTTTCCTTCTTCCCACCAGTCATCCGCATCCAGAAAAGCAATATATTTTCCTTTTGAGGCCTTTACTCCCCAGTTTCTGGAACGGGCAGCTCCCATATTTTCTTTGTTTCGGATATAACGGATATTTCCGCTGTCCATGTATTTCATTACGGTTAATTCTGTTTTGTCTGTGGAACAGTCATCAATGACAAGAAGTTCTGTTGGAACCTTCTGTGCCAGCACGGACTCGATTGCTTTTCCAATATATTTCTCACCGTTATAAACCGGCATGATCACGGAAACCAGTGGTTTTTCCATAAAAACAACCTCCCTTTTCTTTATTTACAAAATGCGCGCCAGAACCAGCCTGACACGCACTTTTTGATTTCGTATTATTTCCTATTTATCCTGTGAATCTTTCAGGGCATTCTTCTGATCGTCATCCACACCCTCGGATACTTCTTTCTGGAAAAAGATCTTCACAGTCATAAACAGAAGCTTGATGTCCAGAAGGAATGAATAATTCTCAATATAGAACAGGTCCAGTTTCAGCTTGTCGTACGGTGTGGTGTTATATTTGCCGTAGACCTGTGCATAACCGGTCAGTCCTGCTTTTACCTTAAGACGGTAATGGAATTCCGGGATCTCCTGCTCGTATTCCTGCATGATCACGTCTCGTTCCGGACGGGGTCCTACCAGAGACATATCTCCCACAAATACATTAAACAACTGCGGAAGTTCATCCAGATGCAGGTTACGGAGAACATGTCCCACCGGTGTGATTCGGGAGTCATGCTTGGATGCAAGACGTGCTCCGTTCTTCTCGGAATCCACGCACATGCTCCGGAATTTCCGGATACGGAACTCTTTTCCCTTATAAGTGAGACGATCCTGAAGATAAAACACCGGGCCGCCATCATAAGCCTTCACCGCAATGGCAATGATCAGCATGATCGGGGAAGATACAATAATTCCAAGGCCGGAAACAACAATATCCAGAAGTCTCTTCGCTGCGCGCTGCTCCATGGAAAGTCCCTGGTTCCTGCACATCAGAAGCGGGGTATCAAACAGGTGGATCCTGTCCGTTCCCAGCAGAATGATATCAGAAATCTTCGGACTCATATAACAGCGGATGGAATGAGAGAAACAGTATTTCAGATACTTGTTTCGGATCTGGGACGGAAGATCCCAGATAATCACGCCTTCATAGTTTTCCATCATGGCGTGAATCTTCTCTTCTCCCTCGCGGATGTGTACCTTACCGCTGATATCGTACTTATCCTTTCGGGTATTCATCTTGTGGATGACATCTCCGGGGTCACGGTCGCCGTAGATCACCAGAAGTCTTCTGGCTCCGTACAATTTGGAATAAATAAAACGGCTTCCCCATATCCAGAGGATGGTTACCACGATCTGAACCAGTGTCATCTCTATGATCGGGCCGGCTGAAAGGAACCAGCGGTTGATCAGAGTGATCTGAAAATACGTTACAACATTGGTACAGATACTTGCCAGTGTCAGCGAATAAAACACATCGATCCTCTTCAGATAACCTACCTTCAGGCCTCCGTAAAGCTTGGCAAACATCAGATAGATCAGTGCATAGATCAGGATCAGCACCCAGTTACCTTTTCTCCAGAATGGTTTCAGGATCAGGCTGCTGTAAAAATCGTACCACACATAAGCAAAGATCGCAGTCTGTGCAATAATGATCAGGCTTGCCAGACAAAACACCACAAATCTTTTATAATCTTCTCTTTTACTTCTGTTCACAGATTTTTCTCCCTTCCTTAGGAGTTGTTATTAACCATATCATTATAGCCAATATATACTCTTACGTCCAGAGATTCCTCTTATTTTTATTCTGATATTTTCCTATCACACCGTTTTTCTCTGTAAATATGGCAAAAATCCCCGGAATTTTTCCAGGGATTTTTATCTGTTTCTGTTTATTTTTCTTTTTCAATTTTCGCGCTTTTTACAATTATTCGTTCACCAGATTATACTCTTCGATGGATTTGTTGATGGAATCTGCCATGTTTTTCACAGCTGTATCCACATCTTCTTTTCCATTGAGCATGCTCTCGATCTCGGATTCCACAGTAGCTCTTGCCTCCGGGAATACGCTTAACAGAGCACCTACATAGTCTGCAGAAGAATCGTGGAGCTGGTCGATAGCTGTCTGGAACTGCGGATATTTTGCAACGTTATCCTTAAATACCTGCTCGTCCTGAGCTTTTACTGTTACAGGGAAGTATCCGGTCTGTGCGTTCCAGTAAGCCTGGGATTCCGGAGAAATGAGGAATTTTACGAATTCCCATGTTGCACGGAGTTTTTTCGGATCGTTGTTGTTCAGTGCCCAGAGAGATGCACCACCGATGGAAACACCACCCTCATCGCTGGATTTGATCTTCGGGAAGTATGCGGTACCAACCTCAAATTTTCCGTTTACATCCTGAAGGATCTGTTTCAGGGAAGCTGTGGAACCAAGTGTAATAGCTGCTTTTCCTGCGGAGAAATCTGCAAGTCCTGCATCGCCGCCTTTTCCTACGATTGGTGCGAAACCTTTGTCGTTAAGGTCTTTCCATGCTGTAAGGATGTTCTTTGCAGCGCCGTTCTCATCGAAAGCTACGGCTGTTGCAGCATCTTTACGTCCGTTTCCATTGTCCGCATACTCAAGGCCCTGTTTTCCAATAAACTGCTCGAAGAACCATCCGTAGATTCCAAGAGACATTACCTCACCTGCGCCGCCTTTGTCCAGAAGATCCTGTCCGATCTCACCGATTCCTTCCAGGCTGTCAGGAACTTCTGTGATGCCTGCTTTGTCAAACATATCCTTATTATAATACATGATCGGTGTGGATGAGTTAAATGGCATGGAGTACAGCTCATTGTCGATGGTGTAGTAAGCTGCCAGGTTTGGCTCGATCTCAGATACGTCGTAATTGTCTGCATCGATCATCTGCTGCATGGGAACAATCCAGCCGGAATCGATCATGAATCTTGTTCCGATCTCGTATACCTGTACAAGATCTGCACCCATGTTTCCGATCTGTGCACTTTTCAGTTTGTTCAGGGAGTCATCGTACTCGCCCTGATACTGAGCGTCTACAGTAATTCCATATTCATTCTCATCGTTGAATTTTTTTACCAGTGTATCAATTGCCTCGCCATTGACACCACCCATGGAATGCCAGAAAGTAATGGTTGTTCCGTCTACGTCGGAAGCGTCTGCCATCTCCACGTTTTCATCTGTGGAAGCATCTGCGGCGAATACAGTCACTCCGGAGAGTGAACCGATGGTCATTGCTGCGGTAAGAAAAGCTGCGATGATTTTTTTCTTCATAACTTTTTTCTCCTCTTGAAAAATTTTCTTTTTTTCTTTCTTCTTTCTATATAAGATGAACTGCAGGCCTTACGGCGCTGCAATATCTTTTCCCCTGCGGAAAAAATGCTCCGGGATTATTGTCCGCTCCGGGATCAGCCTTTGACTGCTCCTGAGAACATTCCACGGATCAGCTGTTTCTGTCCAATGATAAAGATGGAAATAGACGGAATAATGATCATGACTACACCTGCAATCATCAGAGTGATGGACTGGGAATCTACGCTGTCCAGCATACTGATACCGATCTGAACGGTTCGCATATTGTTGGAACCGGTTACCAGAAGCGGCCACATGTACATGTTCCATGCATTGATGAAAGTGTACACTGCCATGGCTCCGATGGCGGATTTTGTCAGCGGAAGCAGGATCTTTACGATAAATTTCAGGTTGCTGCAACCGTCAAGTTTTGCCGATTCATACAATGAGATCGGGAAAGTCATGTAAAACTGACGGAACAGGAAAATTCCCATTGCGGATGTAAGGTAAGGCACGATCAGTACCTGGTAAGTATCCAGCATTCCCCAGCTTGATACGGTCAGGTAGTTGGAAATGATCGTTGCCTCTCCTGGAACCATCATGGTTGCCATCACGACCATGAAGAGAATACCTTTTCCTTTGAATTCCAGGAAAGAAAACGCAAAAGCAGCAAGAGAACAGGTAATGATCTGTCCGATGGTAATGCATCCCGCCATGATAAAGGAATTCAATATGAATCGGAGAAGTGGAACGGTGCGGAATGCATTGATAAAGTTGGAAAAGGTCGGATTTTTGGGAAAGAGATTTAACTCTGTAGTAAACAGTTCATTAGAAGGCATCAGCGCAATACTGATGGCGTAAAGCAGCGGAAGCAGAATCAGAACCGCAAACACCACATTGGCAGCCACACAAAGGGCGGTTCTTGCTCTTCTCTTTGTGAGTGCTTTTGCATTCATGGCTTCTTTCAGCTTCAGAAGTTCTTCTTTTGACAGATTTCCCACAGCGGGAACTGCCACATTTTCCATCTGACTCATCAGTAATTTACTCCCTTCTTTTCAATACGGAACATGATCAGTGTAATGATCATGATGATTATAAACAGGATCACAGACTGGGCTGCCGCACTTCCGAACCGGTAGTTGAAAAATGCGTCCCTGTAAATGGAATAGACGATTACGTTGGTAGACTCATTTGGTCCGCCTTCTGTCAGGATCTTGATCTGGCCGAAAGACTGAAAGGCCTGAATGATATTTACTACCAGTGTGTAAAACATGATCGGGGAAAGTCCCGGAAGTGTCAGGCTGAAAAACTGCTGCACACTGCTGGCTCCGTCTACGGAAGCTCTCTCATAAATGGTCTCATCAATGTTTCCAAGTCCTGCGGAAAAATACAGGAAGTTGATTCCGCTGTTCAGCCATGCTGTGAGAACTGCCACACAGATCAGTGCGGTGTTCGGATCGTTCAGCCAGTTGATGTCCAGACCAAGAAGCTTATTTACAATACCAACTGCCGGATGAAGCATGATCTGGAAGATCATTGCCGCGGAGCTGGATGCGATAGCCATTGGCAGCGCATAGGAAGTACTGAACACCCGGATTCCCGGAAATGCTTTGTTACAGAGCACTGAGGCAATCAGGCCAAGAAGCATGCCACCGACCACCACGATCAGAACGAAGATCAGGGTTACTTTCAGGCTGTTGATAAAGGATGCGGACTGAATCAGTTCTTTATAGTTGTCCAGGCCAACGTACAGTTTTGCCTGGCCCATTTTGTTTGTTTTGTACAAACTTAAATAGATTGTTTTTACAAACGGATAAAACAGGAAAACTCCAAAAATCAGCATACAGGGTACCAGATATAAGTACGGTGTGATCTTACTTTTGCTGTTATTTCCCATGATTATTTCTCCTCCCTGTAAAAAAGATTTTCTTCGGTTTCCGGATCAAACACATGGGCTTTATCCATGTCAAAATATAAGGAAACTTTTTCTCCAACCTGGGTCTGATTCTCCGGATTTAGGCGTACTGCCAGGGTTTTGCCCTGCTCATCAAAATAGAGGATTACTTCCGCTCCCAGCATTTCCCGGTTTACTACGGGCTCATCCACATTTACGCTGTCCTTTTCGATCCCAAGTTTTTTTGCCTCATCAAGTTCGTAAATATCTTCCGGACGGATTCCCAGGATCACGTGTCTGCCGTTGTATTTGTCTGCGATCTGTTTTCCCCTGGTACCATCCAAATAAACTTTTTTTACAGTTTTTGCGTCATCCAGAAGAAGGGCTGTGCGGTTGTTTTCTTCTGCTTTTACGGTACACTGGAAAAAGTTCATGGACGGGGAACCCAGGAAACCTGCCACAAAGAGATTCACTGGATTGCCGTAAATGCTCTGCGGTGCTCCTACCTGCTGGATCAGACCGTCTTTCATGACCACAATCTTAGTCCCAAGAGTCATGGCCTCTGTCTGGTCGTGTGTTACGTAAATAATGGTGGTATCCAGCTGTTTATGTAATTTCACAAGCTCCACTCGCATCTGTGCACGGAGTTTTGCATCCAGGTTGGAAAGCGGCTCATCCATCAGGAAGGCTTTCGGCTTCCGGATAATAGCACTTCCGATGGCAACTCGCTGTTTCTGTCCACCGGAAAGAGCTGCCGGTTTCCGGTCAAGAAGCTGCTCGATCTCCAGGATCTTTGCCACCTCGTGGACTTTTTTATCGATCTCATCTTTTGGCATTTTGCGGATCTTCAGGGCGTATGCCATATTTCCATAAACAGTCATGTTTGGATATAAGGCATAGTTCTGGAACACCATGGACATTCCTCTTTCCTTTGGTTCCAGATAATTGGAAAGTTCTCCGTCAATCCACAGTTCACCGTCTGTGATTTCCTCCAGGCCTGCAATAATCCGCAAAGTTGTGGATTTTCCGCATCCGGACGGACCTACGAAGATTACAAATTCCTTGTCATGTATATCAAGATTAAAATCCTTTATACCGTAATGTTCCGAATCAAATTGCTTACATACATTTCTAAGTGCAATTTCTGACATCACTTATCTCCTTTCTCTTCTCTCCTCGCTCGCATGGTTCTTAGTATAGAAGTTTTCCGGATGTTCAGATATCGTAGCTGCGCTAAGGGTTTGTGAATTGTGTGTTAAATTATTTCGGGAATTATATGCAATTCCGTTAAATTCTTTCTCCTGGGTAAAATTTCGACCGTATTCTTCAGAATCCTGTTCCTGATCTGTACTGGTCTATTGCATTAATTAGAACAATTCTCGCCAATCATGTCCGAAACATGGACTCTCGCCTCATTTTTCCATTCCTGGGTCAGAAAATAAATCAGATTTTGTATTCATCACTCATTTCTATACAAAATAAATGGCAATTTTGGGGCTTTCATCGCCGCTTGATTTGTGCAATTTTTCATGTTGTTTTAATTTTTTCTGTAAAATCTCAAATCCCAGCTATGTTTTTGTCTAATTTTACTATTGAAGTTTCGTGTATAAGTCAAACAATACAAAATATTTCTCTTAAATTTTCTAACTTTTTGTTAGCCACTTCGGTCGAGAAGTGCTATAATAATCACAGTCAAAAAAGAAATGCAGAATTCGTGTTACTGCGAACAGCGCGAACAGCAACATTACCGG
>OLPT01001354.1_pt1 | contig 15073 bp, 14 predicted proteins | sample 1673051 | NCBI WGS metagenome assembly OLPT01 (sample SAMEA3136750, study PRJEB25190) | human gut metagenome | biome: human gut; feature: human-associated habitat; material: faeces | place: Austria | collected 2013
CCACCCTTGCATATCATAGAAGAATCTTATTTACAGACTTTTTCTCACAGTCTCGGTATTTCTGTATCTGAAGTATCCAACTTTCTTTCCTTATCCTGTAAGCAGACCGTTTACCGCTGGCTTAGAGGCGAAACCTTTCCCAACACCGAAAACAGTATCAATCTGGCGCTGCTTCTGGGTGTGACTATCGATAATATTTATATTGTAAAATAGCTTCTTTATCCAAGGCTGCCGCAAAACCATCGAAATGGATGCTTTAGTGGCAGCCTCCATTATTTTTCTCCGAAAAGCTCTTCGTATACTTTCTGTTGCTGGAAGCCATTTTTCAAAAGTTCTTTCATATTCTGTAAATGCGGATTTTCAACCGTTTCCCATTGGCTGCGGTACTCTTCCGCCATTTTTTCCGCCTCTTTTTCTGAAATTCCATTCTGGTGGGCAAACTGTTCTTCCAGTGTCCGCGGATAAATTTCTTCCAGCGTTTCAAGACAGATGGCACACAGCATACATGGATAGGGAAGCTTCCGCGAATCATTTTTTCCAATAAAACAGCCTCCATCCACATTTATATCATTTCGCAGATAACCGATCATTCCCCGGCGTCTCTTGTCAGAATCCATATACTGATACAGTCCGCTCATAGTTGGCGTATGACCGTGAACAATAATGGTATCTTTCTGCCGGTTTACATCGTGTGAACGCCACCAGAGATTCCTTTCTTTTCGCTCCTCTTCATTCACCGTTACCTCAAAGGTATCTGAGGCGTGTACAATATCGAACTTTACGCCATTATCCATTTCCACTTCAATTCTGAACGGCAATTTTCCCAGAAACTCCATAACCGGTTCCAGCTTTTCAGGGGTAAGCGCATCATGTGAACGCATTACCATATCAAAGTCATAATATGTAGTTGGTTCCTTTTTCTGATGATCGCTCTGATACCAGCATTTCCATTCCCGGTACCACTCCAAAACCATTTCTTCATGATTTCCCAGGACACTCTGATATTTCCCGCCCGGCCTTATGTGTTCCATAGCCCAGCCAAGCATCTCCCAGACTTCAGGTCCCCGGTCCAGGAAATCACCTGTCAGAATGATGGTTGCCTCCGGATCTCTCTTTTCTATCTTTTCTTTCAGCAAAAGGAAGTCTTCATAACACCCATGTACATCCCCGATGACATAGTGTTTCCCTTTTTCCTGCATGTTGTTCTCCCTGATTGAAAGTACCTTCTATATAAAATGTCATCAAATTTTTGCCTTACTATTTTTCTTAAATTTTTCAACTGAATCTGCCTTCAGCATTTCCCACAACTCATCATCGTACAGATATTTACCTATACGCAGCACTCCCTTTGCGTCGTCTTCATCAAGCCCCAGTATAGTCTGCAATTTTTCTATTTTTTCTTCTTCCGATAAATCTTTCTGTTTCAGAACAAATATACCGATAGCATACTGCATACCTTTATCTATATCTGTCATCTTTTCTATACATTCAAGAATATCAGAATTATAAGTTTCATACAGCGTACGCAAATCATTTAAGCTGCATTCATTTATGTTTTTATAATGATTTATTTTCTCACAATACTCTCTGTTGATTTTAAAAATCTGTTCCCTTGAGTCCTCTTCTTCTCTTTTATATGCCTCTCTATATGCTAAACCATACAATTCTAAGCTCAGTTTAGAACCGATTTCCGGAATCTTACCCTTTGCTTCTTTATACAAAGATATCCCTTCGCAAAAAAACTCTTCACTATATCCCAAAGCTTCTTCACAATCTCTAAGACAACATTCCGTTCTTCTAAATGTCCTAAAACTTAGACTTATCATTTCTTTCATATAGCCTAAGCCAAAGGCCATATCAAATTCTATTCCTCTCCCCATTCCCAGACCTCTCCCAAAAAGGACCTTCCCGTCTCTTCTCTCATAATCAACAAATAGCATGTTGAAATCTTATGGATCTTAAATTATTATTTGCATTTTTTTACTTTTATCTATTGCCTACAGCACAGCCATGAGGCAGCTTCCGGACAACCGGTTTTGCTCCTTACCTTTTTCATGGATTTCAGTGCTATTTTGCACCTACAGAAAACAGCTTTGTTACAAAAATTCAATAAGATTCTATAAAAATACGAAAAAGCTCATTCCCCATTTTTCAATAATTTACGCCTGTTAACCTCGCATGGTGCCGGATTTGAACCGGCGACTTTCAGAGCAACAATCTGATCCGCTAACCAACTGCGGCAACCATTGAGTTTTGTCACGGTAGCATCATCGACGCTTTAAAATTGTATCTCATAAAATGAGCAAGTGCAGCCTTGACCCCGCTGCGGGGGAAACCGGGTTTGAAGTTTTCGTACTGCAGGCAAAACATTACTTAAATTTCAATAAAAGTTGTTGCGTTCGAGACTTTAAGCCGCGTATCCAGTTCACTCAGAAGTGCATTCCGCTTTGCTTCATTCTCATCTATGAGTGTCTTGATATCCAAAGGATCTACCAGCTCCATGGTATTTTCTTTCAGAAAATCATTGACTACGTCCAGCGAATTGTCACTTTTTCCCTTGCTGTCTTTTCCAAGAATGCTCAATCGTACTGCGTCCGCCCGTTCTTCCAGCTGCAGATTCAGATTTTTAACCTGCTGCACACTCCTTGTATACTCCTGATCCATTTTCCGTTCCATATCAACTTCAAAAAGACTATTCTGGTAAGCGCTCTTCCCTCTCAGCCTGTTCCGGAGAGAAACCGCTCCTGCAACCGTAAAGTCCCCCGCCTGGGTATGAATTTTTACTTTTGCATTTGACACTATGATTGCCTCTTCAATCTGATAGTATCTTCTTATCTTTTCCTGGATCTTTTCAAACACTTCCTGAGCATTCCGGCTAAACTCCGCTTCATCCAGCTTTTTTTGCCGAGTCTTCTCTTCCCGCTCGCAAATTGTATCTGCAAAACATAACTTAGATTCCTGAATAAGGCGGCAAATTTCATCCTGCAATGTTTCTTTCTCCGTGAGCGCCTGTGTTATCAGCATTTTCTCTCCCATTATTTTCCCTCCTCACACCTCAACGTAGGTAAGTGCATTGGAAACCTTAATCTTCATATCCAGTTCCTTCAAAAGTTTCTTCTGCTGTTTCTTCATTTCTTCCAGTCTGTTCTTCAAATCCAGTGGATCTACAACTCTTACGCTGTTTTCATGAACATACTGCTTGATCAAATCTTCTGTATTTTTGTTCTCCGCCGCTGGTGCTGTCAAGTTTCCTTGCATCTGCTGCCGCATCATATCCGCTCTTCTCTGAAGATTTTCATTTTCCTGTTTGGCCTGTAAGACAGCACTTGTATACTGCTGCTCAAGCTCATTCAGAAACTGCATTTCAAAGTCCGCTTTTCCGATATCAGAAAGCCATTCTTTTTCCTTCATCCTGCTTCTAAGTAAAATTGCCCTGGCAACAGTCATGTCTCCTCTTTCCGTACGGATCACCGTATTCGCATTGGAAACAAGAATTGCTTCGTCCAGTTTCTGAAAAAGTGTAATCATATCCTGAAGCTGCTGATATCCACTTTTCACTTTTGCAATATACTTTCCTTTTTCCTGGCGCAGATTAAAAACATTTTCTTCATTCGGTCTTATCACATCCACAAAGGAAATTTTTCCAATTTTATCTGTAATCTTTTTTGCCAGCAAGTCTCTCTCATCCAATGCCTCTGCCACAAGGATCTTTCTTGCCATAACGATACCTCCCTTTTCTTTTGTATATTCTCCGGATTTCTGACTTTATTATATAGGGTTTCGGGGAGGTTGTCATTGAACTTGTAGTTTACAAATTTATGATATTATCAATTTATATTTTTTTATTTTGAGTTATTATAAGAACGCTTGGCATTCTTATCCTTGTTGTAATCTTAAATATTGCAAAAAAATCTTCTTAAGTTTCACTATCTTGTGCAATTACTGTATGTATTTTGTGATTCACAAAAAATTCCCACCTCCAAACTGTATCCCCTGTATGAATAAAAAATCAAAGGATAAATTTCAATTGGAGCATGGGAATTCTTGCCAACATTAAACTTATTTTTCAAATTCAATATTAATTTTCAGCAATCCGCAACTTTGTCTCAGCAAACATCTGGCACATCGGACCAGTCGAGGAAATCGTCCTTTTCTTCTTTCATATTAGAATAAGGAAGTTCCCAGACTTTCTCCGCAGAGCAGTCTAACTCTTTCATTTATAGTTGCAGAAGCTATCTTTTCTACAATTTCGTTACAAATAATATAAATTTGTTAAGTTTTGTTACCGGAACATTTTGCTATAATGGCAGGAGTTTGTCAACTGATTTCTCAAGATGAGGGAAGCTTGAAAAATTTCGCTTAGGATTGAGCAAATACTCTCCCCTGAAGCAAACTTAACATTTCATTTTTCTCTTCCTTTTTAAATCAAAATAATTTCCTCTTCAAATTCTGGTACTGTTCCCCAGGATGTTACTTTACCTTTTCCTGTGATTCGATAAATCCGCACATTATCTTCATTGTCCTTTAACTCTATATACTTCGGAATTTCTCTAATCATTTTTTCGTACCGTTGTGAAGAAAGCATCGCTTCAAAAGCAGATTTTTGAACTCTTTTTCCATAACCTTCTAAAAATTTTGCAAATTTTACACGGCGCTTATTGTCTACAATATCATAAATAATCAATATAAACTGCTTATCATCTTCTAATTCTTCCGCTATTTGAAAATAATAATCCTCATCATCGAATGATAATTGGCTCATAAAGATCTGCATCTCCCTCCTCAATTGCCTTTGCCAAACTTTCCATCTGTAAAAAGATACCTCTTCTAAAACTAACCGGATACTCAATATATTTCAAATAGCGAACTTCCGTCTGAAATTTTCTTTCCAATTTATTTAAATAAACTTTCAATCCATTTTTGGTCATATAACATCCTGGACGATCTTCATTACAAATAAAATCATCTTTAGCAATCTCATGTCCATTGATCATACTCATTGCTGTAGCATCTACAATAATTGCCCGCCATTCTTCCATCAAATCACTGGCCAAAGTCGGGTGTTTTTCTGCATCTCTATGAATAAATCCAAAAAATGGATTTAAACCCTTCATTTCAATTTTACAATAGACTTCATTCATAAGGATAGAATACCCCAGACTTATCATAGAATTAAACTCATCTCTAGGTGGTCTTTTACTCCTGCCTTGAAAATAAAATTGTTTATCTATACACTCAGAGAGACCTTTAAAATAATATTTTGCAGCCTGTCCCTCAAAACCAATCATTTCACTTATTTTTTGGCATTCGAGAACTTTATTCCTACAAATATTCATCATTTTTTGTTCTTCATTCAAAGTAATTCCTTTACTTTTTTCATATCGTTTTAAAACTACACTCTGATTTTTGATTTTTGCATTCAGGATCTTTTTCCCTATCTTTACTGCAAATTCTGTATCATACAAAGCACTTTGTTTCCTCTGTCGTTCTGTATTTACATGTCCAGTAGAAATGAGTCGTCCAAAATATCTTCCACCCTTAGAAAAATAAGATACTGATATTCCTCGTTCCATGCATTCTTCTGCACATTGAGTCGTCATCTGTGATTGCCCCATGATTGTGATTGCTTCCAAAGATTCAATAGGGATCATCCTTTTCATTCCATCTTTGTATGTAACCGTACATTGATTTGCTTCTACACCAATTACCGCCCCATTCTCATTTACATACAGTAAACCCATAGCAGATCTCCTTTCGTTAGCAACTATGTTCCACGTCCCCTGACGGATACTGTATTTCCACAATAACTGTTAACTACATTCGAAATCAGTTTCGCTACGTTTCCGCCCCTGGCGGGGACTGTATTTCTCTAATACCGGTTCTTGAGCTCATCAAAGAGCAAATCATCTCGTTTCCGTCCCCTAGCGGGACTGTATTTCTCTAATTAGCAGCTGAGTTCGATAAACGTGCTGAAGAGTGGAGTTTCCGTCCCCTAACGGGGACTGTATTTTTCTAATCAATATGCTCCCGGATTATGAGTTCGCTGTAGAAGAGTTTCCGTCCCCTAACGGGGACTGTATTTCTCTAATTGTGATGTTGTTCGTAGCGGAAGAATCCAAACAATAAATGGTTTCCGTCCCCTAACGGGGACTGTATTTCTCTAATTCGATGAAATAAGAAAAGCAGTGGCATTAAATCCGAGTTTCCGTCCCCTAACGGGGACTGTATTTCTCTAATGAGTTAAAGAATTGTTTCGTGTAGTGTTGGTGCGGGTTTCCGTCCCCTAACGGGGACTGTATTTCTCTAATAAGCTGAAAGGATTAGAGGATAACACTCCTGTGAGAGGGGTTTCCGTCCCCTAACGGGGACTGTATTTCTCTAATCTATAGAGCGAGAGACCATAAGGTGTATGGTGGATACGAGTTTCCGTCCCCTAACGGGGACTGTATTTCTCTAATAAACTCTTGAGATGTTTAACGCTTTACCGGATGATATGTTTCCGTCCCCTAACGGGGACTGTATTTCTCTAATCGTTTTCCATTATCCTCTCAAAGAAGGCACAGGCTGGTTTCCGTCCCCTAACGGGGACTGTATTTCTCTAATGCTTGCGAACTTGATAATTGACGATACCTGTAAAGCAAGTTTCCGTCCCCTAACGGGGACTGTATTTCTCTAATGATAACAGAAAGACCTGAAGAAAAGGGTGGAAAACTGTTTCCGTCCCCTAACGGGGACTGTATTTCTCTAATAAGAGAGTATATAATTTTTTAGTAAAATTTTTTTGATGGTTTCCGTCCCCTAACGGGGACTGTATTTCTCTAATCCCATCCCTGGAACTCCACATTTTCTCTGGGTCCATTTTACAATTTGCGTGGGAAAAATTATTTTGAGAAATACAGCTTCTTGGAATTATAAAAAAGCTCAAAATTTGTTATATTTCTGCGGTGCGCGGGAAAATCAGGAAATTGATAGCTCACACTGTCCCATCATATACTCTTTTCCCTCATAACGAGTACATTTCAGCACATGTGGTGAAACACCTTTTTTTACATCTTCACCATGTTTATGATTTCTCGGTACACCTGTTTTTTCAAAAATATCTTTTACAATGCTTACCCCTTCTCGTCCCTCAAACATTGCGTAAATCATGGTTTTAGACACAAAACCACAACCACCGCCTAAAAACACCGTGCGATCAGATGCTCTGTCTATTCCGGAAAACTTACTCTGAAATACATCATAATATCTATTATAAAAAATTTCAACCGCCTTTAAAATCTCTTCTGGAGTGAGATGACAAATACTCTGATCAATCGTCATCTTAGCATGGAGCACAGTTCCAGGTATTATACATTCACGCAAAAGATTGATTGTTTTTTCCTTTCCATCTATGTGGTGTTCCCACTTTTGACAAAGGATTATATCCTTTCTTTCCAAAACATCACTATCTCCAATTATGACTCCTGCCATGATATCATTTACCGCATCATTTACCTTTTCCCCTTTTCGCAATGTATGAAATGCTTTATTCTCTATAGCCTCTATGTTCTTTGAAAGTACGGATTTTCTATCACATTTTCTATTACATCGAGTCGAAATATCTTCTTTTATGTTTATTCGTTCTGTACGATATTTTTCAGGATACTGTATAATATCCGCACACAACAAAATGGTCCTCAACATACCTTTGATAGAACTGCCTGGTATATACGGATTTCCATAAGGATCTGCCATACATGCCATAATCTGCATTTTTCCTCGTTCCATCTGCTTTTTTCCTTGTTCCATCTGGATATCCCCGGCATTCAGCACATATTTCATGCAGCTTTCTATTTCCCTGGTCGGTATCCTATTTTGCTGAATCCAATGCCACAAGTCTTCTCTTGTATTCTTTACCATAAACTGTTCCAGATCTGCCTCTAAATGTCTCCTTTTCGCTAACAGATATAATTTTTCAGCATCAACAATTCCAACCGTATTTCGATTTAAAAAAAGATATTCTTTTTTCTGAATCTCATATCCGCTTCCCACAAAAACTGGTCCTTGAACTTTCAGACTTAAATCATATACTTTTAACGACCGATTCATATATCTCCCCCCAGAAAAAGTGCCTTTTCGTATCGAAATACGGAATGTCTTCCAACCTCTTTTTCTTCGATTAATCTTCCTTCAAAAATCTTTTCAAAACATGAGCCGGCATCAAACACATACAAATCCCTTTTTCGTCTTTGCTGCTTCGCATAGGTCTCCGAACTCACAAATCCACTCCTTTTCAATACATTATAAGATGCATTTTCAAGAATCTTTTCCATCTCCTTATCTTCCGGCAAAGCAGCAGAAAGAAGCATATATTTATCCGCTTTTTTCTGTAATTTTTCCTTTAGTTCATCTGGCATTTCATGTTCCATATATTCAAAACGGCCCAAACCAGCGCTTCGTTTTCCTCCAAGCCCACTATAAGAAAGACTATCCAGCAATTGTTCAAATAATTCTGCTGCCTCTCGTTTCTGATAAGCCAAAATTAAATACAATCCATTTCCTTCTGAAAAATAAAACGCATTCACCCGATAAGGCTCCGGCTCTTCATTTCCTCGAATCCCCACAGAAACTTTTATACTATGTACACCAAATTTTTGTTCTTCTTTTAATTCTTCCTCCGGATATTCTCCTTTCAAAAAATTTTCCAGATATTCCTGCGGAATATATTTCATCTTTTTAAAACGCTTTTTTTCCACTGAATTTCCTTTTTTTTCATCGTTCACTGGTTTATAAGAAATCATTGGCTTTGGAATATAATACTGTCTTCCCTTATATGGAAAAGCATCAGAAAAAAGTAATTCATTCTTTCTGACATAACCAAGAAACTCTTTTTCCATCCCCAATTTCAATGCTTCCATAAAAAGCGCTGAAAACAAAGTATCTGCATGAAAAGTAAGTTCTGTATTTTCCAGATTTCCTTTTCCAAAACGAACACCGTTTTGAAATTCCAGTTTATACAATTTGTAGTCCACTATATTCTCCTTTACTCGTCTACCGCTTCCGCTTCCTTCAAAATTTTATTACACTGATCCATCAATTCATCAGCAACTTCTCCCACCACCACTTCCGCCTCATAGAGATTCTTAACTTCTACCTTGCCATATCCTCTGGAGCCACTTCCTCCCAGATAATCATATTGCAATAACTTCAATCCTTCTGCCAGAGTTTCCATATCTTCGATGAATTCATCATCTTTTTCCAATTCATAAATAAGATCCATTAGAAAAACAGAACCACTTACCACCCGTTCGATCTGACGTGGAGTTGCTACCGCCGTTGTCCTTGAAATGGAATTTTCAAATTTTACCTCTGTCATGCTCTGAAGCCCTGCATTTCGTAATTCACCTTCATTTGCAAGAACCATATCTGAAAATAACAGACGACTTCTTCTAATTTTGGATTGCCCTTTTCCCGCAGATCCAAATAAACGCAGAATCCGTTCATCGTCCCCATCTGGCTCTACCACGGCAGTATTCAATTCTCTGGCAAGAAGACTTCTCATTTTCCCTTTTAAAGAACTTCCTGGAATCATAGGATAGCCAGAAAGTACATCTTTGATCACAGGCTCATCAACCGCTCCAATCGCTGCAAATGCGCCACTCCCTCCAATATGCAGTCCTGTTTTTACTAAAATCTCCCCTGAAATTTTTATTTTTGCGTACATAATTCTTCCCCTCTCTTATTTATCTTGTCCGCCATAATATCTATGGAACGCAACCAACGCCTCCATATATCTACTAAACAACAAGTAATTCTTTTTACTCTGTCCAATTTCTTGCAGAATACCAAGAATCTGTGCCTTCTGTACGAACTCGTTTACTTTCGGTTCACGTCCACACTCATACATAAATCTCACCCTGAGATACTCAATACGCCCTTTCACATCTTCAGTTAAAATTTTTCCTTGACTTGTCAATACCTGATTATAAATATCCGCCGTCATAGCCAACAGGTTCCTGATTTTAGATGTAGTAACAATGTTTTGGTTTTTTTGCTTTGACTCCTTCACTAATTCTTTAATCGCATTTTCTGCAGTATCTACATAGGTACTTTCATTTATTCTCATTTCATTTATTTCCATTTTAAAATTCCCCTTTCTCGCGATGGCTGTAAGCATAGAGATTCATAGCCGTTTTCAACTCTCTGCAGTCTTTCTCTGACTGAATCCATTCATACATTTTTTTTGAAAACCATCTATATTTTTCTTTTTTCTCCCCTTCATCCGTCGGTTCAAGTCTGGAAAGCAGATATACAAATCTGGCAAAATTAATCCTTTCTTTTTGATTCCGAATCAATTCCAACATCCGATACAAAAAGGACATTCCTCTATCCTCTAAAGTACCAAAAAAAGCTTCAAGTACCCGGTATTTTTCAACCACTACTCCATTGATAAATTCTTCCCACTTATAGGTTCCATCGCTGACTTCTGTCTTTCCATCAATAAGGAAATGTGATTCTCCATCTTCAAACAACGTTACCGCATTTTTCCCTGGAAGATCTTTTGACTTCGATTCCAAATCTCCAGTTTCTTCCGCTATCGCACTGATCGGGTAAGATTTTTCATAAATGCCAATTCCCGCTGAAATAGAAAGTGTCCCTTGAGTATACTTCTTTAGCTTTTCCTCTAAATCTACAGCCAGCTCTATTACATCATTCCAAGCTCCCACAATAAATACATCATCACCGCCAGAATAAATAATCGTTGCTTTTCTTTTTACACCCTTATTTTCCCCAGTCAGACTAAATTCCCCTTCTGCTAATATAGAACGAATAAAATATTTAAAGAAAATCGATAACTGTCTTGAAAGAGTTGCTGTTCTGCTCAACGTTGTATATTGCTCTGGAAAACCTGTTACAAATGTCTGGCCTAAATTGTCTACATCTGCCCGCAAAATTCCGATCCGGTCAATCCCTTCTGCCTCCTCGGCAAATTCTTCAAAGGTATTTCCTGTCGTATAATCCCCTACCCAGAGTTTCGTTGCCACATGCTTTCCGGTAAACATCTGATTCTTCGCATAAGTCCTTACAAAATACAGATCTTTTTCCATACGCTTTTTTAATGACTTTTCCCCATCAGCTAAGAGATAACAGTTTCCTGGAAGAGGGAGACCTTCCTCGCCGCCCTCCAGCTCAACAGTAAAGAAATTACTGGATAACACATTTGGAGAAAATCCTTCTATTTTTTTGCATAACGGACATACCCCTTCTTCTTCGTCTACATTACCAATTTTCTTACATACTTTACACTCTCTTGTATAATCATCTATCTTTCTATTATTTAACCATATGATATCTTCTGCCGAATACCGATGCTGTTTCTTTTCTGCTATTCTTCTCCCGACAGTCTGAAACATTTCTGCATAACTTCCCTCTGGGATGTTTCTTAGTGTATTGGCATCACAAATTGCATAACCACAAGCCACAAATAATTCTGTTTGAAAATATCGCAAAAACCAATCTTTTAATTCTTCTTCAAATTCTTTCATCTTCGCTTTTGCACGATCCGTATTAGGCAAAAGCATATAACAATGTCCGCCTCCGGAATAAATTAAATTTGTTCTGGAAAGTTCCAATTTTTCCAAAAGCAAGTCGATAATATGTTCCATCAGAATTTCAAGGTAAAAAGATCTGGCTCTTAAAGTCCGCAATGCATTCTTGGATGTGATCGTATAAATAAAATTCTGAATCCCAGAAATATCCATAGAAAACAGTAAAAATACTTTCTGATCATAAAATTCTTTTTCTTTTATAAAAAGTGTTTCCTTATAATTCAATTGTTTTTCATTTAAATAATCATAAATACAGCCAGCAACTGCCGCCGTCATTTTTACATGGTCAAAAAGAGAAATATCCGTAAGTTCTGCTTTCGCGGTTGATGATGGTACATAAGATAAATTCGCTTCCATAACTGCCAGCAACGAATTTAAATACTCTTCTGTCCAATCAATTCCTTTTAAATTATCTGTAAGTCTCCTCTTTATTTCCTGATAGAAATTTTCCGAAAAATTTTTCTTTTCTGTTGACGGATAATTGATTTCTCCGTTCGGATCCATGTCCCCCGGCTGATAATACAATTCCTCCTGATTTCCATTTAAAATGTTAAAAACACTTTGCAGCGGAGCAGATAATTCAAATCCTTTTTCCTCTGTATTCTCCCTTTTTCTTCGATCAGCAAAGGCAGCGATATTATCCGCAATGTAAACAATATACGCCAGACTTTCATCTGCAATGGAAGCATTCTTTAAATGTGATGCATGATGATATCGCACACAATTCAAAACCTCCGGATCCTCCACTCCTGCCTCTTTTTTTAAATAATCATATCCGGAAATACTATGATTTCTACGATCATTTCCCTGCCTGTAAATAACCTTTCCTATATCATGTAAAAGTGCCCCTATACTAAGTTTTGCCTTCTGGTCATTCATCCTTCTCCCCCCTGCCATATTTTATCGCGCCCATTCCAATACCTGTCTTGATTCCTATGCCAGAAAATTCCCCAAATTTCAATAACATTCTCGCATATTTCGCCAGAGTTTCTGTACCTCCAATATGTATACAAATACTTCCAACAAATCCTGTAATCCTCACTTTTTCCAGTGGAAATGCAACTGTCTGCAAACGATATCTCACAATCTCACTTTTTTCAGTTAATTCTGTCAGCGCATCCTCATCTATCATATCTAATTCAGCTGAAAGTTCACTGTATTTACGCATTAAACTTCCATAAATCAACTGTAAATCTGGATAAATCACATATTTTCCAACACTCTTAAACGCCGTTGGCGTCAGGAAATTTACCTCCAGATATCTCTCACACTTTTCATCATAAAATTCTTTTATCAGTTTACTTTCATCATATAATTCTACATTTTTTCGTTTAATTGGAACCAGCAACTGCTTCTTCTTTATGTTCAACTCATTCAATTTTGCCATTGGAAGAACAATATTTTCATAGGCTTCTTCCGTCAGTGTTTTTATATGCCAGATTAATTTTCCATTCTCTCTTACAAGATACTGGCTGTAAGGATTTAAACGATTTTCATGCAGTCTCTCCGCATAGTCCGCCTGAATATTTTCCATTATAACCCCTTGTAAATTCGATGACTGCTGAAATGTAAGTAATTGAGAGTCTAACTCCATTTTTAAATCTGCATACATATTTTTGTTGCCTTTCTATGTATTTTATCTATAAATAAACAAGTTTGTGATTTTGCATAAAAGAAAGCCACCTTGATTCAACTATGCTGTATAATGAAAGTGCCTCTCGCAAATACTATACATCATTCTTCATTCATATACAACCAGTTTAAAAAATTAGTTTTATGTAAATCGTATTCTAATCGAATGATCAATCATCTCATGAGTATCCTGATCAGTATTTTTCAGACACATTAAAACGGTCTGTCATTAAGATTATTTATTCAGAAGCAATACACACCAGAAAACCTATTTTCTGTATTGTTGATGATACAATAGCTTCAAAGACAAAGCCTTCGTCACAGGCTCTGCATTCAATTGAAGACGCGATTGTTCTTTTCTGTTATCCTGAAAAAGCATTTGGAAAACCAAAAGCACTAAGGGCTTTTCTTTGCACAGATGTATCGTTATCCACAAATGAAATCCTAGACAACTATGTACGCAGATGGCCAATCGAAGTGTTTTTCCGTCAATGCAAGGATAAACTGGTGCTGGACAGCTATCAAATCCGTTCTGTGCAGGGAATTCGAAGATATTGGTTAATTATGTCGTTTGCACACTATATGTGTGTTATTTGCACTGGTGAAGTTTTTTTGAAAAAGGATATCACAAGATCAGTGACATAATCCAGATGGAAAACTATCGAGCCCTCTATCAATATGCAAGAAAATACAATGATTTTAATTCCTTTACAAAGTCCGTGGCGTAGTTTTGTGTAATCTTTCAAATTTGCTCGTTTATAGTATCTTACATATTCTCCTGATTTCTGTCTCTATTATATAAGATCTCAGCGGCCTTGTCATTGAACCCGTAGTTTAACGGGCATAAAAAAAGACCCTACAGAAAAATCTGTAAGGTCCATTTTTTTAATCAATCTCAGATTAAACCAGCTCCAGAACAACTTCCATAGCTGCGTCACCTTTACGGAGACCAATCTTAACGATTCTGGTATAACCACCGTTGCGGTTAGCGTATTTCGGAGCGATCTCGTTGAAGAGTTTATCAGTAAGATCGATCTCTTTTGCTTTTTTGCCCTCAGCCGGTACCTCTTTTACAGGGTACAGAACTTTAGCCATCTGACGACGAGCGTGCAGTTTGGAAGGAGCATCCTTCTTGATCTCTTTCTGAACTTCATCGTAAACGGTAGTTTTCTTTCCGTTAACAACCTCTTTTACTCTCTTACCGTCTTTGTCCTTGCGGGCAACTTTAGCGGTAACGGTAACGGTCTCGAAGTTGTCTTTCTCGCGTACTGCCATAGCGATCAGGCCTTCAGCGACCTTGCGGATCTCTTTTGCCTTTGCCTCGGTAGTAACGATTTTGCCGTGCTGGATCAGAGCGGTAACCTGGCTTCTGATCAGTGCTTTTCTCTGGTCTGCAGTTCTGCTAAGTTTTCTATAACCTGCCATTTTCATTTTCCTCCATTCGGGACGTGTGACCAAGCACATCGGTCTTATTGATCGCACGTTGTCTCATCTTTCACTAATCCAGAGACATATGCTCTGATTCTGAAAGCTTGCCTTCGTGTCCTCCTCTTAACAGGAATCCTGTTCCGGATCCCGCTGCCCACAGCCGGGCTCTGAGGGTCTTGCTTTTCTTACTGCTGGTCGTCGCTCGGATTGAGAGAGAGACCAAGCTCTTTCAGCTTGCCAAGTACTTCCTCGAGGGATTTACGACCAAGGTTACGCACCTTCATCATGTCCTCGGAAGTCCGGTTGCAAAGCTCTTCTACGGTATTGATTCCTGCACGCTTCAGGCAGTTGAAGGAACGAACGGAAAGTTCCAGCTCATCAATGTTCATCTCAAGAACCTTCTCCTTCTCATTGTCCTCTTTCTC
>OLPT01001357.1_pt1 | contig 15041 bp, 12 predicted proteins | sample 1673051 | NCBI WGS metagenome assembly OLPT01 (sample SAMEA3136750, study PRJEB25190) | human gut metagenome | biome: human gut; feature: human-associated habitat; material: faeces | place: Austria | collected 2013
TTGAATGTCGCGACCATCGGCAAGGCGGATTGCGTACTTAAGTACGGCGACGACTTCAAACTCACGATGGCGAGCGCGAATAGCGCGACGCTCGGCACGGGCGTGGGCATGGTCGGGGGCAAGCGATTCTGGAACCAGGCGCCGACGAGCCTGACCGTCCAGAGCGGCACGCAGGGCCAGAAGCGCAACGACCTGATCGTGGCGCGATACCAGAAAACCAGCGCGGGCGTCGAGAGCATCGAGCCCTTCGTCATCAAAGGCACGCCCACCACGGGCACCGCCACCGACCCCGAAGTGACGGCCAACGATCTGAAGCTGTGGCGCGTGCCGCTCGACGGCATCAACGCGGGGAAGCCCGTGGCGCTCTTCGAGACGATGCCGACGATGGCGGAGTTGGGAGGCTCGCACAAGTCGGTAATCAAGTCGGCGCGAGTCGGCAGCGGCGGCATGTTGACCTTGGAGTGCGCCGAAGACGGCTCGTGGATTTCCTTGCGCGGCACGGCCTTCTGGTCGAAGCATTCCGACGCTTGGGCGAGCATGGTGCAGATTCCAGGCTACACGAACGGCTCCGACTGGTACATCGACACGGGATTGACCGTGCCGAAGGCCCCGGGCAAGGCCAAGCGCTTCGACGGAGTTGGCTGGCAATGCACGGCTGACGCGGTGCAGCCGATGTACATCAACAATCTGTGCATCATCGTCGCTGCCAGCGGAAAAGTCTACCTCGGCGAATGGAGCAAGAACCAGGGGGCGACGCAGTTCATCGCCGTCCCGAACGGAGGCCGCATGTCGATGGGCATCGGCTACTAGCCGCGGGACAGGTGGCGCACACTTGTCACGTAGGCTAGAGAAAGGGCAACCAATGGAGGCAATCTACACATTGACCGAGCAGCAGGTTTGGGCGATCGCGGGAGCGGCGTTCATGATGCTGTTCGATTTGGTCAGCGGCTTCGTGGCCGCAGTCATCAACAAGGAGGTCTCGTCTTCCAAGATGCGTGAGGGGCTGGCCCATAAGATGGTGCTCCTGCTGTTCATCGCGCTGTCGTTAGCGGTCGAGGTGCTGTCGCTGCACGTGGCCGACTTCGGCTTCGGCGGCGTGACGGTGTACGCGGTGTGCGTGTTCATCATCGTAATGGAAGTCGCGAGCATCTTAGAGAACCTTTGCCGCGCATACCCGGAGCTTCGCGATACAAAGCTGATGCGAATCTTCGAGAACGAGGAGATCCAGGAGAAGGGGGAATAGCATGACCGCTATCGAGGAGCGGATTGTCGCGAACGGGCACGGCGCGCTGTCCCCGTCGTACTTCTGCGTGCACACCACGGCCAACACCGGCGCGACGGCCGAGAACCACGCGTCGCTGTGGTCGCGACAGCCAGACTACGCCGTGCACCTGGTGAGCGACTGGGAGAAGTGCCTGCACACGGTGCCGTACGACCGTCTGTGCTGGCAGGTGGGCAACGGCAACGGGTACGTCGAGGGCATTGAAATCTGCGAGGCCGCCGGCCGCGCAGAATTCGAAGCGGGCATCGCCATCGCGGCGAAGGCCGTTGCGGAACGCCTCAAGGCCCACGGCTGGGGAACCGACCGCCTGGTCACGCACAAGTGGTGCGCCGAGAAGTGGGGCGGCTCCGACCACACCGACCCCTATCCGTATTTCGAGAAATGGGGCTACAGCTGGGAGCGGTTCGTCTCCGCCGTGGAATCGGCCATGTCCGGCGGCGAGTGGGTCGAGGACGGCGGCCGCTGGTGGTACAAGCATGCCGACGGTTCGTACATGTCCGACGGCTGGGAATTCATCGACGGCGAATGGTACCTCTTCGACGCCGACGGCTGGATGCTGACCGGCTGGCAGCAACGGGGCGGCAGCTGGTACTATCTCAACGAGTCCCACGACGGCGGCTTCGGCGCGATGCTTGCCGGCTGGCAGCTGGTTGGCGGCAAGTGGTACTTCCTCGACGAGTCCGGCGCGATGGCCACTGGCTGGAAGTACGAGGACGGCAAGTGGTACTACCTCGACGGCTCGGGCGTCATGCGCACTGGCTGGCAATTCGTGGACGGCGAGTGGTACTGGCTCAAGCCTGACGGCTCCATGGTGGCGAACGGCGCCATGGCCGTCGGCGACACCTTCTACGCATTCGACAAGTCGGGAAAGATGATGTCGCACGCGCTCAGAGTGAGCGAAGTCGACGCGTAGCTGTGACAAGCTGTGACAGAGCTGCGACAGAGCTGCGACAGAGCTGTGACATTCGGGGCGCCTTCGGGCGCCCCTTTTTTTTTGCGTTTATTCCAGTGGGGTAGGGCGCGCCTGAAGCCGCCCAGAAAACGCTCCGCGCATATCCCAGGCATATCCCAAGTCGTTGTTTTTTAGCCGATTTTGCAGAGCTTACAAAACTTGCAGAACGGCATAATGCCTGGTAAACAGCCTTATAGAACTTACAAGCCCCTAAGCTTTGTCTACGCGAACTTCACTGCGGTGCCGTAAGCAAGGATTTCGATCGTTCCCTCGGCGATGCTGTCGCTCGCGAAACGCATGGCGACAACGGCGTCGGCCCCAAGGTTTTGCGCGGCGGTGACCATGCGGTCCTCTGCGACTTGGCGAGCCTCATCGGTCATTTGCGTGTACGATACAATCTCGCCCCCGACGATACTTTTCATGCCGGCCATAAGGTCACGGCCGATGTTTTTCGAAGTAACGATATTGCCTCGAACAAGACCCAGAACTTGTACTGCTTGACCAGGGATGACGTCTGCGGTGGTAACAATCATGGCTGCTCCTGTCGTTACGGGATGAACGGTGCTTCCATAGTACTCGACAATTGTCCAGGGATTTACTGGGAAGAAGGAAAAAATGGAAACGGGGCTGAAGGGTCAAGCGTGCGAAGCCGCTCCAACGGTTGGCGGGGTGAAGTTCCGTCAGCGCTCCGTTTATTTTTAATTGCCTGTTGCTACGGTGAATGGCTATGCGCGGTGGACTGCTTGAACCGTCGTACGATTAGGCGAGCCCTGCTGCTTGAAACGCCCAAAGTGCAAACGGCACTACGATAAGTGCAGGCAGATAGTTGAGCACTTTGAACTTCGTGAGGTCAACCATATTTAAGCCGAGCGCGAGAATCATGATGGATCCGCAGGTTGAAAGCTCGGAAATAAGTACGTCGCTCGCGAAAGGGGCCACGAATCCAGCGGTCAGAACGATGGCTCCTTGGAACACGAGCGTGAATGCGGCCGAACCGTATACGCCCACTCCGAGCGCGGCGCCCATCATAATGCCCGCTACGAAATCGAGCAGGCTTTTCGTGTAGAGCATGTCGAAGTCGCCGACGAGGCCCGCGTCGAGCGAGCCGACGATAGTCATGGCTCCAACGTTCATGATTAGGCACGATGTGATGAATGCATTGGCGACTTTGGCGCCTTCGCCCGCGCCAGTAAATCGCGATGTGAGTTTTTCGGTCCAGTGGTTCACGCGTCCGTCGATATCGCCCGCTTCGCCAATCGCCACGCCGATAACCGTTGCAACGATGAGGAGCAAGATGTTTTGTTCGACGATGGTTCCTTGAATGCCGATGACGATTGTGCACAGGCCGAGCGCTTTCATGACGGCGTCGGTAATTGAGTCGGGGAGTCCGCGGCGCAAGAGCAATCCGACGGTGGTGCCTGCGATAATGGCGATGGTGTTAACGATGACTGCCCACACGGAAGGCTCCTTTGTTGCGACGGTCGAGCCGCTGGCAAAATTGCCACGGCGCGTTTGGGCTGTGTGCCTACATCGCTCGCGAACCGCCTATCCCTCACGTGCGCATGCGCGCCAAGCGCGCTTCCGTATCTGGCTGCGCCAGAACTGACAAGGAGAAATTATATCTCCGCTATGGCTCTTGAAGGCTTGCCCTCGTCAAGATTTAGGGAAATATACGTTTGCGCGTGCCGGCGGCGTGTCGGGTTGGCCGATTTTGCGGAAGGAAGATGATAATCGTGGTTTCTGGGGGCGAGAATTGAAATTAGTGCGGAGGGGAGACTGACTGCGTGTCGGGCTGCTTTCGATGTCGAAATCAAATGTCTGCAATTGCATATTTATGGACAATTGGAATCACTATTTCAGAGTATGGGCCGTTTTGGTTGTATTGGGCCAGAACTCGATGCTACCTTCAGGTTGCGTTCGATACATAGACATTTTTAGGCCAGAGCGACATTTCTTTGTTGTAGAACAAAAGCACAGCAGGGTTCGTTCGCTGTGGCGCTTTTGCAAAAGAGTGGGATGCGGTGTTCGTGCGTTTAACGCGGAGGTATCGCCCAATGCTTACTGGCTGGGATTTTGTTGCGAATCGTCTGTTCTCCGTGACGCCTTCGCGAGCGCGCTGTCAACGTGCCTTTTATTTGCCGCCGATGCCGTCAAATAGCGAGAAGAGTTCGTCTCGAGAATGGATGTCGAGTTTGCGGTACAGATTCCGTACATGTGTTTTTACCGTTTGCTCGGAAATGAAGAGTTCTTTTGCTATTTCCGGATTATGTTTACGTTCCGCCAATGCCGAGAGTATTTCCTCTTCGCGTAAGGTGAGCCCGAATTGGAGTGCCAAATCGTGGCTGTGGTTTTTGATGACGTCTGACCGCACGAACTGCTCCATGCGATGTGGCTCGGTGTCGCTGACATTCATGCCCCAAGTGTTTGCGAGGCCGCTTTCAGATAAAAGCACCATCGTGCTCACCACGGCAAGAATTATCACAATTGCCGGCAAAACATATGGCATGTCGAATCCGGATGGCGCGTTTAGAAGTACGTCGTGGGCAGTTCGCCCGGCCCCGTTGAACGCCATGCGCACGGTGCGTTCTATGCCAAAAAGCCACATTGCGGCAATTCCATATCGATAGCACATGTTGGACATGATTATCATGACCAGAATTGAGCATGCGGTGTAGGCTCCTGAGACGAAGAATGCCGTAACCATATTATTGAAGTTGCCAACTATCGGAATGATGAGAAAGGCGCCCACCATGAGCGGCAGTGCTACGCGATAGATTGCGGAGAAATCGAATTTCCTCTTGCGAAGGGCTATGCCCATGAAGACGAACAGCCCCACGAATAGCGTTCCTGGTGAAGAGTGGGGACCGAAAGCGGACGTTGTAAGCTGTTCTTGCACCAATCCGTATGCAAGCGAGAAGATTGCCATCCATAGTACGAGCTTCCAGGGGAATGCGATTTGTGCCTGGGAAATATGGTTGCGTTCTGCCTGCGGAATAGACCGAAAGGCCGCCCCTGCGCTTGCGATTGTCGCGATGGGCAATATAAACAGGTATGTCGCAAACCACGGGAAGAGGAACCCCTTCATTGTGTATACGATGAGCGCCGAGGCAACGATTGAGGCCGAATAGTAAAGCGCAACACGAAGCGGATTCAGACAGCTATAAAGCTCCGACCAAAGAATGAGCGTGATGGCGATTCCTGCCCCGCCGATAATTGCTCCCGCCAATGATAAAACCGCGCCCCATTCGGCGAAGGACGCTCCGCCGACGACGCACGCCGTTGAGATCAGTAGCATGAAAAGCGCTGTGTTGCGAATAGATTGCTTCTCGATGAGCGGTGTAAGCCGTTTTGCGAAAAGCACGCCAAGCACAAGAAATGCCATCATGGATAAATCAAATGCATCGCGCGCCATGGGGGAATATGGAGCTTCGCGGAAGTACGATCCGACGAAGGTCAGTTCAATCCATGCGCGATATGCCGCAAGGCCAATGAAGGCGAGCGGCAATTTCGGTAGCCTGGGGTTTATCGTCCCCGTGGATCGTGCGTTTCTCGTTCACGTTTCGTCGGTCTTTCGCTAAGCGCAGCGGGCGCATCCTAGATTTCGGTGCATGCCATTATACCTTCTTGCCGAATGCTATCTTCCTGCTATGAAGCTCTTGCTTGTGGTGGGCACGTCATGCTTGTCAATATATTCCCAGGTAAATCAAGGGGTAGAAAAAGGTGGTAGAGAAATACCCCTGGAATTGCATTCGCAGCGGATGGACATCCTCACATCTTGGATTCATCTTGGCTTCAACGCGAGCCGGTGGACCCCTCCTATCACATCGGCTCGCATTGCTTGAATTGCGTGGAAGACAGGGCAAGGAAAGGGAAGGTTTTCCAATGGAAAAAGCAATGCAAAATGTTTCGCGTCGAGGCTTTGTTGGGCTTGCAGGCGTAGCTGCGGCAGTCGCTGGCACAGCTGCTTTGGCGGGTTGCTCTCCAAGTAAAAAGGAAAAGAATGATGTCGCGTCGGGTGACGCGACCAAAACCACGGTTGTCGCGGGCCACGAACGCGCAGGGCTTCCTTCGTTTTTTGTTTCGCCCGACCCCATTACCGACATTAAGAAAACTCTTGATTTTGACGTGGTTGTTGTTGGCGCTGGCGCGGCCGGCGTTCCTGCTGCCCTGGCCGCCTGCGAAGCCGGCGCTCATGTTGCGCTCATCCAGAAAGAAGCTACCGCAATTTCCCAGGGAAATACGGCAAGCGGTATTATCACCGACCAAAGCAATCCTGCAGCCGCTGCCGCCCTTGGTCAGCTGCTTGTGAAAGAATCGGCGTACCGAGCCGACCCCGAGCTGATTAACGTGTGGATTGAGAATGGCGGAGAAGCCGTTAAATGGGTGCTCGATCACGTGAAGGAGGCCGGTGGTTCGGTTGTCGATCAGGGCAATAATCAGCAATCGAAGGCGTCCAATGAGGTTAATGGTTATTCGAGCCTGAACTACGTCACGTCCTATATGGGCCCAAAACCCTACAATAATGGCGAAGGCATGAAGGTGCTCGCTGAGGTTGCAGCGGAAAACGGCGGCGAGGTTTTCTACAATACTCCAGGTGAGCAGCTTGTCAAAGATGGTGATAAAGTAACTGGCGTTATTGCCAAAGGCGAAGAAGGCTATATCCAATTTAACGCCGCAAAGGGCGTGATTATTGCCACGGGCGATTATCAGAATGACGAAGAGATGTCGAATTATTACCTGCCCGATTTGAAATACTTCGGCCGCAAGCAGTCTAATAAAACCGGCGATGGTCACAAGATGATCGTGTGGGCCGGCGGAAAAATCTCGAATATCGTTCATACCAAGATGATGCACGACTTCGATGCGGGTCCGATGTGGAACATGCCGTTCCTGGCGGTTAAGACCGCTACAGGCGAGCGCTTCATGAATGAGAAGATCGATATGGCTGTTGTGTGCAACTACCTTACTTCGGAGCAGGACGCAGGGCGTTATTGCCAGGTATTTGACAGCAAGTATGTCGATACCGCCTCTACCTGGAAGGGTTGCGGCAAGTACGTCGACCCCGAAGGCCTTAAGGTTTACATGCAGGAAGAAGACGTTGAGCGTAAAGGCGTGCTGCCGAGCTTCATTAGCACCTGGAAGGCCGACACGCTCGAGGAGCTTGGCAAAAAAATGGGCGTTGGGGATATCGATGCATTTGTCGAGACGGTAAAGCGTTATAACGAGATTTGTGAGTCGGGCGCCGATACCGATTTCGGCAAGGAAGCCCAGTATCTTATTCCTGTCGATTCTGCTCCGTACTATGGCGTTAGCCGTACGATTCGCTTGTCGGCAATTTGCACGGGCGTTGATGTGAACAAGCAGCATCAGTGCCTTAACGAAGTTGGCGAACCCATCGAGGGCCTGTATGCCGTCGGCAATTGCTCGGGCGGTTTTTACGGTGGAGTAGACTATCCGCTGACTGTCGGCGGCTTGTCTATTGGCCGCTGCTACACTGAGGGCTATGTGACGGGTAAGCTTGTGGCGTCACTCTAGTTTCGACGTTCGATATGTTTATGCAAGGGGGCGGCTTGGCCGTCCCCCTTGCATATTTGTGCTCGATTTGAACTAAACGGATTATGGCGCACGCGAATCGATAAACCAATCTTGCGACTCGTCAAGATTCCTGAGTTGACTTCAGGTTTGACGTCGGGCTGCACATCGGTTCTGTTCGATAGCGTATTCTTCTGCCGCTCTCCCCTACTCTTCCAGATCGAACAAGCTCTTCATGTCAGTTTCCTTCATGGGCGCGCCAGCTGAAGGCAGCTTCTCTGCGCGGAACTTCTCGACCTGAGCTTTGCCGCCGATGAATTCTTCTGCCGTGCCGACCATGGTCACCGTGCGGCTTCCCTTAATGGTGAGCGCCTGCACGCCTTGCGTCGAATTGGTGGTCTTCGTCTTCAGAAGCGATGTGTTGAAGGCTGGTGACAACGTTACGAGCGTTGCTGTTCGGTGCAAGCCTCGTGTGGCATTCGTTCCAACGGGCAACGGGCTGGTTCCTGCGGGGTCGGCTGTTGTTCCTACTGGCAAGAACATTGAATCGAATAGCTTGGTGGTTCGTGGAAAAGTCGAGGCGTGGGGGGGCGTTTTTCTTCCCTTCGACATCGTTCCCGACGATCCCGACCTCATTGTTCAGGCTGTAAAGAAGGCATGCGCGTGCGCCAATATCGTGGTGCTCAATGCGGGGTCATCGAAGGGGTCTGACGACTGGTCGGTCGAACAGTTAGAGGAAATCGGCACCATAATATGCCACCAGGTCAATCATGGGCCTGCCCACCATAGCTCTGCCGCCGTGGTTGACGGAACTCCCGTTTGGGCATCTCCGACCCGCCGTTCGGCGCCTCGTTCACATTGGGGTTCTACCTGCTGCCTCTTATGAACCGTTTCCTGGGTCTTGCTACCGAGCCTTTCAAGGTTGCTGCTCGGCTGACCGAGCCCTTCCCTATTTCTGGTCCAATGTCCGGCCATGGCGGTGCACGAAAATATGCTGGCGAGGAGCGACCGTCTGAGGTCCTTACTGGAAAGCAATTCTTTGGCGTTCGCATGCTCAATGTGGAAGCGCGGCCTGATGGATCGCTCGCAGGAACTCCCGTCACGGGCCGTCCCGGTTCGCCTGCGACGCTATCGGCGAGTGCGCTTTTTATGCTTGAATCGGGCTAGGGCGCTTCCAGGCCGGCTGCGGGCGATGTCGTTTGGGTTGAGCTTCGGTAGCGGCCGAGGAAAACAATGTGCAATGCTTTTTAGATTACAGCGCCCTGCCGTGTTCGCATCTTGATAGAAAGGGCCCCAATAATGGGGCCCTTTCTGTTGGAGGAGAACCGTCTTCTCGCATACGTTGGGAGCTGCGTATGCGGATCGGTGCACTATGCCAAATCGGTCGTGATGGTGTTGGCCATAATGTAGCCGTAGATCATGGCTGCGTCGAAGCCGTAGCCATAGCCTCGACCGTCCTTCTCCTCGATGGAGCCGCACACATCGCCTGCGGCGTACAGGTTGGCGATAGGCTCGCGATCCTCGGTCAGAACGTGGCAGCTCGGGTCGATGGCAAGGCCGCCGGTCGTGAGGTAGAACGTGGGAATGCAGGGGCATACCCAAATTCCGCCATGCGTATTGATCAGCGGAAGGTCCTTGCGGCCGAATTCGTCTTCTTCGCCGGCCTTTGCATGCGCGTTGTGCGTGTCGATCGTTTGCTGCAGGTTGTCGATGCCGTATTCGTCGATAGCCTCTTGAACGGTGTCGAAGTGAACCATGTCACCGCGGCTGAACAGGGCCTTGTATTCGGTCGTCGACCACTCGTCGTTCTTCATGGTTGTAACGGCGCCGCTCTCGTCGGTGATGATGAAGAACTTACCGCCGTTGCTGGAGTCGCGCACCGCCTTGCTGAGCTCGGCGTGGTTGTTTCCATTCACGTTGCCGAACTGGTCGCCGGTTGCGTTGACCATAATGCCGGGCGTCGTGCGGTAGGCGAATGCAATTTCGAAACGGCTGCCGGCCTGGGGCGTAGTAGACAGGAACGCGCCGAGGTCGCGGCCCATGCACTCGATTGCTGCATTCTCGGCCTGCGCGAGTACGATGCCGTCACCCGTGGAACCAGGGGCGCAGTTGAAGGAGAATTCTCCGTACTCGGGATAGTGCTCCTTAATCATGTCCTGGTTTGCCGCGAAGCCGCCGGAGGTGAGGCAAACTGCGCGAGCGTTGACAGTCCAGCTGCCACCGTCTTTGCATTCTGCGAGCAGGCCAGCGATTTTGCCGTCGTTGTCTTTGATGAATTTGGTCACTTTGGCGCCATAGACAATTTGGCCGCCCAGTGCATTGATGCGGTCGACGAGGAACTGCATGGCGTAGCCGCAGCCGCCTTCATAGCAGCCGGGGGCCAGGTACGGGGTCACGCCGTAGGCTTTGTTCACGCCCAGGCTGTAGAAGCCGACGCCGATTTCATGCAGCCAATCGACCAGGGCGGGCGAAGTGGTGTACAAGGCATCGTCGTAAGGCATGGCTCCGTTGAAACGGTCGTTCTCGGGAACGACGAGGCCCTTGAGTACGCCGAGCATTGCGTCTTTGTCGAAGAACGGGCTGGAGTCGAAGCGACCGAGCGAGTAATTCTTCTGCAGCTGGCTGCCGGCACATGCGAGACCGGAATACGTCATGGACATGGAGCCGCCGGGGATGTCCTGCTTCTCGAAAAGGGTGACCTTGAAGCCCTTCTCGAGCAAACGGGTCGCGGCGGTGAGGCCTGCGGTGCCCGCGCCCATGATCACGACGTCGGTGTCGATAGTTTGGTCTTCGCCCTTTTCGGGAGCCTGAGCGCCCTTCTGGAACTGCGAGACGTCGGCGCCGGAATTGGAAATGGCCTCGATGGCGGCGTTTTTGATAGCGGTGCACGTCGTGGTTGCGCCAGAAATGGCGTCAACGTCGAGGTTCTGGGTCTCGACGACCTTCGCAGGCCACATCTCGGTTGCAAGGCTGCCAACGCCGACGGTCTCGTCGTGGGCAAGCACGCGCAGGTTCGCGATGGCGCCGCCCGCCATGGTGGCTTCGACGTAGACGTAATTCTCGTGGCCCATAGCCTTGGCGGTGAACTTGCCGTCGGTTGCTTCTTTCAGCGTGGTGGGCGTAGTTTCTGCCGGCGTCTTCGGCGCTTCGGCCTTACCGCCCTTTGCCTCGGTTCCCTCGTTTGCCGCGGGCGAGCAGCCCAGTCCAATTGCGCCCATCGCGGAAATGCCCGCAAGAGCGCCGGTGCCCTTCAAGAAATTACGGCGTGAAAGTTCCATTATGAAACCCCTCCTTGTTATTGAAGGCCAATGCGTGCCGTTGGCTTGTTTTACCGTTTTCGGTATTCGCATTGCGCAAAGCCTTCCATGCTTTGCCTGCCTCGTATGGGCCCAAACCTACTCTCATCGCTCAACGAAGTCCTCACCGACTATCGGTGATATTTGCAAAAAGCCTGATAAATGAGTCATTGAGAATAACAATGTTCGTAACGATGTCCGAAAGACTCCCGTGGAGGCGCTACAATAGGCATGTTCCATATGGGGAGGGATTATGGAAGAGCAACGTAAAAAGGAAGCGGCTGCGACCATTGTGGGCTTCGGCTTGGCAAAGGCGGCCACTTCGTTGGGATATTTATCGGCCATGGGGTCGGTGGGGCAGAGCGTGGGCTTCGTCACCGAGCTCTGGTTCATGTTCGCGAGCGAGGCGGCTTCAATCATCGTCGCTTCTCTCGTCATCGCGCTTGCATGTCGCGGCGCGGTGAAGCCGGGCTCGTTTGCGATGTGGCCGGGCGTTGCCGCGCTCGTGGCGGGGTTCGCCGCTTCGGCGGTTTTCGCGCAGGCTGGCGTTGCGCTCGAGATGGCGCCGCTTCTGGGCGTTCTCTACGGCATTGGGCAAACGGTGGTTTCGATTGCTTGGCTCGATATATTTTCCATGCAAGAGAGCGAGCGCTCTCATATATGCATGGTGTGCGGCTTGGTTTTGCAGGCTTTCATTGTCGCTGGCTCTTTCTGTTTCGGGTACGGCCTTGCGTTCGATTTGATTGTGTGCGCCATGGCAGCTTGTTCGCTTGTCTGCTATCGCGTGTCGGTTGCATTGGCGCATGAGCCTGCTCGCACGTCGGCATTGGGGGACCATGGCGCAGGCAATGCCGCGCAATCTTTAGGCGAGGCTGTTGGCGGTGCGCGCGCTGTTGCGCAATCCGCAGGTGAGACGATACCTGTCCGACGCATTCTGCTCACCTTAACAGACGGGAAGGAGTGACAGTCATTCTGATCACCCACTATATCACCTTTGGGCCTGACTACTGGTGCCTGTTCGCGCTCGTTGGCGTGGTGGGCATTTTGCATACGTCGGTTTTGGGGTCGTCTTCCGAGCATATCGTCGGCGACGTTTCCATGGCGGCGCCCCTGTTCGCGTCGACTGCGGTAGCTTCCGCCATTGCGCTTGTCGCATCACGACGTGGCAATCCCGCGGCGGCGTACAAGGCATGTTTGCCGGTAATGCTCGTGGTGCTTTCGCTCATGCCTTTCATCGGCGATGCGTTAGGTCCTATTTCGGGCACCATTATGATCATGTGCTATGACGTGTGCGGCATGTTGTTCTTGTTCTATATTGCGAATGCGTCACGCGAAACGGGCGTGAGCAGCTTTGCGCTTTCGGGCATTTATCTCATAGGGTCGAACGCGTTTCTCGCGTTTGGGTTGGCGGCCGGTTTGATTGTGGGCGCGTTTTCGGCGAGCAGAGGCGTCTCGCTGCTCACACTGCTCGCATTCGTTGCTCTATATCCGCTCGGCATTGCATTTGTGTTCGCCATGCGCCATTCGGAGCGTGAAATCGCCGGCGGGGGAGCGTCGGTGCTTAGTGCCGAATCGACTGAAGGCGGTCGCGTGTTCGGCGACGCTTCAGAAGGGGATGGAGCGGAAGGTTCCGTGACATCGGGCGATGTTAGAGCGAACGTGCGTCTTGGGGGCAATGAGGCGATTGGCGATACGATGGCAGGGGTCCTTCGGGAAAGCGCTGTCTCGGCGGGCGCTGCCTTGCCGCATGTTTCATCGCCGAGCGATGCGGTGGCGCAAGGGCATCAAATCGAGAATGCGCCGATGGCCGATGGCCAATTGAACGTCGATCAGCCTAGCTCTGCCGAAGGGCATGCCGCTCAAAAGGAAGCGGGCATTGACGCTGCCGCCGAAAGCGCTGCGGAGCCCGATTGGCGCAGTGAGCTTGCGTCGTTTGCCCAAACCTACGGCCTTACTCCGCGCGAAACAGAAATATGCTCGTACCTTGTGCGCGGCCGTTCGGCGAAGCATATCGCCGAAGAGCTCGTGATTTCGGAAAATACGGTATGGAGCCATGTGAAGAACGTGTATGCGAAAACGGGCGCAGCGGGCAAGAATGCACTCATCGAGCTGTTTGAGAAAAGCGCGCTGGGCGAGTAACTATTCCGTATGCGATGGGGGTCCGTTGTTGCGCGGACGGCGCTTCAGGCGAACGCCTCAGTTGATCCATGGGTGGCGGGAATCGGCGTGTGATGGGGTCCGTGTGTGGTGGCCCATTGACTCCTATGCTCGGTTCGGCTCCGTGGGGCTTTGGTTCCTCGCGTTCGCATGGCGTCATGGTGACTTTTACGCACGTGTTGCCATTCGAAGGTATGTGGTTGGTACAATTCGACTAAAGAAAATGCCGCCGACGTGGGCGGCGCGTTTGGAAGAGGCAACTATGGTCGATGAGGCCCAACTGAGCAAGGCCGTCGCGGCGCTTACCGCGGGCAAGCCCGTCGTTTTCCCAACCGATACCGTATATGGGATCGGCATCGCCGTCGGTCTCGCGTGTTCTCCCGAGGCTATTTTTATTGATAAACGTCGCGATCCCGACAAAGCTATTCCGTGGCTTGTTGGCTCTCCTGCGGCGCTTACGCGCTATGGCCGCGACGTGTCGCAGCTCGCGCACGATATGGTTTCGCAGTTTTGGCCTGGGCCTCTTACGCTCGTGGTGAAAGCGGGCGATAACGTGCCCGAGGCATTTCGCGGCGCGAACGACACCATTGCGCTGCGCATGCCGAACGATTCTGTCGCCTTGGAACTCATTGAGCGCGTCGGGTTCCCCTTGGCAACCTCGAGCGCGAATTTTCAAGGAAAGAAACCGCCCCAAACGCTGGCCGATGTCGATCCCGAATTTGCGGCGCAGGTGCCCGTTGTGCTTGGCGACGATGTTCCCCGCTCAGGCGTCTCGTCGACCATCGTCGATTGCACGCATGAGCATCCGCACATTCTGCGAGTTGGGGCTCTTACCGCCGATGATTTTAAGGAACTGTTGTAGCGCTATACCCGATGTTGTTGTGGTGACGTGTGCGATGTCGTTGTAACGCCATACGCGATTCCGCCGTGAATACGCGCGCGATGTTTCCGACGATAAGGTCTTACCCTCTTAATCAAGAATAAGCGGATAGCTCCCGGTGCCCAGATGGAAAACGCGAGTAATTGCGAGGGAAAACGACGTTGACTTCAATGGAAAATGAGGGCGATTGTCGCGAGGAAAAGAGGAAATCGACGGGATTTTTGAGTCAAAACGCCCGCATGTGGGCAAGGTTTCGTAATGGGCGGCGGTTGCGCCCAAAGCAAAGCCGCTGCCGCCCGGCGTCAGGCGGCTTTTCAACGGTTCCAGCAGGGCCAGCATCCGGGCGGCCCACTGTATGCGCTCGTTATCCATTGTTTTGCTCCTTAAAGCTCTTGCGGTAGGCCGCAGGGGTCTTGCCATAGTAGCGGCTGAACACCTCGTTAAAATAGCGGTAGTCCTTGAAGCCGACCTCCTCGGCAATCTCGTAGCTGCGCTTATCGCTGTTTAACAGCAGCTCCAGTGCGTGTTCCATCCGCACGCGGTTCAGGTAATCCTTGAAATTCTGCCCCAGCTGCTTTTTAAAATAGCTGCTGAAATAGAACGGATTCATATGGATATGCTTTGCCAGCACCTCCAGTGTCAGATTCTCGCGGTAGTGCGCGGCAATATAGTCGGTCACCTTTTGAATGTCCTTATGTTCATTTTTCTTGACCTGCCCGGCCATCTGGCCGTACAGCTCCTCCAGCGATTTTTTGAACAGTGCTTCCAGCGCCGGGTAATCGGCGGTCTCGCGTGCGGCATCCAGCAGGTCGTTGCTGCCGCCCGCGCACTGCACGCCGGAGCGTTCCAGCCGCGCCTGCACCATGCGCCGGCAGACAAGCAGGTGGTAGACAGCCGCATCGGCGCGGCCATCGGTGATGGGCGGAACAGCGGCCAGCAGGT
>OLPT01001363.1_pt1 | contig 15002 bp, 22 predicted proteins | sample 1673051 | NCBI WGS metagenome assembly OLPT01 (sample SAMEA3136750, study PRJEB25190) | human gut metagenome | biome: human gut; feature: human-associated habitat; material: faeces | place: Austria | collected 2013
CAAATACGCATGCATCTTCTTCATTTTTAGCTGTAAAAGTATAGTTATTAGCAGTATCACAAATATTGGTACCACCAGACATCCAGTTGGCTTTATATCCTGATGGTGCTTTAGTTTCTACTATATTGAACCAACCTTTATTGGTTTCTGAATAAGTAAGAACTGGAGTATCATAAGTATCTGTACTACTGTTATATTTAAGATCTCCAACTTTCTCCCATTTAGTTACCCAACCTGATGCATTTATTTCAACAGCCTGTTGTACCTCAAATTTAGCATCCTTATTCTTTATAGAAACACCATTTACATCCTGCTTTGAAACTCTCCATACCTTAGATATTGGTGTAAACATACCATACAAATTAACATTACTTGTTTCACAAGACTTACCTGCATAACTACCAGTTAAATTTGAATTTGTATGCCAACCATTGAATGTATAACCCCTAGCCGAAAGAGGTCTAGTAAGGTTATAACTATTTACAGCAGTTTGAGTATTACCACCTGAAGCAAAATAAACATCTCCTGGAGCATTTACTGGTTTATGACTACCAAGTAATTCATAATGAACTCTAAGTTCACTTTTCCTTATAGACATACCCCTTCGATAAGTATCTTTACCTGCTCTATAATCCAAAAACAAAGGTCCATTAAAAGTTATCTGCAAACACTTTTTATATGTTTTAGCAATATCTTCCTCCGAATTTACAGTTCCCATTATCCAACCTGTATTTTTTGAATCACGTTTTAACTCTGAATCAGCGGATGTATATAATCCAGTAACAGATGGACTTCCTACATATAAACCTTCGTAGAGATCTATATCATTAAATTGAACTGTTCCATGCATACTTACTTCGTTATTTGTTCCAGATTGATAAAATCTAAAATTCATAGCTACTTTATGCCAACCCTTTGTATTCTTTTCAGTGTAATACTCACCACTACCTACAGATAAACGTGTATTATTTCCATAAACATGGAATACAAATCCACCATTAGAACCTTTAGGCATTGTACCTGTAACAACAACATCTACACGTTCTCTAGTTGTACCATTCCATCTATACCCTGCTCCATTCATTCTAGCAGTCATGGTAACTTGTGGCTTTGCATAATAATATATACCACCATTACCATCACCTTTAGAATTATTGTAACCACTTACAGATACAGAAGTACAGTTTGCTGAATCAAAATAACTTGATGCATATTCCCAAGGTATTGAAGAACTACCCCATAAATTTGTTCCTGAAACTAGACCATAAACAGCTGGCTGATTTCCATACTGTGCCCAATTCATAAGATACCACACAATATCGCTGTTCTCGTCATGTGTATCAATTATATCATCTATAGAAGTATAATCTTTACCACAATCACAAATATAGCTGTGAAGTCTTTTAATAACATCACAGTTATCATGCATTGCTGCAACATCATGAACTTCACAAGTACAAATAGCATTAAAAGCATTTAATAATGCAGTACAATCAAAGTCATGTTTTAAAAGCTTATTACTTACTTCATCATACTCACTCTGACTGCAATCACAATCTTCAACAAGCTTAGCCTGAAATACTGGACAATCCCAATCATGAAGATAAGGATTAGACTCAGAAGAACCGCAATTACATTCTACAGTATTTTCATCTGTAAAATCATTGTTCTCTTCTTCAGAAGTATTACCCTCTGGACTACTTTCATCAGTAGACTCATCCTCAACCACATCTACTTCTGGCTCTTCAGCTTTCTCAACTGTATTTACAGTTAAAGTAGAATCAACACTACCCATAATAGCTTCATAATACATACTACCTTCATAAGGTGTAAGTGTATTACTATCAAGAGTCACACTCTCAACTTCATACCCATCGTAAGGCACTACATAAGCTCCTACCAATTCACCAGAAGTATATGTGATCTCAGATTTATCAAGTAACTCTATTACGTTGTCAAGGTTCAAATAATTTGAATAATCATCTGGAAGATCTTTTTTAATCACTTCCAAGGATGTAGTATCTAAGTTGTACCTTTCAGCTTTCTTTGTAATATCTTCCGGTTCTTCAGTTACTTCTGAATTACCATCATCTAATACATTGTCTTCACTAAAATTTTCTTCGTTAGCACCGATTTTAAGGTTCTCTAAGTCATTCTTAAAGAATACCCAAGACTTGTTTGGATTTACTGTAAGATTGTACTTACTTTCTTCAGTATTATCTACATTTTCTGTAGGTTCTCCTGTTTCAGTAGGAGTTTCTGTAGGAGTTTCATCGAAATCGCTTTCTCCATCTCCTACTATAGAATCTGTTGATTCTACCGAGTCAGAAGAAGTACCACCTTCAGATGACCAATCTGTAGAACTCTCATCAGTAAACTGTTCTAAGAGCTCTGCCTCATCACTTACGTTGAAATCCGCCGCTGACGCAGATACAACTGAGCTTCCAAGCATTACTGCTGTAAGCATCAAAGATACTACACGTTTTTTCATTTCTTCTCTTCCTTACCTTTCTTCTTAGTAATTACGAGTGTAACTCCACCAAGTGCAGATACCCCTAAAGCAAGAAGTAAAGGATAGATGTTCGTATCATCACCGGTCTTAACAGGAGATGCTGATGAAGAACCAGTATCATGTGAAACTGCATCACTACCTCCTCCTGAGCTTCCGCCATTATCAGTAGAGTTATCTTTCTTCTTAGCGTCTTCCTGCTCTTTCACTGTGAAGATCCAACGAACGTCAGCCTTCTGAAGAGCATACGTGTTATTCAGTTCTTTTGGTACACTTATAGTAAAATCAAGTTTACCTTCCTGACCTGATTTATATTTACCCAAGGAAACATAACTATTCAAGTCATCAGCTTTTAAAGGTCCATTGTAAACTTCTTTACCATTATAAGTTACTGCCAAATTAATCTTACTTAAAAGATCGATCTGTTCTGATTCTTCAAGTCTGTACGGAAGAACAATTCAGCTTCCTTATCCGTGGTGTTAGAAAGTTTTACTGAATCAGAGAATGTATCACCTGGCATCATAGTACCAAAATTCTGGAAAAAGTTTTTAGGTGCTGCAACAAGTTTATGTGCATCTCCATTAAACTCTACAGAAAGTTTTACATTCTTCTGTACTTCTGTGACCTCACCGTCATCTTCTGTAAGTGCAAGTTCAATCGTATGATTACCCCAAGGTGACATTGCACTGTAATCAGGTTTAAAGTTTTTAGCCTGAATTGCTTCAGCTCTTACATTTACCTTTAACTCCTGAGATGCATGTGCTTCAGTCCAATCTGCTGGAACTGAAATACCCTGGAATATATCAGTTGATTCGCCTTTCTTTAAGACGTTTTTGTAATACCAGTAATCACCAATCTTTTCCCAATCTTCTGTCATTCCTGTAAGGTCATCATCGGATAAACCTTCCAGTTCATCTGTAGCACCGCTATAAGTGAAACTTGCTCGTAAATAACAATCTTCACCTTTATTGGTTACTTTTGGAATTTTTGAAATCTGCTCTGATGGTAATACAATTTTAGGCTCATTAGCCGTGCCATTTACATAATCTACAAGCTTACCAGAGCTCTTATCTTCCTGATATTCTTTAAGGTCTATGTTTACTAAACCCATCTGAATACTAGAATCAATTGCAATGGAATCAACAAATGCTGCATATGCACCAATCGCTGTAGCTCCGCAGACTGTACAAGCAAGGATAAGAGCCAAAACTTTCTTTCGTTTCATCTCCTACCCCCTACTTTCTTGCTGTTGCGAAATATGTAAATGCCTCCTTACCACTACCGAAACTTCTTTCAGTTGTTTTCGCCTGACTGTTACCAGAGCCAACTGTATTAAGTTCAGTAATTTCAGCTGGAACGGATTCTTCATACACATTTACGGAAAAGTCTTTGATATAATCCTTGTAACGACTGTTTACACGATTAGTATCAATGCTGTACCCTGTGATCAGATTAGAAGTTGTTTCTCCAGTATCAAGTACTTTTTTGTAATAGTACCAGTCACCATCTTTAATCCAATCAGCTGTGTTTAACCCCTGAAGTGTAAGACCATTCGCAATATCACTATTTGAATAAGTGAGCTCAACTCTTACCCAACAAGGGACTGATCCTTTACCGCCATTGACATTGTTGGTTACCGATACTACTTTCTTTACGGATGGATTACTTGTTTTGTCAATAGTAATCTTCTGATTATCTGGATAATCTTCCCGTACCTCAGTAGTAAGATGACCAACTGTGACAGAATTGTCAACTTCGTCATGACCAGTAAAGTAAGAATAAGTTCCACCGACACCAACAATTCCGACAAGACTACACAACAGCAATGTTTTAGCAATCTTTTTCTTCATCTAAAGTGCCCTCCATAATAAGATTGACAAGAGCTCTCTTTAGAGCTAATATACAACAAATATATATTTACCCCTAAGAGAGCTCTAAAATATAAGCGTTATTCTACTTAATCATTCAAAGAGAAGCACGTTTATCAGATCTTACCGGAGAGTGACTGTCCTGCACCTGCCTGATCTTTGTTCTGTGCAGCATATTTGTTCCATGCTGCTGTTGCTTTCTGAGTGAAGGATGCACCGTTATCATCAGTATTAAGTTCCTGGATACCATAAGCACGAACACCTACGTTTAACTGCTGAAGATCAAGTTCTCCTTCGATAATGTTAGCCATTGTAATTGTCTGGAACAGAGGAGTTGTCTTAGCACCTGCTGCAAGAGCCTGGTTGTAAACATACAGATAAACCATGTCAGAACCAACCTGTTTGTTGGAAAGTTTTGTCCAAGATTTGTCAGCTGTAAAGGAGAACATCTCTGTATTTCCTTTAGCGTTTCTTGTACCATCCGGCTGTACAGTTGTTACATTTTTGATCGGAATAGAAACTTCGATATATGTATAAGCACTGTTAGCACCAACGTTTTCTACAGTCGGGTCTTTCTGCATTTCTTCAGACGGCTGAATCTTGTCATGCTCTTCTGGTTTCCAGTTTGGCTCCTGAAGATCGATATCAACTTTACCAACTGTAAATGTGTTAGTTGCATCGCCCCAGTCTGTCAGATATGCAGTTGTACCGCCAACAGCAAGTGCACCAATAAGTCCACAAAGAACTACCGCTTTAACTACGTTTCTCTTCATATTCGTTACTTGAGGTCACCTCAGAGACCTCTCTCCCTTCTTCTTTTTCTTTAATTTTCTGAGGTTCTTCCTGCGTTTCTTCATTTTTTAATTCTTCTGACTTTTCATCTTTCTGTTCATCTTTGTCAGTTTTCTTTTTACCGTCTTCGAGTGCAAAAGATGCAATAATCAATGCTGCAATAATCATTAATGAACCTTTTAAATTAGTTGTTGCAAAATCCAGTGCATACCCAAGCTTAGGAATTGAAAATCTTACTGTTCCCACAACCTGTTTAACATCAATAGGTGCGTCAATAGTTTCATTAGCATCACCTTTAGTAGAGATACTATCTCCATCTCTGGAATATACCCTATGAGTTGTTGTAGAGCCATCATCAAATGTAAATGTAATAATATCTCCAACTTTTGGATCTCTTGCATTTTCATCTACATATGCAATACTACCAGTCATGATAGTTGGTTCCATAGAACCTGATAAAACCACATACGGTTTTATATTGGCTACTCGTGGTAAGGTTAAAGCTAAACCTGCTAAAATAATTACTAACAATACTGCATTAACACATACTCTAACAACCTTCTTTACTGCTAACAAAACCTTCATTTTACACAGTCTCCATTTCAAATTTCTTTCTTACGCTAACCAGATTACAACTAAAAAAGTTCCAAATGATCACATACCTAATTGCACCCCTTTCTCGGTAAGTCAAAAGATATACCACCGCAAGATGCTTATAATACAAACTTCAAAACCCCCGTTATCCTATTCCTAAAGCAAAACACAATTCATACACATAAAAGAATACTGACAAACCCACATTTATATACTTATCTCCATTATATATCTATTTAACCACTTTAAAGATATTTTACTTATAAGCTAATTAAATAAAATATCAATTACATTATATTCATACCCTATTTAACAAAACAACTTTTACATCGTAATCAGCTTTATAAAAATTTTAAGCTGAGAAAGTAACCAACTAATGAGATTTGCTGTACTTTTCACAAAAATTTCTAACCAATTCTCAAGAATACCATTTATTTCTTTTGAAATACTCCTATACATTACAGCTTAATACAATAATAAATGTAATTGTAGATACAAATTTCTCTACTATTTCATTTACCTCTTTACCCTGTATAATACTATAAAAGGCTATTACATGAAATCTAATAGACTTCCCATAATAACCTTTTACAATCACTTTATTTAATTTTAGATTTTCTTCTACACTCAGGTCCCATTCCATACTTCATACTTTCTTGATCGGTTAACGTTCTTCCACATCTAGAACATTTACCTGTATGTAAAATATGCACTGCTGATGGTAATCTATCTAAATGATTGAGTACCCATAACAACCCTTTAACATTGGCATTATTGTATTTAGAGGTTCCTACAACTTTCTTGCCTGGATAGTAAAACCATGATCTGTCTCCTTTAATAAGAAAACCATGATACTTCATAGAGTTACCATTGTTCTCAGTGGTGTATAGATAGTACCCATTACCACCCTTCTCTTTCAGCTTTAATTTATACTTCTTCTTTACAACAGGAGTCTTTTCTGTTCCATCCTGATAAATAATGAAAGTACAATTACCTGCGAGCAAAAAACTTTCTATTGTACCTCTATCAACTTCATTCTCCATAAGCTGTCATCCTTATCTGAAAATAAGACCTTTACCGGAGTTTTTCTTATGGAGACTTACGTTGAAAGCACTCTCAGCGTTATCTACAGTGCGTCTCAGATGAGCAAAGATCTGAGCAACCTCATCTGCTGTGTAGTCATAGTTTGTAGCGTTGGCAAGTGGTACAAGACCATCAATATGCTTAGCTGCCTTATTTACCCTGCCACTGGACAGTCTGAGAAATTTTTCATGTTTTGTTTCAGCCTTTTTACCTTTTGTTTCTACTTCTTCTTTTCTTTCGTTTTCCATTGCCATTTTAATGACCTCCTGTATTTTTATTATGTTTATATCTTACTACTTTCTGGAAGAATTTACAACTGATTCATATAATTTATTTTAATTATCTAATAAAAAAGATATTCTAAATTAAATAGTCTCAGAAATACTTCCAAATAATACCAAATCATAATGACCACATTCGTAAGGATGAGTAATAATTCTCTTATAAATATGACTATTACCCTTAGGGATTACTACCCTGATACATTCAAGAGAGCTTTTAAGCCAATCTATATGAGATACCAGCTCAGTGATCTCAGGTCTTGAGCAAAAATACCATCCAAGGTCGTCATCAGCTCTGTAAATAACACCATCACCAGTCTTAGGATTAAATGTTACTACACAATTACCACAATAATCTGCCATCTCTACAGCCAAGTTATACAATTCTGTGTAGATAGCATCTTGGTATCTTTTCTTCAAATCAACTTTTAATACTTTATCTTTTGTTTCATCAAAGCGTTCTTTAAGTTCCTTATAATCATCATAAGAATCTTCTATAAGATTCCATGTTCTACTTACACTTAAAAGATTCTTATAGTCAAATAACTCTGACTTTATAGATTCACTTACAGTATACTCTACATGGTCATAATAGTTATCAATTTCTACATTCCACAACCAAGCATTATTAGGTTCGTAAAACATACTACTTCCACAAAGAGTAACTTTAATAGGTTTACAAAACCTAAATACATCACCATTTTCAAGAAAGACATGAGCCTTACCCATATAACAGTTTATCTTCTCAAGAGGTAAAGAATGCTTATGATAATACTTACCATCAATACCCTTGTAGATTTCATCAACAGCTATTACACTATTACTATCTTTTTCAAGAGCATAAATAAAATTCTTTTTACCATACACAGTAGACTTCTTTACAAAAGACTTGTATTTAATACTGTAGCTCCAACCCTGTTCTTCAAGCATAGGCTTTACAACTTCCATAATCTCTTCTTCACTCACACTTGAAGCCTTCTCAACGAATGGAAAGTTTAAATACAAATCTTTCCATTCATTATTATTTTGTCTCTTATGATATTCCATTAATACCCTGTAAGGCATTGCTATCATTTGTAAACACCCCTTATTTAATACTTATACCCTTCTAATCTATAAATGCAACTGTATCATGATAACTCCGTAAAGATTTTGGTTTATCGCAATCAGATCTTAAAAAGAAACAATAGTATCTAAATAAGTCATTGCGATAATTCTCCTCAGCAATAGATTTACATAAAGAGAAAAACTTATCTGCATTAAACATTTGAATATCTGTACCCTCTAAAGAATAAATTCTAATTTGTTTACAACAATCAAGAACTATAAAACAATCTTTTTTATAAATGTCCTTAACAAGATCATATAATTTTAATTCGGATTTATGTTCATCAAATTCATCTTCCTCATAAAAATCACAAAATGTAGAAAAGAACTTACCAAGATCCAAATTAAAATGACAACCTGCACTTACCCTGTAACCATTCTCCTCAGGAACAATATACAAATCATACATCCATTCAAAACCTTCTTGTAAATACAAAAGATTTCTATCAAACTCAAAACTAAACTCTAAAGTAGTAAAGAAATTAGGACTTATACAATAACAAGCCTTATATAACAGACCATTTAGAATATCTGAAGAACTTACAGGTATTCTATTATGGTAAAACCACTCTCCATCGCACTCTGTAAAATCTGAGTTGCTTACATCTTCTCCTAAAAACATATCTGAGCAATCGTCTTTGTCTTCTATTGCTCGTTTGATATCTTTACCATTAATTGTTTCTTTAATTTGATACCCTTCTTTTCCAAATACACACTTGTAAGCATAAAAATACTTCTTAAGACATTGCAGAATTTCGTTCTTTACTACTTCCCTTTCATAAATCTTCAATACAGTTACCCTCCTGGATGTTTTATACTGATAAATCTTATACTATTCTGTAATATTTTGCAAGTTCTTTACAAAACTTTACCTATATACCAAGTAAGCAACATCATCTTTTAACTGTAAATAACAATTCTTATTGAAAGCAACATCAGCATTTACAAGTATACATGCCTGATAGATATAAATACCAGTCATTTCACAAAACCTCTCTAAACACCAGTAAAATACATCAAATAATCCCTCAAAAGACTCCTCATTATCAATACATGTTACAGATTCAGAGTCTACAAGATAAAGATTATCCTCAATTAAACAAAAACAACAGGTTCCTAACTTACTACAATCAAGAGAATACCGTATAGCGTATTCGAGTAATGCTACAATACCCGTTACAGATTTCATACAATCGAAGTTCTCAATAGTGCTATCATAGAATCTTGAATAAAAGTTTTCTCTGCAAAATGAAGATAAGATATCCAAACATCTTTCTATAGAATAAGTTTCTCTAGTATACCTATCACTGAATAGTATCTCATAATTTACATAATCATCATAAAGACTGATTTTAGGTTTTATATAAATTCTAATCGTAGAGGAATCACGCTCAATGCTATAGTCCCATACATATGAATACCCCGGTCTCCAAAATTGTACTTCCTTACAAGCAGATATTTCTACTCTCTCATAACTTTCCTCTGGATTTAATACCCTGGCTAAAGAGTACATGTATCCAAGAAGCAAATCAGGTGATTCACATAAAGGTAAACCATCTAATATATAAAACTTACCATTACACTTATATACCCAATCAAGACTTACTCGTTCGTAGCAATTACCACGAATAAGGTTATCATAATGAGAAATGTATTCCTCACACCAACAACACTCATGTACGAAACTCTTATCATTACTATCATACTCATAATGTAATGATTTCATATACAATAAAAGTTCATTAAACTCAAAATGTTCTTTGACTATATCCTTGGGAAAGTCTATAGTACAATGAAAACATTCCTGATCTTTAAGTTTAATTAATCTGTAAGGTAACTTATGTAATGCTAAACTTATTTTATGAGCAAAATCATCTGAATTAATAAATTTTACATCACTTACACAAGCAACAGTTTTATCTTCAAAAGTACAAATATTATTCTTAATACTTTCTACTTTTAAAATTCTACCCTTATAAGAAGCATACTTATTTTCCATACTTCTCAGCCTCCAATACAGGACAACCAACTACTCCTGGAGATTCATTAGAGTCTGACGGATGATAATGGCTATTAGGGTGTTGAGGAAACATATACTCAAACATAGCAAAGTTTGCTACATCGCAAAGATATTCACGATTACCAGTTTCTTCATATTTTTTAAGTCTTAGCTTTAAACTATCAATTGCACTTACCAAGCCTCTACCGTAATTAGCTCTAGCTGGTCCATATTTATAATATGACATTTCTACAGCTTGCTTTCTTTTCTTATCAAAGTCATCGCTGTATTCATCTTTCATGTTAATTTCTCTTAGCATCTTTACCCTCTTTTAGTCCATAAACGATTTTCCATAATATTTGCATGAGTACCTGCTCTATGCAAATCAATTACATTATTATCTTTATCTACCGAAAATACTACAATGAAATCTGGTTTAACATGTACAGACTGTAAACCTTCCATTCTTCCTATTAATTTATGTCTCTTGTATTTAGGCTCAACACTATCTTTTTTTAGCTGTGATACAACAGTAGAAATACTCCGTTCTAATCCTGGAATTGATTTCTTGTTCTTCTTTAAATCCTTCTTATATGTACTAGATTCATTTATAGTGTAACACATATACCCACCTCCTAGTACCTATTTTAACATATGTTTATTTCAATTACAATCAGTCCACAAAAAGATGTTTATTTTTTAAATATTCCACTATACACTTATCAATTATTTCACTGTCATAATTTCTATTTAACAAGGCATCTTTAATCTGACCTATTGAAAAAACTGTTATATCGTTACTATCTCTGTATTTCATTAAAGTTGATACATCTCTTCTACAACTCACTTCTTTAGGCACTCTTACACCTTTAATGCTTGGTTTAGACTCCCTTACATTTGACATATCATACCCTCTTTCGCAAAAAGACTTAGAAAAGTCCTTTTTATAATGTCTTATCATCTTTATTTCACTTCTCTATATATTGATTTTCTAAATAGTCTACAATACCCTTGTTGATTTGACACTAGGATTACCAGAATTAATAAGTTCTAACTTCTCCTACCATATAACTACTTACACCGTCTTGTAATTTAAAAAGTTTATTTAATTCCTTAAAAACATCTTAATTACCATTCTGTTGTTTCATTTATTATACCTCCTTAATCACACAAATACTGATTCTCTAAATAATCTACTATACACTTATTTACTACTTCCTCTGGATACCCTCTTTCATAACTTTCTCAATAAGCTCCGAAAGCTCAGAAAGTTTCATACCATCAGTATATCTACTGATACCAATGAACTCTAACTTATCCCGTCCTACACACTCAACAAGCTTCTTAACGAACTCCATACTGCATTCACGTAAATCTACATCAATATAAGCCAGAGTAGGTGAGAATATAGCTATCACAGACTCAAGATTCTCAAACATAAAATCATTTAACTGCATCCATCTTAAAGATACAAGTTCATCATTCTCTGTATCAATCATTGTAACATTGCAATCAGTTCTGCTATCGTTCACATCTTCTCTCTTTAACTTGAAACCGCTATCAAGCATCTCTAATTTATACCCACTTAAGATACAACAGCATCCTCGTAGTTCTTACTGATTAAAAGTATTGTTTTCATATGTTTAATCTCCTTTAACTTAATTCTACATTACCATCGTATTCGTTTACACATACAGAACTTATAAACTTATCACCATCTATATTATATAATTCTAAATCTCCATACACAAGTTTTATCTTTCTTAACATATCAATCATATCACTTACTGTATATTCTTTATACTTATCATTCATGGTGCGTAAATAAACTTTATCTTTATTTACAAGCTTTAATAAGTCCTCAATAAATTCATAACTTACAGTAGTCTTATCTATATCCACCTCCTCTAAGCTATCTTTGTATAAATTGATAAGATTCAGGCAATTTTCTTTATCATAACAGGATACCCATTTAATATAAACGCTGGAATCTTTCTTACTATTATACATCTTATATTCCAGTACCTTATTTACAGCATGTATCTGTGATGAAACAATATACCCACTTCCCAAATACCTATTTTTATACCAGTTTACAGTATCGACAGCATCCTTAAAGTTCTTACTTATTATAATATATACATCCACTCTTACATCTTCCTTATAAATTTATATACATTAACGTTACCCCTAAACCTGTTGTGGTCTTTCTGCAAGAACATCTTTCTCGTATACTCAATACCAGAATAAGCTCTTCCAGTCCTAGCTGCTAATACTCCTTTCCATTCTTTACCGTTAGAAGTTTCTCCTACTTCCATCTCTATTCTACACTTGTCTGAGCTGTATCCAAGTATTACACACTGACTACCATCAACAAGTCCCCAAACCATGTCTGTGTTCTTGTATAAATCCTTGATACCTCTCACACTTCCAATTCCACTTCTAACTACTTCTATCATAATACACCTCCTAATACAATAAGTATAACATAATTCCTATATAATTACAATGACTCTCTAATGTACAATAATAGGCTACTCGGTATACCCAAGTAGCCTATTGTACTATTTCTTATAAGTTGTATTTCCAATAACTCTTTTAATTACATTTATTACCTCTTCTGCACTATACCCTTCAGCCATAAGCAGTACAATAGTATCTTCAAGAGTTCTACCATTATCCTCATACAAAGACTTAAATACCTTTAAACAGGCATCGTTTATCTTTATATCCAAACAACATAACTTCTCTAACACGGATATTAAACATACTAAAGCATAATACCCAATTACATCATATGTAAAATCGGATCTGTCATTAGTAGAAGCCTTAAATATAAACTCATAAGGCTTCTCGTCATCCACAACAATACCTGACCCATCCATGAGACTTAACCTTAAAACACTACGAACTACTATAACACTTACAGAATTGTAAGCCTTACAGCCTCATACAGAAAACTGTAAATCCCTGTCTAAATACAATGAAAAACCACCATTTACCAATGTATTTAAACCATTCTGTAATTCCACATACGCTTCAATAATCTTTTCCTTATCGTACCCTTTATCTTTTATTCTTTTCCAAACCTTATCACTGATACACCGTAAATCAATACACTCAGTCACACCATTCTCTAATCTCAAATGTACTGTTACCAATATTTGTATCGATCATCAATATTCTAAAAGTACTATCAAATACACGCTCATTAAACAAATAATTAAATGTCTTAAGACCTTTAGGAATCTCAACATCGCAAAATTCTAATACAAGGAAAACCACTTATATCTATATAACTGTAACAATTCAAGCAACCAACATTTTCGTGTCTCTTAGGAAACAATGAAAAATCCTTAACATTATCATTAATTAATAACTGGTACATGTATATGAAATTTTCTATCATTATATCATACTTAAATATTTCTTCCCTCTGTTTATCCGTCTCACATTCAACATTTTCAAAAAATTTTGACCTTACAATTTTCAATCTACATACCCCTTACTATATTTATAAACTGTTCCGCAGTTACAATAGGTATATTTAAACCTTTAGCATTATACCCTTCTACTGTTTTTACTTTAGAGGTATACCTTGCTGGACTACCATCAGCTCCTGCCCATACAAGATAATCAATCTTACGATTTACACTTGGTAAAAAGTTAACATGAACTTTATCGCCAAACTTATCATTTACATAAGCATAAAATTCAGTTTTCTTACCAAATCCATAACCAACCTGGTCAGAACAAACTACATTTAATTCTCTCTTATTAGACATATCAATAATATTTACTTCTTCAAGACAATCAATTAAATCATCTTTATATGTCATTAAAGATTCATAAATTTTCATTGCCCTAATAGATACTTCTCCATCTGACACAATACCAAGTTTTTCCTGTATAAAAGATACCCCTCCTTTTTCTATATCAGAATAAGCATCTTCAAGTGAGGAATACCCTTTGAAGATCTGCTGAGCTGATGTCTGTACAAAAGGAATATTTGCTATTCTTACATATTCCCAAAGTAAGAAGTTCTTATGTTCACATACCTGATTGATAATAGATTCTGCCACTTTAGCTGATACATCTGGAGCAATCTCAATACCTGGTTTTAATGCAAAAATCTCTAAAGGATTTTCTATATCATAATATTCTACAAATTTCTTGATTGTACTTTCACCAAAAGTTAAAATACCCAAGTCCTGACAAATCGCTCTCATACGCATTACTACCTTATCTTCACACTTAGGATTACTACAATGTAAACCAGTCAGGGTCTCGCTAATCTCAAGTGGACAACCACAAGTTTCACAAACATCTGGTAAGCAATCAACAAACTCCACTGGTAAACCATACATATCATAACTATCCTTTAAATCACTAACAAACATACTATCCCTCCAAAATACAAAATATATTATTTAATATATAAATGCAGACTATATTCATGTAAAACATAGTCTGCAAAATACTACTTATTTAACTTCTTAATCTCTGAGTAAATACTATCAAAAGAAAATCTATTATCTGAGCATAACCAAATAGCTACTGCAACATCCTTCATGCTAAACACATTTAACATATTAAACATCTTAGAATACTGTTCATTGGTTCCTCGAGTAAAATACCCTTTCCGAACACATAATTTATATACATCGTCTTTATAAATCATTTTTTTCTTCCTTTCTTTAAATCTATCAAATATTTCTTACCTGTAAAGTGTTCTATTTCATCTTCGTCAAAATAAAACTCACTAGCAG
>OLPT01001365.1_pt1 | contig 14985 bp, 11 predicted proteins | sample 1673051 | NCBI WGS metagenome assembly OLPT01 (sample SAMEA3136750, study PRJEB25190) | human gut metagenome | biome: human gut; feature: human-associated habitat; material: faeces | place: Austria | collected 2013
TAAGAGATATTTAAAAACTGGTAGACCTCAATCAATTTTATTAACGGGTAATAGTGGTTGCGGTAAAACTTCATTAGCCAGGCTAATAGCTAAAGAATATTTTTGCGAAGATAGAGATCCTGAAACTGGTGCTTGTGATGAATGTATGTCATGTGAAACAATGAATGACTATATTAAGACTGGTAATACTGAAATGCTTACTGATTTGTATGAGATAGACTCATCAGATAAATCTGGTAAGAAGGATATTGATGCTATGCTTGAGAGTATGCAGTATCCAGCTATGGGTGGAGATTGGAAAGTCTATATTGTAGATGAGGTTCATTTGCTTTCAGCAGGTGCTATGGGTAGACTTCTGAAATCACTTGAGGAACCACCTCAGGGTGTATTAATGATTCTTTGTACTACTGACCCTGATAAACTTCTTGATACTATTATAAATAGATGTCAGTTAAAGATGGAAGTAAAGAAACCAACAACTTCAGAACTGGTAAATTTTCTTCGTAATGTTTGTCTTGAAGAAAGTAAAGACTACGATATTCCAGGTCTCAGATCACTTGTAGTAAGATCTGAAAATGTAGTAAGAGATTCTTTAAATAACCTAGAAAGAGTTTTAAATACGAGGGGTAGTGCTACATATAATAGTGTAAACGCAGAATTTAAAGAAGTTTCAGAGAAACTCATATTTGATTTTTATGAAGCTTTTCAGAAGAAGGATTACCTTGGATATGTAAATGTATTATATCAGGTAAAAACTAAATATGATTTTGGTCAGTTTTTAATATCTTTAACTAATTTTACTACTAGGGGTATATACATATTAAACAGTGTAGATGTAGAAGGTCTTACTGAAGAAGAACTTAAATCTTATACAGCTTTGTTCAAGAAGTTTTCAATAAAGGATATAAGTTATATATTAAGTTCTTTAAGACGTATGAATCTTGGTGATATAGAAGCTAACTTTATGGCTTTTATTTATACTGATAATAATGATAAAGAGGAAGATATCCCTGTTGTTCATGTAACTGAATCTACTGTTGCAGAGGAGAAAACTTTAAGGAATAGTAATCTTCAGAGACTTGAAACTGCTAAATTGGAGGAAGGATCAAAGTCTATTAAGAGCGAGATGGAGCCTGTTGGTCTTAAGGATATGAAAGGATTCTTTACAGTAGAAAAAGTAAATTAAGGAGGGTAAACAAATGAATAATGTGAGGAAAAGAAGTTTTGCATGGGTGTTTCTTTTCATTCTGGTAGCTGTAATATCTTTAAGTGTGTTTACTACAGTTAAGGCTAGTGGAATGGAAGATAGCGTATCATCCTATAGTAATTCTTCTGATGCTAATGACGTTGGTAACTGGATTAAAGGTCAGAGAGGTCTTACTGGAGAACAGCTTGGAGTTGCTTCTAATACGTTATCTCCGTTAACCAACGCTATTGGTTATGTAGTTGGTGGAATTGTGGTAGTCATTTTTGCAGGAATTACTCTTGTAACTGCCCTTGATCTCCTTTACATTGCTATACCACCTGTTCGTAATCTTTTGTATAAAGCAGGTACTGATGGTACTGGAGCTTATACTGGAGGAATGCCAGGAGGCGGTTATAACCGTGGTGGTATGGGCATGATGGGCATGGGAGGTGTCGGCGGAGCAGCAGGCGGTTCTGCTAAACCTACTCAGTGGGTATCTGATGAAGCTGTTCAGTGTGCAGCACTCATGGGTGGCTCTGCTCCTAATCAGATGGGAGGACCTATGGGACCAGGAATGCAACAGCCTAATGCTCAAGTAAATAAAGGTTCAGTTATAACAGCTTATTTCAAGAAGAGAGCATTTTTCCTTGTTATTCTTGCAGTATGTGTAATCATTCTTACAAGTTCAGCTTTGCTTGGTACTGGTGTAAACCTTGCACAGTGGGGAATCAAGCTTATTAATACAGTAAATGGTTACATTCCTAAATAAGTTTAGGAGGTAAGAAATGGGAGAATTATTTGATTGTTTTAAAGAACGATTTACGAAGGATAATCGTTCTGAAACAAAAGATATGATGAACAAGCAAAGGGTAAAAAATGCTATTACAGATTTATGTGCAGGGTATCTGTCAGAAGCAGGTGATGAGTTCATATTTGAAGTATCTCCTAAGGATTTACCTTATGCAGTTGTTGTAATCAATGAAGAACCTTTAAAATCCAAATATGTTATTATGCAGATATCTGATTCATTGTTTTCTGCAAAATTACAGGAGATTGATTTAGGTATTTAATATGGAGGGTTGTAAACTTTGAATTTTGAAACAGTTTATAGGGATGTGCAGGTGGCTCAAGTAGCCACCTCTTTAAAATTAAGTAAGAATGTTGTAGAGAATATATTAACAACTTATGTAGCATATCTTAAGAAGCGATTAGAAGAAGGCGAAACTATTAAGTTTTTGAATGTCTGCTATCTTAGGGTAAATAGTAAAGACGAAAGTTCTCACAAAACATTAGCATATGTATGTACTGAACTGGGTAATACTCTTGGAATAAGTTCATCCGTAGTATACAGGGTATTAACTTCGTTCGAGGAATGTTTAATTTCAGATTTGCAAAATATGTATACTTATTGTATTAGAGGACTTATAAACATTAGATTAGAAAAAAATACTAAAGGTGAATACAGAGTGAGAACTAAAAAGTCAACAATATATAATGGTGATCCAATATATGTAACAACTTTAGGTTCTTTTAAAAGACGAGTAGAAATCCTTTAGAGAAAGGTAGTTTACGTGACAGGAAAAACTCATAGAGTTGGTGGAATGTTATCTGCTCTGGCAGGCTTTACAATTCTTGAGTCAAAGGGACTTATGATAAGTGGTGTAAATCCTTTATTACAGCTTACAATTATGTATCCATTCGCTATATATGGAAGTGTATTTTCTGATTTGGATCATAATCCAAATTCTATACCTAGTAAGGATTTGGTAAGTGTAGCTGTAAATAGATTATTACATCTATCAGAGGCAACTAAAGGACCTTTATCAGTATTTAATGCTAGGCATAGAAGTTGGCAGACACATTCAGATTTATTTTTATTTGTTGTAATAGCTTTATTTAGTGCTTTAATGAGTAACAATTCTGGTACTGCTAATGGTATCATATTACAATTGGTAGGAATGGGATTCCTTTTAGGGGTAATAAGCCATTTGATATTGGATATGTTGACTCCTGAAGGTATATGGTGTTTTGGTCTTGTATTACTTGGTAAAGCTACTAAGAGTAATAAGACTAAGATACGATTAGTTCCTAAGAGTCACTTCTTCTCTACTGGTGGTAATTGGGAAGATTTTGTAAGAGCTTTTATGTGGTTCATATGTATATTATTGTTAATCAGGGTAATATATGTTATGCAACCATATAGAATAAATTTTAATTTTTAAGGAGGTAAAAGACTATGACAGAAAAGAAGAAATAGTCTAAAGTGATTGTTCTTTTATGTACATTGGTTGTGATGTGTTTTAGCATGTCAGTGTCTGTTTTTGCAACTGATAGTCAGTATAGCGAATCAGAACAGGCTAAGAATGATTTGTCAACCAAGGTTCAGAGTGATTTAAGTTCAAATACTTACTCTGTTGATGGTGGTGGTACTTATTCTGGTTCAGACCTGTTTAAACAGGACAATGGTAATGGTGCTTATCACATTAACGAAGATAAGTTTAATGAACTTACTTCTAAAGACCAGACCCAGTTTGTACAGGATATTGCAGATTCTTGCGACAAACAGGTAAAGGATTCTAAGGACAACTCTACTGGTGGTGCAGGTACAGCGGATATTACTGATTCAACTGTACAGAACTGGTGGAAAGAGCTTCAGTCTCAGAAGGGTGTAGGCTCTAAGTTCTTAAGTATCATTCTTGCCAACACAAAACCTGATTTTGTAACTGCTAATGCTATTTACCAGCCATTTAGTGGTGTAGTTGGTACAGTACTTGGTTTAATTGCTGTTCTTCTGATGGCATTCCTTGGTATTGTAATGGTATCCGATATCGCTTACATTGCTCTTCCACCTGTAAGAATGCTTGTATCTGAAGGGGGAGATCAGGGTAAACCTGAGAAATCAAAAATCTTTTCACATGATGCAATCTATGCAGTTGAGTGTGCAGAGAATAATAGCGACGCAGGTTCAGGCGGTGGAAAGCAAGCTTTAGGAATCTATTTGAAGCGACGTATAGTAATGCTTATTATACTAGGCATATGCCTACTTTATCTCGTCCAGGGTCAAATCTACTCATTGGTTGGTATTGTCCTAGACCTCGTAAGTGGTTTCTTAGGGTTCTAAGGTGGTATAAGATTAGGTTAAATAGTAAATTAAGTATTAAAGAAGAGTCATTCATGGCTCTTCTTTTTTTGTAGAAAATTAAATTAGAATATTTATTGTATATTATAAATATATGTATGTTTGATTTGAGTTCATTAGTTTAGTGTCAGATATAAATTATTATAGAAATATATAACGATGTATATGTAATATATGTATATCTAGTATTTAAAACATTATATTGATAAGGAGAGAAATTATATGAAGACACCAACAGCTAAAATAGTATATTTGCCTATGTTTTATGACAAGGAGAAAAATGGAAACGAGTGTATTGCTAAGAAAGAGGAAGTCAAAAGAGTGGTTTTTGCATCATGGTTATGAGTATATTGAAGATATGTCTGAAACTGAACTTGCTAAATACAATGATATAAAAAGAATATATGATGCAGGTAAAATAAAATGGTATAAACGTTTACACTAGTACATAGCAATTTAGTAAAAGAGAGTCACTTCGGTGGCTCTCTTTTAATTTGGGTAAAATTGTTTTTGGATATTTGTAGTATTAATTGTTAAGGAGGTACTATGATTAAACCGAAGATTACTAAGTTCAACTGGTTTATGTATAAGGAATTATTGGGTTATAAAACATATGATAAGATTAGATTAAAGTTGTTAAACAATAAAGAAATATTATTGCTAAAGACAACTTTTAATTATTGGGAAAATGATACTTTTATAATAGAGTATATAGCACCTAGTAAATATGAGAGTTGCTTTCAGCTATTGGGTATGTATTTGTTACAGGTTAAAAAAATATATGTATATGTAGGTGATGCGAAATATAAGTTCAGATATGAAAATATAAGGGATAGAGAAAAGTTATTAGAATTATTTACCAATTATTTTAAGGAGGGGTAAGATGTGAAATATAAGAGATTTATGAGAAGTTCTTATGTGTTTTTTAGTATGTTATGTTTGTTTGTTATGTTGTGTTTACCTGTAAGGGCGGATACTTCTGTAGATGCTTCTTGTGGAGTAAATGCGAGTGCTTTGTCTGGTATTTGTGCACAGGCTAATGCTGTTGTAGGTAATAATGCAAAGATATTAAAGTATGAAGCAGCATCTGGTAAGAAAGAAAGTGTTTTGTATTTTAGTAATCAAGAATACAGTAAACTTGATACAGATACTCGTAAAGCTTTTATGAAGAAGGCTTTAAAGCTTATTGCAGAAAGCAACATGGGTACTCAAGCTAAAGCTAAAGCATATAATTTTATAGCTGATCAGGATGCTCCTGTTACTCAGGCTATTAGGTATTTACAGTCAGATGCTTCTGCTGATTTAGCTGAGGCTAGAAATTGGTTAAGACCTTTTTCAGGTTTAATGGGTACGATTATGGGTGTTGTTGCTTTGATGACATTTATATTCTTAACTGCTTCGGTAATCTTTGATCTTGCATATTTGTCTTTACCTATGGTACAGGGTATATTGGAACATGGCGAGGATAATAAGAGACCCTTTGGTGTAAGTAGAGAGGCTTATAGGTCTTTGAGAGATGTAGAAAAGAATCCTAAATTTAAGGGTATCTTATCAGTATATTTTTCTAGAAGATTACCTGTATTTATTGGAATAGGTATATGCCTTGGTTATATAGTATCTGGAAATATTTATGATTTTATTGTTTTCTTTGTAGACAATTTTTCATTACAGTAAGGAGGGAAGAAAACTAAATGATGAAAAAGCTATTAAAAAAGTTTATAATTGGTAGTTTGGTAATGTCAATAACCTTTAGTAGTGCGATGCCTGTATTTGCTACTGAAACTACTGATAATACAACAGATGATGGTACTGATAACAGTACTGATAATACAGATGGTAGCACTGCAAACGGTACTGAGTCTACAACTACATCTAGTAGTAGTAATTTACAGGGTGCTGAAAAAATTATTAATACATATATTCAGATGGCTAAAGGTTCTACTGTTGCAGATGAAGATGTAAATGCACTTACAGAGGCTGAGTTAAGATTCTTGGGTATCTATGTATCAAATTTCTATGTTCCTTTTGGTACAGAGCTTGGTTCAGCTGGTAATGATGATGATAATACTACTCAGAATAAAGAAGATATTAAGAAAATTCTTCAGACTCAGTTAAAATTTTCAGATGATTTGGCTGACCAGTTAACTGAGAAGATTCTTAGTTTGGCTAGGGGTACTGCTGTTGAGTTGTCATTTGCATTTAGTAAAGAATATCAATCAGGGTATAAAGAGGTAGGAATTGCTCCTAATTATTATAATTTTGCTAGATGTATGGCAGGAAGAACAGATAGTGTATTAGGACCATATACTCCAGGTGTAACTAGTGGGGGTTCTTATGCAGATAATAAGGCTACTCAGGAAGCAAAAAAGGAAAATAAATCTTTAGGGGAAGCTTGTCAGGAAGTCTTGGGTTATACTACTGATGGTAATATGATGACTTATGATGCAAAGGATAAGTATAAGTATGGTTATTTAGGTTATTCTAAGGATGGTACTTTTACTCCTGTATGTGATTTTTATGTAGATTACAAAGATGGGTATACTGCAAGTCAGATAGGCTTTTTAAAGTGTCTTGAATCTGTAAGTTTATCTAAAGGTTATGGTTTTAGTGATTTGGATTTCACAAAAGGTGAAGAGGTAGATGATAAAAAGTTAGAAGAATTGTCAGATGCAACAACAAAAGATGAAGCTTCTAAAATGTCTTTTTATGGTTCTAAGATGTATGTAGATTGCTTCGGAGATATTATTTCTGTTGGTGGTAATCATCAGTATATTGCTGTACCAGGTGCAATGAATACTTACACATGGGTAAGCGTAAACTCCTCAGGAAGTGATAATGCTAAACCAGGAGAAGCTTATATTTTAGCAAACTCATTGTCAATGGTAAAAGCTGATAAGAATGATATGTTTAGTCCTAATGGGTACGCAAAATCTAAAGATGATAAAGATTATAATGGTACTGCTCATTTTACTTTAGGAACTTTAAAAAGTAGTTTAGCTGGTATTGCGAATGACTGCAAAGGCGGTAATAGTAGTAAACCTAATGATGGTTTATATCCAATGCAAGCTCAAAGGGGAACAACTGATTGCGTAGTAAAAGGATATAAGTATGGATTTTTTACTGGTTCAAATTCTATGCTTGAGTTTCTTGTAAAAGCTAGAGATGGCTTTATTGCATCTCATAAAGGTGATTTAACATATAGATATTCTACACCAGATCTAAAAGGTAGTCCACTTAAAGATAGTTGGTGGTCTAAAACTCATACTGTAGAGATAGCAATGCCTAAGAATGGGTATTTTAAAGCTACAAATGATTTAAAGATAAATACTAATCTTGTAATGGTAGACAGTTTAGGAGCATACGAGGGTAGTGATGGTAGTGAGGTATATAATGCTTTTAATGTAGCAAGTTATGTAGATGATAATGGAAAATCTCAAGGTTCAGATCTTAAGATTACATTTGGAAGTAATACATTTGATAGTGTTTATAATAATATTAAATCAGGAAGTATGGAAGTACCAGAGCAGGCAAGTGAAGCAGCAATGTCCTCATTGTATACTACTTATATTTGGGCATGTTTGTATGACGATAACAATAAAGACAAAACTATTGGTAAATTAGGTTATAGACTTGATACAGATAATCTTCCAAAACTGGATGAAAATAAAGCACTTGATGCAGCAGGTGGTGCTTCTTCTGATAAGATGCTTACTGCTATTAGAAACTGGTTGTATTATCTTCTCCACCCTACTGATGGGTATAATTATGTAAGACTTCTCATCACCAATAAGGTAAACAGAATTCTTATAGGTTGGCATAACTCTATGGTAGGTACTCATGGTGTTGGAGCTACAACTGGTACAACTTTGTATCGTTCTAATACAGGGTATGTTACTACAACAGATTTATCAGAGATTGAATGGACAAGTTCTATTTTAAGTTTTTATAATAGTGCTATTCCATTTTTAATTGTAGCGATGATTGTTGTAATGCTTTTTGCATTTATTTCTGGTGTACTTTCATTACAGAGGTCTATATTTGGAGTATTCATATTTACATTATTCTTAATGTTACCGTCAAACCTTATTAATAACGTAGTAGGGTATTCTAATAGAATTGCTCAGAATATTTATGGTGAGAAGTTTACTTACTGGGCATTGATTCAGCAGGAATCCTATGCAAGTGCTATTGAGAAGGCAGCAAGTGGAGAGTCAACAGCTACTTCTAATGATGATGTAGATGAAGATGGTAATGATCCAAATGCTTCTACAGATGATGAAACTAAAAAAGAAGATGAAGAAAAGAAAAAGAAAAAAGAAGAAAAGGATAAAACCGAAACAGATGGTACAACAGATGATACAAAAGATGGTGAGGAAGATGGCGAAGAAGATGAATCCAGTGGTACAAGTGATGGATATCAGAACTATTTAAGAACTCTGTATGCTAATAACCAGAAGGTTTATAGTAATCAGGGTACTGAATCTATTGTATTAAAATGGCAGGCTCCTAAGAAGATGGCTTCATTGATGCTTTCTAAACAGGATAATGATACAATATCAGGTCTTAGTGATGCAGGTAGAAAAATGTTCTTGAACACTATTGGTAATTCTTATAGTGGAGAGAGTTATGTAGATAATGATGAGTCTACTTATTTGTACAGAAGCTATTTGGATATATCTAACTTTAGTAGGTATATTTATAGAGGTATTAAGGAAGGTACTCGTCAGTCAAAGAAAGCATTATCTAATGATATTAATAAAAAGGGTTGGTCAGATAGTTTAAAGGATGCTACAAATATAAGTACAATGCGTTCACTGTATGAAGCAGATAGAAATGCAGGGTATTGCAATAAAGATGATAAAAATAATAGTACATCCTTAGATAAGACAATTCGTATTACTGTACCAATGAGTAGTAAGATTGTTAATGATGCTATGGCAAAAAAAGATACCATTAAGAGTATGAAAATAAAAGATTATGTTGGTATCAATAAAAATCTTTTTAACTTCTCTATTCCTTTATTTAATAAGAAAGAAGGAAGTATAGTAGACTATCTGAAAGCTAATACAGAAAATGGTACAGATGAAGAATTAAAACAGATTGAAACAGATGCTAAGAATTATTCTGAAGCTGATTTTATAGGTCTTGCAGCATATGGTTTGTATTCTGAGAACGTATTCTATTATTTCTCATGGGATTTATATGATACAGGTCTTGATCCTAATTTAACTAATGATGGTTACAAGAACTTACTTCTTGGTGATTCAAATGCAGGGTACTTTTACAATACACTTGGTAATGGTGATCTTAAGGACTTTATGGATATGAGATCTTTATTTACCTATATTATACCATATTTGAAACAGTGTAATGATGTTGTACATGAATGGGATGATACCTATGGTCTTTTCCTTTATAGTGGTGTACCTTATGATGAAGGTCATTGGAAGGACTCTGCTATAAAGGGTAATGAACAAATGCAACAGAAGTATTGGCATAATCTTAATGTTGCCAGACTTTATGGTCTGTACTGTCCATGGGTAGATGTTATGTATGAATGTAATTATGCTAAGCCAGAAAAGATCCATGCTCTTGGTAATACGTATGTAATTGAAGACCCTATTAACCCTGCAAGTTATCCTAAGGATAGACCAATGATTTTCTCTGAAAGTGAAATGAATGATTATGGTATGGATAGAGGAGATCTTACTAATGTAGAACGTCTTATTCTTAATTGTAATGAGGGTATGGAAGAGAGAATGTATGAATTGCTTAACTACTATTCTTTCAGCGATGTAACTCTCGATACAGCAGCAGCAATGAACTGTGCTTTTGAGTTTAATAATACATTTTCTCAGAATGGTATTTTTACAAGTAATCATAATATTTATCCTCAGTCATATGAGCTTGCTGATTTCTCATATGATGCATTTCTTAGATTTATTCTTGCTAATACTACTGGTGAGAGTTTAACTAATCAGGATGACTTTTATGAAAATATTGTAGTAAGAAGTAGTACAACTACTGCGATTGTATTAATTATACTTGATATTATATCTTGTTATATCTTACCAGCATTTAAGATATTCTTCATAATAGCGGTATTTTTAGCATCTATATTCATAATTATAACAACAGCATTCAGGGTAGACCCAGAACAGAAGTTTATTAGGAAAGTAATAAATGGAGTTGTTATACCAATGATTGAATTCATGGTTATAACAGTAGGATTTGCTTATGTAATATCATTGTTTATGGGTGTTGGTAATAATGCTGTAACTCAAACAAATAAACCATCAATTCAGATGGGAGATCCTGTTGTAGTAATGTTTGCAATGATTGCTATTGATGTTATTGTACTTGTTCTCTATTTTAGGGTACTTAAGAATGTTTGTATTGAGATTAAATCTTGTGCAAAGGCATCTGGAAACTTTGTATCTGGTGTCGCAGGGGGTACTTTAGGGGTAGTCGCAGGAATGGTTGCAGCATCTGCTATAGGTAAGACTATTTCTTCTGGTATTAATGGTGGAAGTAGTTCTGGTAATTCATACGGCGGAAATGTTTCAGAAGATGGTACTGGAAGTAGTTCTCCTAGAGCTGAATCTAGAAGCAAGTCTAGAGATAGTGTACATGACGCTGAAGATAGAAGATCTGATCCAGAAACTATCTCTACTCGTAGAAATGATGCTCGTAGAGATACTATTAGGAATAGTTCTAGAGATGACATGTCTGATAGAGAAAAGACTGAAAGAATTAATAGACAGGCTGAAAGTGGATTATTTAATCTGCATCATAGCGATGAAGAAGTATCAGATAGGTTAAGGAATAGAAGCAACAAAGTTAAAGATTCTGGTAAACATCATGAATAGTGATATTTTATATGTTTGGAGGTGATTTGGGGTGTTATTATTACTTGTCGTGTTGTTAACTATAATTGGAATAGCACTTCGAATCATTATAGTTGGCTTAGATGTAGCTTATTTTGTAGCTGCGAGAGCTGAAGATATTAGAAGAAAAACTGGTAAGGTTGTTACTAAGGCAATAACTAGGAAGGGATCTTGGCAACGTAAAGTTGCCAAGGTTACTGGTTTTGGTCTGAATAGCGTAGGTAATGCAGCAAAACTTACAGGGTATGTGGCTAAGTCAGTTGCTATATTTGTACTTAGGAAGACTATCAAGTTGATAAAGTTTATAGTAGATAGGCTTAGAGATGCTATTTTAGCTTTATCAACTTTTGTTTTGGTTTTAGATATACTGGTGTTTACAGTTTTAGTTGCAGGGTCAGCAGGATTTCTTGCATTATATTGTAAGACTGATAAGAATGGTAATATTGTATTTGATGAAGATGTTTTAAAACTTCTAGATCAAAATGATGCTTCATCTGATGACGGTACTTCAGAGGGTGGTCTTACTGAAGAAGAAGTACAAGATTTAATATTAAAAACTTGTAAGAAGATTACAGATTATGTAAGAGCTAACAACTATGTATATGGTGATGCTCCTATAAATCCTTGTATGGATAAGAGTGTACATAAAATCTCTTGTGATAGATTTGTAGACTGGGTATTATATGATTTGGGTTGGACGGATCAGCCAAAGTCACATGGACCAGTTGTAAGAAGTTCAAATCCTAAAATGGATTTGTCAACTTCATGTGAAAATTGGGGATTTACTAAGATTAAAAGCTTAGATGATATTAAACCGGGTGATATTATGTTTCAGGGTACTAGCGTACCTGTACATACTTATATTATTGGTAGGTATCATGAAGATCAGAAATTATGGGATAGATATGATTGTGGTAGTGATGCTCGAATAACGGGTGATAGACCATCTCCCAGTATTGAACCTATAAACGATTTTTTGTATGCGTATCGTATGGATTATAAGAAACTTGGTCTTGGTACTAAGAAATCCTCAGGAGGTAGTAGTACTTTTACATCATATGATATGTCTAAGGATGATATAGCTTGGTTAACTAGACTTTGCGAGGCTGAGAATGATAGTTCTAATAAGGCTATTGCAGCAGAAATTTCAACTGCTATGAATCTTTGGGAGGCTAGACATCCCGAGGAGTCACTTAGGACTTATTGTAATAGACCTCTTAGCAGTGAAGGATGGTTTGCTCCTAGGTCAAGAGACAAAGCTAATGGAGGATCAGGGTATGAAAGTGAAGCTCATTATAAAATAGTTGAGGCAGCAACTAAGGGTAAAAGAATTTATCCTAAGTATGTAGATGAACATGATTGTTATTCAGATATATCTTCTATTAAAATTAATGGTCAGGAAGTTGGAGTTAGTAAATCAAATCTTAAGAAAAATGAATCTGTGATAACTAATGTTTATGGTTCTGTGTGGATCTTTTATGATTTGCCAGATCCTAGTTCAGATCCATTTGGTTATAAAACTGATGAAGGTGTAAGACTTAGAGAAAAATATGGTGAAACTCATTATGATTGGAATACATTAAAGAGTGAATTGGGTATAGGTGATTAAGGAGGGATAATAATGGCGGATAGAAATGGTAATAATGATGACAATTTTATGAGACCTAAAATGGGACAAACATTTATTACTTTGCCTGTAACATTTGATTATTCTGGTGGTAGAAATGAATCTGATAAGACTAGGATAGCTTGGACTGTTATTATTGGAGTAGTAGGCTTTATAGTATGTTTGGGTATCTTATTCAATAAAGAAGGTTTTTTCTTAACAAACATTATAGTGTCTTGTATAGTATTTTGGGGTATATTGTTATTTGTAAGAAAAATTTTGTGGAAAGAAAAAAAAATGAAGAAAGAATTTCTTGAAAATCAGGAAAATGATTATGAAAGATCAACAAATGATTTCTTCGGTATATTTGCTATTCAGGAAGTATATCCTTATGTTTGTAGATTTAGAAATGGTAAATCTGGAGTATTTATTAGATTAAATAAAGATGTTATCTTGGGTAAATATAGTGAGAGTGAATTTGAACATTATGAAGCTATTGGAGATGCATATAACCTTGCAGGAGCTGGAAAGGTTCAGCTGTGTCATATTGATTATATGGATAATGTTGGTACTGATGAACGTTTGGAGCAGAGTTTTATAGATTTGTCAGGTGTAAAACAATCAGCTCTTAAAGATGTTCTTACAGATATTTTTACTTATCAGCAGGAACAGATGATGGAACGTGTAACAACCTTTGATACATATTTGTTCTTATGGACTGGTAGTGATATTAATGCTTGGAATACTATACAGAATATTTTAAGTTGTTTTTTGGATGCTAACTATCGTAGTTATCATGCACTTGATGCTGATGATATAAGAGAATTATGCAGGGTACTGTATAATCTGCATGATTTTAGTGTTGTACAGGCTATGTCAAATGCATTTGCTGTAGGTTCTTATAATGGTGTTAATGCTATTAAGTTAATAAAAGAAGATGGTAGCGAAGAAATATTAGGTAAAACTAGAGAACAGCTTAATGAAGAGCGTAAACTTAGAATTAAAGAGGAAGAAGCTCGTAAACAGGAAATTAAACGTCGTAAATCTTCTAGGGGTAAAAAGAAGAAAGGAACAGAAGAAGATAAAGATGATGTATTTAATATCTTTGATGATTAAGTAGAAAGGTAGGGTTGTTTATTATGAAAATATGTTTTTCGGTTGGACCAAATTCAAAAGGTGTATGTAATACTCTTAAGAAAACAGCAGATAATATAGATTTTTATTATTACTCAAGTATACAGGAGCTTGTTAAAGAATCTAATATCCGTCATTTATATTTTGATAGAATTGTATTTACTCCTAAGATTTTAGGAGATATAGAAAGCGATTTTAGAGTATTAAATGATTATATTAGAATGTCATCTGACTCTACTGAGATTGTGTATTTGTTAAATTCTAAGCATTCTGATGGGTTGGAGGCATTTAATTCAATATTTAATTCTCCATTGTATACACCTGTAATTGTAGATAACCTTAATTCTAAGAGTGCTATGGAAGTAGTTACTTTAGATATTGTAGAATTAAAAGCTAAATACTATGACTTAGATGTTAGTAAGGTAGATGCTCTTGCAACTTCTGCTACAAAAAGTAAGTCTGATAAGGGTAAAAAACAAGAAAAGTCTCCAAAGAGAAAAGGTGGATTCATTGGTGGTTTATTTGGGGGTAGTAAAAATCAGCCTAAAACCGAAGAAGTTGCAACTCCTGAATCAGAGCCTGTAGAAACAGTGTCAAATGCTGGAGAGTTAGAGTCAGAAAATTCTTCAGGATTTGGTACTGGACCACAATCTGTTATAGCTTCAAATGGGGGTGAAATGGTGTTAAATGAAGATAGCGATTTAAATAAATCTGAGAATATTTTTGATTCTTCTGCGAGTAGCGATACTTTTCCGGAACCTTCAGATTTAGGTATTGCAAATTCTTCAGAAGACGATGATTTATCAATTGGTGACTTTGGAAGTAGTCATTCTGACACAGGATTTTTGGATGGAGAGGATGAAGATGCGGAGCTTCAGCAGTTTCTAGCAGAACAGAAGAATGAGAAACAAGAACAGCCTAAGAGTACTGAAAGGTATTTTACAAATGATTCCCTTGATCAGAGTGATTTAGATAATATTATAAATGCAGGTGTTAGATCATTTGATATAAGAAAACCTGAAAGAGCACCTTT
>OLPT01001387.1_pt1 | contig 14827 bp, 17 predicted proteins | sample 1673051 | NCBI WGS metagenome assembly OLPT01 (sample SAMEA3136750, study PRJEB25190) | human gut metagenome | biome: human gut; feature: human-associated habitat; material: faeces | place: Austria | collected 2013
GGTATGATAGGGGTCTCCAAAACCTTTGGCGGGAGTTCGATTCTCTCATCCCCTGCTCCTAGAAGAGTCAGAAATGCTTTATTTACAAGCTTTTCTGGCTTTTTTGTTTTTGCTGGAAAATCAAAGGGTATCAAAAAGGTATCAAATTGAATTGAAAGGGGTGAATCATTCTGGATATTTCGTCCAATACCCGAAAAAAATAAAGAAATAATGAGAAAAAACGATTAGATTTTTTGTATCTAACCGTTTTTTTATAAAGAAAATTATTAAAAAAATATAAAAAGTATAAAAGAAATACAAAGCGGAACCTAGTTCCGGATTAAAAAATATGAAGATAAAATATAGCTTATCCAGTTTATTTATATTTTTCTTTATTTACTGTTTTTTTTATGATATCTTAAAAATAATGAAACATATATGCTTGATAACTATTTATAATTAAAGGAGGAATGTTTGGAGTGAAAAAAATATCATATATTTTTTGTATGCTATTCTTGGTTGGATTAATGACTGCTTGTGGAAAAAAAGATAAACAAAACGTTATATCAGAAGCCCTTAATATCGACGTGGAAAAAGGAAAAATAATTTCTGAATATGATACTCACGGTGGTGCACATGGAGATGGTACTTCTTGTATTGTACTCAAATTTAATAATGATTCAATTTTAAAAGAAATAAAGAGTAATAAAAAATGGAAAAGTTTTCCAATGAATGAGACTGTGAAATGTCTGGCATATGGTGAAGAGATTGAGAATTGCACGGTGGGTCCATATTTGACTGATGAAAAAAGTGGTGATCGGTTACTTCCGAATATACAAAGAGGATATTATTTACTAATTGATCGGCAAAATCAAAATAATCAATCAAAAAAAGAAAATATCTTGGATAAAGCTTCATTCAATTATGATTTGGGAATATATGATATGGATACAAATACTTTGTATTTCTGTCAATTGGATACTTAGAAAGTGTAAAAAGCAGAGGCGTATGGCTATAAATATGCATCTCTGCTTTTTTGTAGTGTGACAGACCTAACCTTAGGTCTGCTTGATTATACATAGAAATAAGAAAAAGTTCTTGTCAAGGGGACGCGAGTGCGTCGGCGAAGCCTTTACCCTTGATTAGGGCTTTTTTTTATTTCAGAAGCTGATCGTTGTACGAAAAATAAAAAAACTTCCATATTCTTTTCGCCAAGATGTGTAAAGAGAAACTTTACAAATTATGTCTGGCAGAAAGAGTCGGATGCATGTATAAAGGATCGATTAAAATTAAAGAATTGGAAGAAGAAATAGGAAAGGAAAAAATGGCGAAATTTAAAGAAAAAGTGTGGTTGGAATTTGGAAAAAAGAAAAAGTATATATTTATTTTATGGAATATATACGATTCGAGGACAAATATACAGATCCATATGTAGAAAAAACAGGAAATTATTTATTGAATATTCTGTTGTATGAGACAGTTGGAAAAGCAGAATATAAAAAATGGTAAGTAAGTATGCGGGTAAAAAAATGTATATTACACCATATAAAGTGTATAGAAGTTGGAACTATGAAAAGTTAAAATAATTTGTGACACAAGGAAAAACTACAAAAGAGATTGCAGAGGAATTAGGAATAGAAGAAAGTAATGTACGAAAATTACGGCAGAGAATAAGAGATATGACAAAAGATTCACTTGAGATGTAAAGTTAGAGATAGAGAAGTAAGATAGAGACATAAAGAAAAGAAAGGAGTTGAGATAATGAACCAGAATGAAAAAACAAGAGAAATGCTGAATGGAAAATTTGTTTTTCCTAATACATGGGAAGAATTAAATCCAGAAGAAGCCAGAGAGAGAACGAAAATCGTATTTCTTACAGAAGATGGAAAATGCGGTGTGTATTATTCCAAGTGTAAATGATAAAATAAATATGTACATTTAGTGGAAAATAAAAATGTACAATCAAGGTCAGCATGCTATTGTATTGCGGCGGGAGGAGCAGTATATGGATCGGTATCATCGAAATTGTCAGGAAATAGTACAAAGACAGTATTGAAAGATACCGTGACAGGAGCAGTTTCGGGAGCAGTTATAGGAAGGGCTACTGCTGGTATCGGCTATGGAGTCAGCGTGATACGGAATGGTGGAGCAGCAACAGGAACTGCCAGTGAGGTTGGTAGTACGACAAGTCAGACTTTTTCTTCAAAAGGCTACAATCCAAAACCGGGTGAAAGAACGTTAGAGGGATATGTAAGAAATAACGCTAATCCAGAAATATCATTAACTACGAAATCAGCGGGTTTTAATAATAACAATGGTAATGTTGGTGGTGTATTCAAAAGATTAGGTGCAGAATCCCATGGTGGGGTTACGCCACATGTACATCACCGCAAAGAAATGTTGCGCCTAATGGAAATATTTACGGTTCAGTAGGAACAAAAACATCTAATGGAGGAGTAACATTGCCAACCGCTAAAGATGTTAAACAATTATATGAATATCTAAATAATGGGAAATATCAGTAAAGGAGAGTTTTAGATGAGAAAAGAACAAGAGCTATTTTGGCAGGAAATAAAAAAATACAAGATTGTGTAGTTAATATTACATTATCTAAAATATCACAATATGATGATATGGAAAAATTGTTAAATGATGTGACTTATGAAACTATTTATGTAGTGATGGAATTGTTGGATGGTTATAAGAGCAGTTATTTACGAGGGGAAATTATAAACAAACTTACTAATTGTTGTATTAATTCAGATATAGAACTTCATGATTATTGTGAAGAATATTTGAACTGTTCAGATATATAATGTCATACATTTATTATAGAGGTTACATTGGAACATGGAAGGACAGCTTAACTCCACGTTCTGGTATGGATTCGGGCAGAATTTCCTACAGGGCTTCCAGGTAGCCAAAGGGTCCATCGGTCAGATATGGAGAGAAACTCTGGGAAGATCTAGTATCTGCTTATCACAGAAAAATCGCAAAAGACTGAGCGGATGAAGAAGGAATCGTGGTGAATCTGGATGAAATTACAAACATGCCTGAATTCGGAAGAGGCATTTACTGTCTTGTTTTAAATATCAGAAGTTGTGTGATATAATTGGATAAAAGAAAATATTCGGTATGTGATGTGACTATATTATAAGGGAAGGTGGATTTATGGCTTTTAAAACCCGAAAAAAAGAAGAATTTTTATACTCTTCACCGCAAGAAATGTATCAAGATAACAAAGTGAAGAAAATAATGGGTCCATTAGATTATCAAGCAGCCATGCTTGATCTGTATATGCAAAATATAAATAAAAAATCAGTAGCCTTAGAGCTTCCAACAGGAAGTGGAAAAACATTAGTGGGATTACTGATAGGGGAATATAGAAGGCGCAAAAATAAGGAAAAAGTTTTGTTTTTATGTCCGACAAATCAATTGGTACATCAAGTAGTTGAGCAATCAAATTTAAAATATGGATTAAAAGCAATTGCTTTTTGTGGAAAACAGAAAGATTATTCACCGAAAGATAAAAGTAACTTTCTTATGGCAGAAGCAATAGGGGTTACAACATATAGCTCCTTTTTTGCGGTTCATTCATTTTTTGAGGATGTGGATGCTATAATAATGGATGATGTCCATTCTTGTGAAGATTATATTATATCAAATTGGACTATTCAGATTGAACGAGAAAGTACTGCTTTTATTGAAATGGCAAAATTATTAAGACCATTTATTAGCGAAACAGATTATAAATATTTGTTAGAGGATGAATATATTCCTGAGGTGGCATCATGGTGTAATATGTTGCCTATGCCTTTGATATTAAGTAAACTTGATGAAATTCAGACAGTTCTGCAGCAAGGTATAGAAATAGGAACTTCAAATTATTATGCGTATTCAAGAATATCTGAAAACTTGAAAGAGTGCAATATATATATTGCAAATAGGAAAATTCTTATACGACCTTGGATAGCACCAACTATGTTCTTTAAAGCTTTTGCAAATGCAAAGCAAAGGGTATTGATGTCTGCAACATTAGGAAGAAGTGGTGAATTAGAACGAATCACAGGAATTGAAAAAATTTTTCGTTTGCCAATAGTAAATGACTGGGATAAAAAGGGATTGGGAAGAAAATTTTTTACTTTTCCGGATTTATCATTGGGTGAGGAGGAACAAGGAAATGTAATTATGGCACTTCAGAATTTATGTAAGAAAAGTGTTTTTCTTGTCCCGGATTCACTATCAGCAGAGGCTATTAAACAATTTTATGAAGACAATTTAAAAGAGGTAAAAGTTTTTGAAGCAAAGGATATAGAAAAATCGAAACAATCATTTGTGGATATTTCTGAGGCAACAGTTATTTTGGCAAATCGCTTTGACGGTATAGATTTTTCAGACGATGAAAGTAGGTTGTTATTTATTTGGAATTTACCTAAAACAACTAATTTGCAGGAAAGATTTTTAATCTCTAGAATGGGAGCCACAAAATTATATGCAGAAAGGATACGAACAAGGATAATTCAGGCTGTAGGTAGATGTTCAAGAAATCCGAGTGATTATTCAATTGTGTGTGTAATAGGAGATACTATTCAAAATGATTTGACAAAACAGGAAAAAATTAAGCAGTTTGCTCCTGAGTTGCGAGCTGAAATTCAATTTGGTTTAGAAAATTCAATGGATTATTCAACAGTAAATGATGTGCTAGAGCAAGCTGAAGATTTTTTGAATAGAAATGAAGTATGGCAAGAGGCCGAAGAGTATATTGTAGATTTGAGAAATGGATATTGGAATGAAGATAATAAGCTAGAGAATCAGATAAATGAAAAGTTACAGAACTCAGCAATATTGGAATTAAAATTTCAATATTCATTGTGGAAAAAGGATTATAAATCTGCATTCGATTATGCCTGCAGTATTGTCGGAACTTTAAATGCACCTGCGTTAAATGGATATAAAAGTTTTTGGAATTATATAACTGGTTGCATGGCATATTACTTATTTCAAAGCGGACAAATAGAGTATAAGAAATCTGGGATACAATATTTATCAGATGCATTAAAAGAGAATATAAGTATAAGATGGCTGTCTGGATTGCCGGAAAAATTGTTCTCTGTTACGAGCGAAGATGTTAAAGAAACAGATTTTTTCTTTGATTGTATTGAACGGATAGAAAAAGTTTTTACATCAATACCAACCTCACAAAAAATGGAGAAAAAAATCAAAAATATTTTAAATGATTTAAATTCGTCCGATGGAAAAGAATTTGAAAGAGGGCATAAAACATTAGGCGAATTGATGGGATTTATTTCAGAAAATCCTACCAGTACAGGTGCGCCTGATCCGTATTGGATAATTAATGAAAATACTCTAGTTGTTTCAGAGGATAAAATTTATGAGGAAAAAGATCAAGTGAAAAATGTTCCAATATCTGATGTTAGTGAAGCGGGTAGACATCAAGCATGGATTATTGAACATGAAAAAAGAATAACGAAAAGTGCTAATATATATACAATTCTAATTACTAATTCAAGCGGTATTGATGATGATGCTCGTATATATGCGAATAATATATATTATGTGAATAGAAAAGAGTATGTTAATTGGGCAGTTAAGGCGCTTACAGTCATTCGGAGTGTATGGAATACATTCTCGGATGTAGGGGAGAGTGAGTGGAGAGAAGCTGTTCACCAAGAATTTATAAGAGAAGGAATAACACCTAAAAATTATTTGGATTTTATATTCAGTAGGAAATTGAAAGACATATAGTCTCTTTAAATTTGTGTGAAATTCAAGAACAATCAAAATGAATAAGTTAATATGAGTGAAAATGCTGTAAATTATAATGTTCTAATTATGCAGTCCGGTATTTTTATTCTTTTGATTTATTTACAGTTTGACCTTGGATTAGTAATCATCTAAGGTCAATTCTGTATTTTTTAAATAAACAGCATTATAATCAGATTGTTGAATACTTGATTGTATGATAAATCTAATATATAATTAATTCAATCAGATTGTGTAAGTAGGAGACAGCAAAAAAGCAATGTGTTTATCGACACTAAAGTCGCACATTGCTTTCGCTTCCATCTATTTTATGTTTGTTATTATATGCAAAAATAAGTTGAATGTCAATAGAAAAAATAAATTTTTATGGAGGATTGAAAGTGCTAAGTTACCTTACGAATAAATATTTAAAGGAACAACGTGGATTTCAAAATGAGGGAGAATGGTTGTTTGTACAGAAAATGAAAGAATTGTTACATAGAAATTCAGGTGTTTCATACAGCTATAAAATACATAATGCGTATAGTATTTTAAAGGAGCTAAAAGCGGTTATAGAAGATCTCCAGTTGAAAAGAACGAATGGGCTTATATTGGAAGAGGTAAGAAAAGAAGCAAAAGAGATATTAGAAAATGATATAGTAATGAAAAATAAAAGAGCGCTGTATGATACGATTTCCAGTGAAATAAGACAGGGATTTTGTATTGATAAAAATAGTCAGTCTATTTCTGGGGGAGAAATGGCAAGAGTTCATAGTATTCAAATGATTCTTAATAACATGGAAAAAGAATATGATATCATGGAATATTTAAAAGATACATTGGATTGCTTAAAGCAGGTAATTTTAGATAATAAGGGAACTGAAATATTACAACTTACAGAATGTGTAGTTAGTTCTATTATTGAAACAGGTCATTCTATTGATAGCAGTTATAAGACGTTTACAAGATTTTTTGAAAATAAGAGAGAACAAAAAACATTTGATGAATGTTGGGTACAGTGGGTAGGCAGTTTGGTGCGTATTGAAGCGGAATATATGTGTTTTTTTTAAATTCCAGAACAAAAATGCGCCGATAAAATAGAGAATAAGATAACTGCGCAGGAAATAAAAGTTTTGGACTTGACTCAGCAACTATCAGAAGATATTGAATTAATTGATGGAGAGGTTTATTTCAAAGTTGAAATTAGCACTCCTGCAAACGATATGTATATTATTGTTGAGAAGGCATTTGCTGAATACAGAAAAGAAATGGGAATTGTGGAGTTTGCAATGGGAGCTATAGACAGTCTAGAAAATGATATGCTTGTGTATGATAAATTTTTTAAAACTCTTCGTTTAGTTAAAAAATCAGAAAATCAAAGAGAAGTGTATTATAAACCGTATAATCAGTATCATAAAAATATTGATCGTGTTGTTCGTAATTTATTAGAGAATATTAATAATGAGTTTGATAAAAATAGACTTATTAATGCGATTGTGAATTGTTGTAATTTTGAAAAAGAAGGAAAAGAATACGAATTTTTACTTTTATGGTCATCTTTAGAGTCGTTATTTAGATCTAATCAATATACAACAGCAATCTCTGCAATTAAAGATATTGTTCCTAATATTTTATCATATAGATATATTTATTATCGTTTATTTGATTTTTTAAAAGATTGCAAGAACATACATTTAGAATACAGTTATCGAGGAACAGAACTTATAGTGGATCAGCTTAATGATGAAAAGATAAAATTGTTGTATGATTTGCTCCGAGATGAGAGTGCTAATGAACTGTTTTTGCAAGAATGTAGGGAAAAGTATGAATTACTTTATTTTAGAGGGTTGGAATTGAAAAATATTCTTAGAAATGCCCAAAGTATAAAACAGAAAATAGAAAGACATAGAGTGGTAGTTAGTTATCAACTTCAAAGAATGTATAGAAGCAGAAACCGTTTTGTGCATCATTCCATAGTTGATAAAAATATTGATGCTTTATGCAAACATATACAGGTTTATTTGTGGGAGGCGATTAGAGAATTAGGGTATGTATCAACAGATCGAAAAAAAGCTACATTAGAAGAATTATACAGTTACTTTAGGATGAATTATATAATGATGCAAAAATCATTGTTAAATAAAAATTCTCAGATTAATATAGATCAGATATTAAAAGGATATCTTTAGGGTTGAAATTCAAAAGATAGGATAATCGGCAGGGGACAGTTGTCCCCTGATTAGCGCTACCAAATAGGTTAATGTATAGTTGAGCTTCTTCTCGTGAGAATGAAAATTCATCTATAATATATTCGATAGTTGTATCTGAACTAATATTAAGCTTTTTACACGTTCGGATTGTGCCGATAAGAACACCTTCTTTAATACCTTCTTTTTTGAAATCTTCTAATACAGAACACATATTGATTTAGCTCCTTTGTTATAGTATACTTAATAAGTTATATCAAATTATGAATATTAAAAATTTTTGTATTGATTTTATCATAATGAGAATAAAAATACAATATGATGAACCGATTGAAGGTAACAGTGAAGCTTATTTTAAAAGAATTGTGATAATTTGTGCAATAATTAAACAAATTTCCCTGATAATATGGGAGATGAAATCCGGTGTAAACCTAATAATTCCATGAGAAACTGGCAGACGCACAGGACTTAAAATCTCGTGGTGATTTATAAGGATTTTTCAGGAATGAAGAGACAGGAGTTCGATTCTCTCATCCCCTGCTCCTTAAGAAAGGGCAATTTTTAGTATTTTGTACTATATGTAAAAGGTAATAAATGTCTTATGAAGCGAATGTAATAGGAAATAAAAGATAGGCATATATAGAAGTTAACCTGGATCCTTCCGAAGCATTATGCGAAGATATGGTTTTGATACTGATGGGAACGAACAAAGTACCAGAAGAAATCTAAGAAAAATGAAAATGATTTCCAAATTATATTGACAAGATTAAATGCTGTGATAGAATGAAAACGATTTCCAAATTGAAGGGGAGAGATCGAAATGGCAAAAGCCAGATACAAGACAAAACAGATGACAGAGTTAGTTAATTATTTGAAATCTATACAAGGACAGCATGTTACTGTACAGGAAATTTTGTGTTAATAGCTGTAGTTTCTCTGTTTCTGGCATGCTGTTGGATTTTGCTTACGTTCTCCTTGGTAAGCCAGAAGGTCAGGATGAATGATTGAATAAAACGTTTCTGGAAAATAGGATGGTATAAAAAGATACCGTCTTGTTTTTGTATGCTTTTTTAGAAAATATGCAAAATAACGGAGGGCTTTATTCATAAAAAAGCAAGAACATGGAATTGACCATGCTCCTTGATAATGGTGTGGATTTACACAGCTATCAACCGACAACAGCAGATCTTGCAAAAGTATCAGATTGTGATCTGTTCATCTATGTAGGAGGAGAGTCTGATGCATGGGTAGACGGTGCACTGAAAGAAGCTTTGCAGTAGGAGGTTCCGATATGCAGACAGCTATACAAAAAGATTTTCCGAACAGGAAAGAAATAGTCAGGATGAATACCCTAAAGATGAGACAGAGATAGAGGTAACTGGTACATTCGAAACATATAAAGAATCCGAAGATGATATGTTGTATGGTCATCTTGTAAATTCAAAATTACAGATAAAATGAGAAAAGAAAAGAAAAAAATGAAACTGATTACAAAGAAAATAAAAGAATACATAAAGAAAAGTAAAAGAGCAAAGCTATATGGAATATTCGGAATGATATATCTGATTATGGTTATATTTGTTATGAATGATGCCTGGTTGTATCAGACGCCGATTGCAAAACTGACAAAAGTTGAGACAAGCAAGGTGGGAGAGAATAAGAGCACCCGTGGAACACATGAGATCAAATATAAGCAAAAGATTCGGGGTGTCGTGCTGAATGGGCAAAATAAAGGAGAAGTTGTTGACTTTTCCAATGAATACACAGATACAGGAATGTTGAAACAGAAATATCACAAAGGCGATAAAGTACTGTTGAGTGGATCTTACAGTAATGTGGGTTCCGGTATTCAAGGAAAGAAAAGGGATGCTGAACTTGTCATATTATTGGGACTTTTGATATTTATATTGATGACCATTGCGGGAAAGAAAGGCATACTCACTATCGTGACGGTGGGAATCAACATCATAATATTTTCGATCGGATTTCTAAGTAGTAGTGATGAGGCAGACGTGGTAGCAATCTGTAATAAAATGGTAATTTTCTTTGCAGTTTTTACATTGGTTGGTTTAAACGGAATCCATAGAAAAACATGGGCAGCACTAGTGTCAACATTGCTCGTACTGGCGATGATCATGGGAGTATTTGACGTTGTGATTCGTCATGTTGATGAGTTAGATTATTCTACGATGGAATATTTGGGAAGCATTGATACTCCAGACAAGATTTTTCATGCGGAGATTTTGTTGTCTGGACTTGGAGCGATTATGGATGTTGCAGTGGCAATTGCAGCGGCGCTGAGTGAACTTGTTACGAAGAAGCCGGAAGTTACATTCCGGGAGTTGTTTCGGTCCGGAAGAGAGATTGGATATGACATTATGGGAACAATGATTAATGTGTTGCTTTTTGTATTTGGATGTGGTTTGATTCCGATGTGTCTGATCAGAATGAATAACAGTGTTCGGCTTATGACGATTATCAGATTGCATATACCTTGCGAATTATGTAGATTCTTTGTAGAGAGTATTGGAATTGTATTGGCAATACCTGTATCCATTCTGATCACATCTGTGATGATGAAATTAACAGTGAGGAAGGTGAAGAAGACATGTTGATAATACTTGGTTTGCTGTTACTGTTCTTGATTGTCGTTATTGGTGGAGACAGAGGGGTTGTATCCATTATTTCATTGTGTGGAAATATGCTGTTTCTAAGTTTGGCAATCTGGCTCATGGCCGCGGGTGCACCGGTGCTTCTGGTTACAGTCGGAGCAGCTGTCATTATTTCCTGCATAACGTTATTTTATCAAAATGGCACAAATGTCAAGACAAAGAGTGCATTTATAGCAACATTACTGACAATGACAGTTCTATTTGTTTTTATCTATATAATAGTATGGAGCAGCGAAACAGGAGGGCTGAATGAGATTCAGGCGGCGGAAGAGGATGTGTTGTATTATAATATGGACCTTGATATCAATATGCGTAATGTTGCAATAGCTGTGATTATACTCAGTACATTAGGAGCTGTGCTTGATATGGCGCTTACTGTGACAACTTCTGTATATGAAATCAGCATTCATAAACCGGATATGAGTATTGTGGAAATTATAGAAAGTGGAATACAGATTGGAAGAGAAGTAATCGGAACAACAGTGAATACATTACTATTTGCTTATCTTGGAGAATCTTTATTGCTATTTTCGTATTTGAAGATGCGGAATTATACGCTGGAAACATTATTGAATTCAAAAATACTGTTTCAGAATTGTGTATCTATGATATTTGGTGCGATTGCATGCGTTATTGTGATGCCGATGGCGGCATTATTGATAGGTAAACAAAGCAGAAAAGCCTGAAAATAGATAAAAGACATTCAAATTATTTGACAAGGTATTCCTACTTTTGGTATCATGATGGCTGATTCATGTATCAATTTAGTCATGTGAAGTCCACAAAAGAAAAAGCAGGAGTGAGAAATATGAGAAACGTGGTGGAGATTCTGGATGAATTGCAGATAAGGGCAGGGAAGGATCCGGATTTGCGAAAACAGCTTCTTGGGACGCGCCTGGAATCCGATCCGGTGAGTGCTTTTTGCAGAACTTGCCGTGGGATGGGATACGAGCTATATGAGATGGAGCTGATTGCCAGTGGTGAAGAATTTCACGCGGCAATGAAACGCAGCACGAATGGCGGTGGTGAGAATTCCCCGATGCTGACAGCAGAAGATGACTTCTATGAATTATTTTTCTCCAGCCTGGAAAGCCTTGATGGAGCTAAGACTGAAGATACAGAGAAAAACTAAAGAATAGAGGAGAAATAAAAAATGTGGTTTTGGCTTGCATTGATTGCGCTTCTTTGCTGGAGTGGCTCAGATCTTTTTTCGAAGATTGGCTGCCGTAATGGTAATGAAAAGTACAATCATTTAAAAATGGTAATTGCTGTTGGTGTAGTTATGGGTATCCATGCGGCGATTGAGATATTTGTTCAGGGAGTAGAGATTAACCTTCATGTAATCTGGACATATTTACCGGTATCTTTATTATATATCGGTTCTATGACACTGGGATATCTGGGACTGCAGTACATTGAATTGTCCATCTCTTCACCAATCTGTAATGCATCTGGCGCACTTGTAGCAGTAACAACGCTGGTAACCGGACAGTTTGATACAGAGCATAAGGCAATACTGATTGCAGTTATTCTTGTATGCGTCGGAGTAATCGGCCTGGGTGTTGTTGAGTCCAAAGAGGATGATGAGCTTCGCAAGAAGCGTCAGGAAGCAGGAAATTATCAATATGCAAAGAGTTGGCTGGCTCTGGCACTGCCGCTTGCATATTGCCTTTTGGATGCAGCAGGGACATATGCAGATAACCGTGTTCTTGAGACACTGAATGAAAGCAGTGCAAATGTAGCATATGAGCTGACATTCTTCATCGCAGCTATTGTCTGCTTCATTTATGTGATTGTGATCAAGAAAGATCATTTTACATTGAAATTAGAAGTTCCAAAGTATACAGGAGCTATTTGTGAAACAGCAGGACAGTTTGCTTACATTTTTGCAATTGCAGACAGTAAGCATCTTACAATGAGCGCGCCGATGATCTCATCTTATTGCGTTGTGTCGGTTTTGTGGAGCCGTATCTTCCTAAAGGAGAAGCTTTCATGGAAGCATTATTTGATGATCCTGTTTGTCGCAATCGGTATTGTGATCATGGGAGTATATGACGTATAAGATTATTAGGTTGCAGAATTCAGGCAGAATGTATACAAAAAGAGTATATAGAAAACAGAATAAATAATCAGTTATAAAAAGCAGATTCCGTATGAAGAGCATTCATACAGAATCTGCTTTTTGCATCGCTATAATATTTATAGAAATCAGCCAGTGGCAGGTTCAGTAGGGTCTATTGTTATAATTATTCGGTTACCTTTGCAAACTGGCTGTTGTATAAGTCTTTGTAGAAACCGCCGGCGCGCATCAGTGCATCGTGTGTTCCCTGTTCGATTACTTTTCCGTCTTTCATCACAAGGATGAGATCGGCGCTTCGGATCGTTGAGAGACGGTGTGCAACGATGAAACTGGTACGTCCTTGCATGAGTCTGTCAAACGCTTCCTGAATCTGCATTTCTGTACGTGTGTCGATACTTGAAGTTGCCTCATCAAGAATCAGCATAGACGGCAGACAGAGCATGACACGCGTAATGCAAAGGAGCTGCCTTTGTCCCTGGCTTAAGCTGTCTTCGTGGAGCATCGTATCCAGCCCATCCGTCAGACGACGGATGAATCCAAGACTGTGGGATCGTTTAGCAGCTTCGAGAATTTCCTCATCTGTTGCGTCAGGCTTTCCGATACAGATATTCTCGCGGACAGTCCCGGATTTAATCCATGTATCCTGAAGAACCATACCAAAACTATGTCTCAGAGAATGGCGGGAAATCTTTTGAATGTTCTGTTCATCAATGGAAATAGAACCGCTCTGAACATCATAGAACCGCATAAGCAGGTTAATAAGTGTTGTTTTTCCGCAGCCTGTAGGACCAACGATCGCTATACGCATACCCGGTGTTACGTTTAAATTAAAATCACGGATCAACTCTTTTGACGGATCATAACTGAAGGATACGTTATCAATGGTCACTTCTCCTTTTATATCTGTCAGCTCATTTGCTGAATCCGCAGATTCCGGCTCTGCTTCCAGAAGCTCAAAAATGTGGGAAGCACATGCAAGCGCATTCTGCAGCTCTGTAATGACGGAACTGATATCGTTAAATGGTTTCATATACTGGTTTGCATAGGAGAGCATAACGGACAGCCCGCCGACGGTCAACATTCCATAAGGAACAAGGAAGGCACCTAGAAGCGCTACACCTGCGTAAATGATGTTGTTGACAAAACGTGTGGACGGATTTGTTAGACTGCTGTAAAAGACAGCTTTCTGGCTGTATTCTTTCAGATCCTGATTGATCTCATCAAAGCGTGTAGATGCTGTGGTTTCATATCCAAAAGCATGTACGATTTTCTGGTTTCCAATCATTTCTTCAATAAGAGCTGTCTGCTTTCCACGTGTAGTACTTTGCTTGTGGAACATCTCATAAGAACGAGAAGAAATAAATTTCGCAACAAAGAAACTAAACGGTGTCAATACGATGACAAGTAAAGTAATCCAGATATTTTTGGATAACATGAAAAGTAAAGTTACAATAATTGTTACAATTCCGGAAAACAACTGAGTGAAGCCAAGAAGCAGACCATCAGATAATATGTCTGTGTCTGCAATGACACGGCTTACAATGTCTCCGGTACTGTGTCCGTCCAGATAAGAAAGTGGCAGACGCTGAATCTGCCGGATCGCTTTTGAACGGATATCCTGTACGGTACGGTAAGTCAGCTGGTTATTGATCATATTCATAAACCAGGTAATGATACTGGAAAGGATAACCAGAGTTGTTATGCGACCGAGGAAATATATCATTTTATGGAAATGTACCTGATGCTCCGCGATGATCTGGTCAATCGCATCTCCGAACAGGATTGGCACATATAACTGCATGACGACAGTGATGCAGGCAAACAGGATAGACAGAATCAGAAGGAAGCGATATCTTCCGATAAAACGTAATACTTTCCAGAGAGTTGTTAAGCTTTTCTGGTTGGAGCTGTTTTTGTTCGGGTTCATACGTTTGCCTCCTTTCTTCCTTTATTGCGTTCTTCCGGAAATTGCGAATAATAGATTTCCTGATAAATACTGCAATGTTCTAATAAGTCATCATGAGTTCCGGTACCGACAAGAGATCCATCATCCAGTACAAGGATGAGATTTGCCTGACGGATGCTGGCTGCACGCTGGGACACCAGGAAGGTGGTTACGTTGCCGC
>OLPT01001390.1_pt1 | contig 14812 bp, 8 predicted proteins | sample 1673051 | NCBI WGS metagenome assembly OLPT01 (sample SAMEA3136750, study PRJEB25190) | human gut metagenome | biome: human gut; feature: human-associated habitat; material: faeces | place: Austria | collected 2013
TGCCATCATCTGCAGTACGTCATCCCGCAGGCCGTCAAAATTCAGATCAATATACAGTTCACAGTCATAGGTACTGGATGCCGGTGCCGCATCAGAGTCATTCTCCACTGTAAACACATATTTCAGTTCGCTATTGATATTTCCGGTGTTTTCTCCATCTCCCGGATCATTGGCTCTTTCCGGTTCCGGCGGTCTTCCATTTTCTGCAAAATCTATGACAGGTTTTGCCAGATTGACAAAGAAAGAACTCAGCTTGCCATTGCCTGCCTCCGTCATTGTAACAGTATTCTCATATTTCAGGGCTTCTGAGAGAAATTCGTAATAATAAGATGCTGCATCCACTTTACCTGTATTGACTTTTCGGTCACTTCCGGAGCCTGTGACCAGACTGTCTCCCAGAACCAACGGGTATCCACTTTTTACAAAATCTTTCAATTTCTCACATTCCTGTCTGGTCATGTCATTACCTGATCCTCTGAAATATCCCCCTCCGTTTTCACTGTAAGTGTTTGTGGGAGCAAAACGCCTCTGATATCCATCGGCTGGGACAAAACTGCTGTCCCACTCATTATCCAGCTGTCCCAGAAGTCGTGCCAGACTGAAATAATAGCCAAAACCGCTTAATGCAGAAACCTGTGCTCCTACATGAGCATAAAGAAGATTTCCAGAGCCATTGAGAAACTTATTTCTGTTAGCTGTGTTATCTCCCAGATAGATCAGGTCGTATTCCGAAGCAATATCGTCGGTATGTCCTACAAACTCCGCCGCTGTCATAGTATCCATGGTAACATTTCTATAGATGACCCCAAACTGGGCACAGGATGCAAATTTATTTTTATCACCGGCAAGAGATGCATTGGTGGTTCCACATATAAACTTCACTTTTTTAACCCCTTCCACCACCTGATCAAAGGAATAGGCTTTTTTATCCTGTGAGTACTTAGAGATCAGACCAGTGCTTCCGGAGACAGACCGGATCAGCTGATCATTTTCATCATACAATTCTACTGTGTACTGGTCCACCACCCCATTCGGACTCCCATTTGGTCTTGGCTGATAAAAGAAGCCTGATATGTCTGTCGCTTCTCCCAAGGTGACCATGATCCAGTGATGATTAGGGTCCTTTGAATTTATATGGGCCTGCTTATCTGTAACAGATGAGTCAAAGTAATTATCTTTTGAGTCTGCTGACCCATAAGCACTGTGCCAGTAGGTGCTGGCATTTCCGTCTGTAAGATTTCCAGCCACACCTTCCTTGTTATAACAGCACACCTCTACTTTTTGTATCAGAGAATTCTCTGATTCCCCATCATCCAGCCAGGCATTGATCTTGTTGCTGTCTATTTGGGAATTACTTTTGGCCGGTTCGATCTCCAACACTTTCACATCTGATTTTTTCTTCAGATAACGTCGATATTTATAATTGATAATATACTCTATGGCCTTTGCCTGAGAAATTTCTTTATCCAGTGGATCCAGTTTCCTGTCTTCTCCATCCTGCACGTCGGAATCATCTTTGGATCCTAAAGCTCTGTATTTATTTTCACTCTCAATGTAGGAAAGAATCTCCTCAAATCCTGCTGCCCCCTCAGATGGTTCATAACTGTCTCCATCAGCATTTGCATTGAAGTTATCATGGAACTGAGTGTTTACAAGTGCAGACTGATCTGCTGTTCCGGATACCTGTAGATTTTTGAAAAAGTAAACATAAGTATTTACATAATGTCCGTCATCGTCTGCCTTTGTAAAGGAATTCAGCGTTCCAAGAGCAGTCTCTGCCACATTCACATTGTTGATGATACAGGGAACGGAAGACTGACTGATAGCTGAAGCTGCTGCTTCTGACAGTTTTCCATTCACATAGATCAGGTCATAGCTTTCCATAAGGGTCTGAAGATTCTCCGCTTCTGCACCGGCTGCATCGGTATCCTCTGCGGTAACCTCATCCAGATCTGTATCTTCATCTGTAACTTCTGCCTCATCAGAATCTGTATCAACGTCCTCAGATCCTGCATCCGAAATCTCAGTCTCACTGTCAGCACCGGTATCTTCCGATGATAAATCATCTGTCTGATCTGCCACAGCGTTCTCCTCACTGCTCACATCCCCTACTGAAGGAGTATCTTCAGAATCTGCGGGAATCGCATAAATCTCCTGCTTTGGATCAAGGGAACTTCTGGTATCTACCTGAATATCAAAATTCTCAAACTGACCGTCTGCGTCATCTGCAGATGCCTTTGGTGTCAGATGGAATACATATTTTTTGAACCAGTCATTGTTGGTATAACCACCCTGATAAAACATGTGGTTTACCTGAACGATCCGCTTCGTATCTCCTCCCGGCACAAAATCATAGCTTCCGGTTCCCGGTGTAAGACTGTACTCTGCATCTGAAATATAATGGGTAGCAGTCTCCCCTTCTGCCACAGGAAGATATGGATCCTGGCCCTGTGGATAGGAAGCAAAATACCATCCTGTATATTTATAATCTGAAGGCGTCCCGCCATCCCCTGTGGAAGTACAGCAGAAATATACTTTTGTAACTCTGAAATAATAATCATACTGGATCTCATCAGGGATCTTTTTCAGGTCTTCATAGGCCACCGGCTGACGTCCGGTTACTACAGTCAGAGGATATTTGGTAAGATTGCCACTATCATCTGCTTTCCAGTACCAGTACTGGTCACTTTCCAGGGTAATATCCCCTGCCTGCCTTGTTTCATCCTGATGTTCCGGATCTGTAATATCCACTGCTTTCTCTTTCACGTATTCCAGATCACCGACCAGAGTATATTTAAAATAAGGATATTCATTAATACTTTCACTGAGATAAATATAAGGATCTGCCTGGGTTCCTGCTGCCTTATCATTTTTCATTTCTCCCAGAATCCCACTGGTGGTATCTGCATCTGTTGAGGTCTGTGTATCCACCTCATTCTCTGTCTGATCAGAAAGATCTTCATTTCTGTTTTCCCCAGAAAAATCATCTGTCTGCATATCAGTACCACCATCAGAAACACTGTCGGAAAAAGCGTCTGCTCCGGGATTATCTGTATTGTCTGTATCCGTTGTATCTGCAGAAACATCTGCTCCCACAGCCTCATCGGCACTTTCATCTCCGAAGCTGCCATCTTCTGTAGACAGATTTCCAGCTCCTGTAAACTCATTGTCAAAACTTACCTGATTTTCTCCTGTTGTATCTTCTCCGGAAAAGTCGTCCCCACCACTATCATCTGTATCAGAAGAAACGACAGTCTCTCCTGAAGAAATATCAGCTGCTTCACTGCCGGAACCAAAAGGCGTTTCTTCGTCAGGATCTCTTTTTGCCGCTTCATCCGGCTGATCCGCCAGCTTCACTGCCTTCGTCAGATCTGTTGATGGATTCTGACCAGGAAATGTATAAATTCCCTGAGAAATATTCTCTACGATTTCTTTTGTCAGATCCTCGTAGACATTTTCATAATATCCATATCGCTGGTTTTCGTAATCATATTCCGGAAGGATATCAAACTTTCCTCCGTCAGCATCCAGTGCCTTATTTACCTTCTGATTACTTACAGAAGTAAATTCCAGCTGATAAGCCCCTCTGGAACTGTCATCATCCCCTTCGGAAAAATAAAAATTCTCGATGTTTTCCCGGAAAGTATCTGCATTCGCTCCATCATCTGTCCTGTCATTACGGATGGGATAATAGGTCTGTTCTTCTTTGGTATAGTCTCCGGTACCCTCGGTATTTTCCTGATAAGAACCTTCTGCCTGGATGGTATCTGTACGGGAATTTCCTTCGGTATCTGTAAAATCAATCCGCTTCCAGTCAGAAGCATTGTCCCCGGATTCCAGGAAATATTTTTCCTGATAATCAGATACACTTAAAGGACTGCTTTCTGCATCTCCGGTGCTGATCTCTGCTACACTTCGGATTCCGGTGGAATTAATATTTCCATCTTCGTCCAGTTTGATATTCATGGCAAATTCCCGGCGTTTGCCCTGAGGCAGAAGTTTCAGACCTTCCTCAAGAGTGTTAAAGTGGATTGTTTTTGTCTCATTATTATCGTCTGTATACTGCCATGTATAAAGTTTGATATAGGGCTCCTGACCGGAAACATAATATCCGATTTCTGCCCTGTCGCTACTGTCTGTAAGTTCCAGTATCTTAAAAGGTTTCTGTCCGGAATTCTCATTGATGATCGTCTCTATGCCCGGCATCATTTCTGAAGATGCCTTTACTAAAAGACTGGTCTGTATCAATGTTCCGATTCCCAACACACCTGCCACTGTCACAGCGGCACCGGATACCAGAAGCTTCTTATGTCTGATCCTCATTCAGGATTCCTCCTATACATAACTTCCAAACTTATTTTATCTCTACTGCATTTCTCAGGTGCACCGTACAGGAAGCAGAGTCTTCTTTGCCTCTGTTGTTTACAGTTGCCTGAAATTCTACGGTTCTGTTTTTTTCCGTATGCTTCATATCAATAGAAAAATCCACCACATTTTCTGCTATGGCAGATCTTGCAACATCTTTGTACACTTCTTCTGTACCAATGGTAACTCTTGTATGATATATCTTTTTCTCTGACGGAATCCATTCCAGTGTATCTGTATATCCGGAACTGTCATACCGGTTTACAACAGTAAGAACCACAGCCCCGTTTTCCCCTGTGGAAAGAGAAATACTGTCATCTGCATTCATGATAATATTTTCCACATCATCCATCAGCTCCTGAAGATCCATCTGACTTTTTGTCCTGCCGGACATCCCTCTGTAAAAATTTGCACCTGTGGAAACTATCGAAAGGACTACCACTGAAACAATACCAATGATCGCTACTGTAATGACCATTTCTATCAGCGTAAGACCCTGGTTATTCTGCCTGTGTTTTTTCCAAAATTTTTTCATAGGCCCTTTCCTTTACTTTTTATCATATTTCCCGGTATCTTTGTGAAGGGTGATCACCCTGGTTTTTCCACCGCCCTTTACAGTAATGGTATCGCAGTATGCACCGGTTCTTGTAAGAGGAATATCTTTTCCCTGCTCCAGAAGTCCCAGAATATCTTTCTCACTGAAAGTTTCTGTCTGAATGGGCAGGAAACTTCCGGTTGCCCGGTCATAAGTCAGAATAAGAGAGTGAACACTGCCTTCCCACAGATTATATGTGGCACCGGTGCTGTCTGCATAACTGATCCTGGTGCCTGCAGGAGCGATCTTTTCTCTGTCTTCCTCTGATACATGGGATTTTCTGCCACTTTTGCCACGATCCAGATAATAACTGATAAAATATCCCTGGTCTGTATATTCCAGCTTCATCTCTCCTACCAGCCGGTTCATGGCTTCGGTGTGGGTTTTGTCCAGAGCTGTACAGATGGAATCTGCTGCTCTCTGTACCCGAAATCCCAGAATGGAATTCACAGAAGGTACCAGAATCCCCAGAAGGATAGCAAGAATACTGATGACTACTACCAGTTCCACCAGGGTAAAACCTTTATTCTTTTTTTCAGCTGTGGTTCTGTCTCTGTCTTTCACTATTCTTTTCTCCAGTTTTCGTAACTTACATAGTCTGCCAGGTTATAGGAATCAGAAATAAGTCCGGAATCTTTGTCTTCCTCTGTGGAGGATGTATTACCAAGTACATATTTGTCTCCCTCCCAGAAGAACTGTTTCGGCGAAATATCCTGCCCGTTTCCTACTGCACTCTGGAACACTTTGGCTGCTTCCAGCGGAGAAGATTCCAGGGTTGCTCCCGGTTTCAGGGTAATGGTTCCCTTTGCCATGATGATTCCCCTGAACTCTACATCTCCGGTACAGATCACCAGACGGAGTCTGGCTGCCAGATCTCTGTCGATCACCAGTTTTGAATTTTTGCCATTTACCGTAACAGCTCTGCCGGTTTTGTCTGTATAGGTACTGCTGCTTCCATTGTGATACATAATAGCAGTCAGCCCGCCATCCTCTGTAGAGGAAGTAAACTGATACTTCAGATCTCCGGGATCGTTTTGCTGAAGGTACTGTACCATACCTTTTTCATTTACAAGATTGTCAAAAACGCCTCTTGAACTGTCTGTCTCATCATGTGCCTGACCATCCTCGTCCTTTACCTCTGTTTTCAGAAGATCCACGCTGGTGATCATCTTGCGGTTCAGTGCATACCAGCTGTTCTGATAATTGGTCTGCTCCTGAAGAAATTTCTGATCTGCATCAGCATCTGTAGCATTTTCCAGAGAGCCTTCCGCCTTCTCTCCATCATAGGAAAGTACATTTCCGCCAGTTACATAACGAAGATAATTCTGGCTGTCGTTTACAGTAATTCCTGCATCCGGTCCGAAATAGAAGGACAGGTATTTATTCATATTCTGTCGTACGGTGTCATTGCTGAAATAATACTGGTTCATAAATGCTGCTGCCTTGCTGTCATCTGTAAAATTCAGATAAAAATACACATAACCTCCATCAGCAGAAGAATTATCGTTATAAAACACTTTCTGTACCGGATTCTCAGGATCTACACCGATCTGGCTGAGAGAGTTGCCACCCCACAGCTCTACCGGTGTGTCCATATTTACCATGGCACTGCCTTCTCCCAGATTTGAATTCAGATAATCTGTATAGGACATGGGATTGGATGCTGCCACTGCAGAGTTCTGCAGATTCAGAAGTTCTGCCGGAAGAAGGTACGCCAGCTGTGTACCTTTCACTGTCAGGCTCTCTCCTGTCATGATGTCTGATGCATTGTTCTGAATCATACTCTTTACGCCGGTACCGGAAATATAGTTCTTACCTGCCACCATCATCTTACGGATGCCGGAAAGATCCATGGTAGTATTTTTGCCATTGATCACAATGGCACTGCTCAGTGCAGAGTCTGCCCAGTCTTTGTAAAGCCCCTCTCCGTTGTTCCAATTTCTGCAGTTTTCTGCTCTGGCAGATTCTGGAGAACCATAGCCATAATATTCTCCACTGACAGTCACCTTACTTCCGCTGCCTTTTTCCACAGTCAGGTCATCGGAAAGATAAGTTGTCCCCTGAAGGTTCACTTCTGCGGAGGAAAGTCTTACTCCCTGTGCCCACAGGTTTACACCTGCTTCACTGGTAAAAGAAGCTCCGTTTTCTACATAAACTTCTCCTGCACTGACTACTTTATCACCGGAAGTGATATCCAGAGACCCTTTGGATCTCACAAGGATACCTGTGCGGTTATTTCCGTTGGAAGGCTGGTCTGTATTTTTCAGAAGTCCGGCATAGATACTGCCTGTGATGGTATTCTCTTTACCTGTTTCCCCTTCACAGATAATACCATGGTCTGCCACTACGATCATGTTCATAAGGTCAGGCAGGGTAGAGGGAGTAGGAAACTTGATCTTCGGAATCTCCAGACAGATATCTGTCTCTATCACAGATGCCAGTCCCTGCGGGTCCACATAGATCACTTTCAGGTTCCTTAGAAGAATTCCATCCTCATCTTTTATTTTCAATACCGGTTTCTTGCCGGATGGGTTGGTAACGATCAGAGATTCTGTTTCTTCATTAAAATCACTGCTATCATTAAGATCCACATAATTCCGTACATAATCCAGATCATAGGTTCCCTGGTTATAAGTCTCATTCCATTCTGTATCTGCTTTTCTCAGACAATTTTTCATATCCTGAAGAAATTCTTTCTCAAAAGCCTGCTGCCGCAGCTCATCCAGAGTTGTATCAGAACTGTCACTTACTTTATTGTAATCCTCCAGAACCTTGATATAAGCTCTGGACATGGAATTTCCTACATCCTGCTGAAGTCCTGTACAGATTTCTTCCAGTGCACGTTCTGCTGTATAAAAACTGTCCTTGCCTTTCCTGTCAGAAACTTTCATATTGAAGTTGCTCAGTGCCATATATAATACAAGCAGAACCAGGATTCCGACAAATGCCACAGAAATGATCACTGTAAGTACGGAAAAACCTTTATTTAATTTTTCTCTCAGATTATCCTTCATATTCTGCTTTTGTCTCATTGTTCTTTTGCTCCATCCAGAGTGCAGATCAGGTCACTTTCCGGGAAATTTTTCTCTGCTGCACCAGCTTTGTAAATACTGACCTTCACCTTGTAGATACGGTCAGTGGCTTTTCTGTCATCCAGTCCGTTATAACTTAATACCTTCTTCGCACTGGAGCCAGTAACTCTCTTATTATCCACTCCTGCAGTGCTTACTGCCTGATAGGTCAGTTTCATCTGGTTGATCCTTGATCTTTCCTGAATCCTGTCTGGATCACTGATGTTGTAGTCCAGATTTGTTCTGAGTGCTGTCTGGGCTCTGTACAGTCCCGGGTTGGTGTTCCAGTTGACCTTTCCAAGGGCATCCGGGCACTCTCTCACTGTCAGGGACATACGGTAGTTGTTTTCCTGTGCTAAAGTGGGCACACTGACTGTCTCTGTATCATCAGAACTATCTGTTCCTTCATCCCGCTGTTTGGTTACATACAGATTTACCGGAAAATTGCCGGTATTCTCAAATACAATCTCATCCAGAGGGTTTACAGAACTGGTGGAATTGTAGTTGGGATAATAAAATACATAAATGCTTTTCAGTTTCTCTCCTGTCTCTGAACTGTAGAAAGGTGTATAGGCACTTTCATAGGTACAGGATTCTGTAGATCCGGTGCCACTGTGTTTTGGACAAAGATCCATTCTTCCGTAGACAGGGTCTGTGTCACTGACATAATCATAGGCATTCAGGGTATACTTGGCTTCTGCCTTGATAGTACCACTGGATTCCTCTACTCTTACATAAAGAGTACGTTTGGTATGTTTGTATACTTCATCCGGATCCAGGGCGGCCGGTTCCTCATCTTTTTTTTCTGCGGCCAACTGCTGAGCCTGCTGATGTTGAGCTTTTACCAGCTCATTCATGGCATTGTCATCCCAGTTTTTTGGCATGATCAGGAACGCATTGGTCTTGGTATCCAGTTTGGTGATATTCGGCGACAGATAATCATTTTTTTCGGTGTCCGGAGCTGAACTGGAAGACTTCTTATAACCGGAATCTTTGCTTCCATCAAACTCTGCCAGTACATCGTAATTTTCTTTTTCCCCTTTTACGTTGGTCATCTCAAAATAATATCTGGACTCGTTCTTACCGCTGGTTCTGGCATTAAACTTGTAGGTTCTTCCGTTATCTTCCGAGATCACAGAAGCTGTTACCAGAGAAGTATCTGAATCTGAAGGACGGTACTTACGGACATTCTTGTACCGGTCTCCGTCTTTGATGATCTCCTGGATTCCCATTTCTCCTCTGTCATAACGTTCTTTCTGAGAAGCTATGGAACTTAACCGGAGTCCTTTTGTATCTGCATCTACAGGATAGTTAAAAGCTGTGGAAAGCTCTGCAAAATCTTTTGACTTGATATCTTCCATTACGTTCTGTGCCAGATCTGTGGCACTCATATACAAAGCTGATGTCCGATTAATCCTTCCTGACAGGACAAATCCCTGAAGAAGAACAAGGGCAGCAACAGAAAAAATGCTGACAGCAACGATCACTTCCAGCAATGTAAGACCTGCATTCTTTTTGGTTTTCCACATTTTTTCCATTTTGAGGATGTCCTCCTTTTTTTCCGGGTAAAAAGATACCTGCGGATTGTTCTCCAAAAACACAGATAGAGGGGCCTTTGTTTTCTCCCCCCTAAGTCTGTATTCCTTTATGACTGACCATTATCTCCGTTGTCGGTCTCTGCTCCGCCGGACTGGTCCTCTGTATTCTCTTCTGTCTGTTCAGCTGAATCTCCATCAGCCTGCTGGTTACTGTCAGATGCTCCTGCATCTGCTGAAGCCTTTGCAGCATCAATGGTACCAAACAAGTCCTTTCTACCCAGAGCCACTGACCCCGCATCCGGCTCTGTATAGGTACTGTCGGTACCTGTCATGGAAAACATATTCACAGTAATGGTTCCGATAAGATTGCCTGTAGATGCGTCAAAAGAAGCATCCACACTGTCCAGAGTCATCCTTCCACTGCGGGAAGCAAGATAATCTACAGCATCCTTCAGACTGTCGTAAGTTCCGTTAAACTGCAGTGTATCCAGTCTTCGGAAAAGCACCGTCTGGTCTGTCAGGTCCGCTGCGTCACTGACAGCTGCCTCTGTGGCATCTGCAAGTGCTTCCTCTGCCTTTGTATCTGTCCCTTCGACCTCATTGATCTGTTCCTGCGTCTGCTCATTGGCTTTCTCTGACAGAGTCTGGTCAACCAGCTCGCCGATCTCTTCTTCGGTACTTCCGTCCAGAGAAGCAATAAAATTCCTGGTACTGATACCGATATTGGAAACTTCCATATCCAGGGCATTTTCCATATCTCTGGCAAGAAGAATTCCGTCTTCTTCCTTCACATCTGCAGGAAACTGCGCCACATAATCACTGACTTCCTGGTTATATTTACTGGTTTCTTCCACATAAAACTCTTTATTCTTCGCCATCTCCAGAAGTTCGTTCAGACGGGTTTCCAGAGGTGCACTTGCTGTTTCTATTTCTTCTGCCTTACTCATCTGAGGTCTGTATCCGAAGAAATATCCTGCTGCAAAAACAGCTACTCCGGAAAACATCAGCAGAATTTTTTTATCTCGGGTAGAAATGCTCATTTCTGTTGTGCCTCCTTATTCTGATTCTTCCAGATCCAGTCCTGCCGGTTCACTGTAAGTACAGGATACCGTCATGGCTACGTTGCCGTTCTCATCTTCGTCAAGCCCTGTGGTGGTAACTGTAGCCAGGCTCTCAAAGGTACGAAGCTGGATCAGCACTGTGGCAGCCTCTGACTTGCCGGAAGTACGCAGTGTAAATGTCACACCTGTTCCGGTGGAAGTGAAAGATTCTACTGTCATGTCCGAAGGCATCTTCTGTTCCATTTCCTCAAGAAAATCCCGGAGATTTTCGTTGGGAGTGTTGGTTTTGGCATACATATTTTCGTAATTGCCATAATTATCTTTTGCCGCCATATAGGCATCATAAATATCCTGGACAGAACTTTCTTCTGTGATACGTTCATTGAGATGATCGTACATATGCTGCTGATAAATACGGTTGACAATGCCGGCTCCTGCCAGTGCCACACCTGCGATCACTCCCACTGCACAGATCAGGATGGCACCGGAAAGAGAGTCTTTTTCTTCTTTCTTTCTGCGGCTTGTTTTTTCCAGAAGATTTACACCGGAACGGGCAGGCGCGATCACCGCTGTATAAAGGTACAGCCCTTCATGTTTCGGAAAATCCGGATGGATGCATCCTGCCAGTGCGTAAACGATCTCTACTCTCTGTCCGATTTCGTTGGCAAGCAGAATATTCAGTCCCCGGACACCTGCTCCCAGACCACAGAGACTAATGGAAGTAAAATTTACATCTGTATTTCTGGAAATATAATAATCAATGATACGGGAAATATTGCCGATCATATACCGGAAGCTCTCGGTAACTTCGTTTTTGGCTGTAACCAGCAGCTCGTCCTCTTCTCCCGCAGGCCGTACACCATCCAGGGAATCGTAGATACAGAGTCTGTCATTGAGCACATCCAGCGCATCCTGTTCATCCAGATCTTCCCCAAACTGAGGAAAAGCCTGTACTGCTTCCACTGCACTGTCAATACCATAGTTGATGTTTCGCTGTAAAGCCAGCTCACCATTACGGATAATACTGATGCTGGTGCTGCTCATCTCAGTCTTGATCAGCATATGTACACCTTCACCGTAGTTTTCCTTTACAGCAGAATAAATGCTGTCACCTGTATAGGTGATACCGGTGATATTTAAGTTCGCCGCTTCTGCAAACTCTCTGAGAGCTGTAGAAATGGCTGTCGGTGCTGCATAAACCATCAGGTGATACTGTTTCAGCTCTTCGTTATTCTTATCCCTGGTGGTTTCTATATCAATAATGTTATAGGAAATTACATAGTTAGAAATATCAATCGGAAAATACTCTGTGGCGTTTTCCTGGATCATAGCCTGGATCTGGCTCTTCTTGATCAGAGGGATCCTGACTTCCCTGCTGGCGATCCTGGATGATCCTGCTGCAAAAAATACCTTTTTGGTACGGATCTTCTTTTCTTCCAGAAGTGTTTTCAACATGGAACCCAGGGTCTTTGTGTCCCGGACCTGTCCGTCATCTACGGCTCCTCTGGGAACCGGCAATGAAAAGCACTGATACAGCCTGGTTCCTCTGCTGTCTGTCTCCGCTACCCTGAGGCGGGCAGTTTCTATTTCTATGTTTAATATTTTCGCCATTTCAGGTTTCTCCTCCATATTGTATAGGATCACTGTGTTTATATTTTCACAATAACCGGTATCTGCAGCAATGATGTTCAGTCACAAAAATATAACTTTCCGGGAGAACTGAAATGTTTTGTATTGTTCAGTTACTCTGGTTATTTCGGAAAATTGTAACTGTTCAGTACCCTCACAGTTACGAGTCAAAATGCATTCCTAATCACCTTCGGTGATGGCATTTTGCCTTGTATGTCTCGGGATTTTGGCAAAAAACATGCCAAAACACCTCGCGGGATACTACCTACTGAATAGTTATGGAAAATTATATTTTTATAACTGAGGTCAGTCAGTTATAAACTTATATGACAGTAACCGTTCCGTGTCCTCACAGTTACTGTAAGTACAAAAAATCTGATATCAGATTCCCAGAAGGGACAGATACCAGTTTATCCATGTATTTCCCCATAAAGCTGCCAGAAACACTCCTGCGGAAAGATAGGGACCCATGGCAAGTACATGCTCTGCATGACTTACTTTCATACGGATCACATGGATCACAGAACCCAGAATGCATCCCAGCAAAAAAGCAAGAAGAATCTGTTTCCAGCCAAGGATCAGCCCACAAGCTGCCATCAGCTTCACATCTCCTCCTCCTATGGCTCTTCCGCCACTGACAAGAAAAAGCAGTTCCAGAAAACCACTGACACACACCGCACCGATCACATGGGAAAGTAGATTATTTCGGTCAAGTACAGTGGCTGCGATTCCGAGACACAGAAGAAATACATTGATCTCAAAAGGGATTTCGTAGGTACGCCAGTCAATGACACTCAAGGTCAGCAGTGCTGAAACCATCAGGCAGTAGATAAGGCTGACCCAAGTCAGTCCATTGACTGTACAAACCACCAGATAAAGAACTCCGTTGAGAGCCTCGATAATGGGATACTGTACAGAAATCTTTGATTTACAGTTACGACATTTTCCACCCAGCACCAGCCAGCTGAATACCGGAACCATGTCATACCACCTCAGCTTCCTCCCACAGGTCATACAGTGGGAGGGGGCTGTAATGATGGATTCATGTAAAGGAATCCGGTAAATGCATACATTCAGGAAACTGCCAATGGAGATCCCAAATATAAAAATGACTATGTAAGGAATGGATTCCAGGAAAAGAAGCATAGGGGATTCCTTTCGTTAAAATGTTGGTGTATTACAAATAAGTTTTTATGTAAAATCTAAATTTATTTTACACCAATATATGTTTTTAAATCATCTGGAGAATATGTAACTGTAAGTTTTCCATCTTTGCCTACAAGAATATCTGCTTTAATTCCATCATCACCCCATTTTTTAGATTTAAGCTTTTTACTTGCATAATCTGGTACATATTCTTCTACAGCTTTTTGCAGTGCGTCTGAAACTGTTGTTGTTTTTGTTGTCATAGTAATTGTATAGGCTGTTTCGGATGGTGTAAGTGTATCGTTATCTGTATCAGCCTCATATACCTGAACAGCTTTTACCATCTCTTCCAGGTTATCTGCATCTGCTGCTTTTCTGGATTTCTCTACATATTTAGTATACTGTGGAGCAAGAAGTCCAACCAGGATTGCCAGGATTGCGATTACGATTACAAGTTCTACCAGTGTAAAACCTTTGTTGTTTTTCTTTTTGTTAAGAAGTTTGAACATTTTGATACATCTCCTTTGTTTTTCTCTTTCCCTTCAACGGGACACATGTAATAAATTGCTTTGATACCTGTGGATCATTTCATGCTACGCACGCTTACAATCCGGTATCTAGTACAGTGAATATTAAGTTTCACTGTACTGGTATATACGATGAACACAGGTCCCCATGCCCCCTGTGCAACATCCAAATTTCATCCGGGACCTTTTAACGCGGTTCCCACTCGCGGGATATTACAGCGAATCCAGTCCTTCATACATGGTTCCGATCGGCATGATCACTGCGATTACCAGTGTACCTACGATCAGTGCCATGAATACAATGATCAGTGGTTCCATGGCTGCCAGTACGCTCTGGGTGGTGATCTCCACTTCTTCGTCGTAATAATCGGCCAGCTTGGTAAGCATATCTTCCATGTTACCGGTATCCTCACCGATGCTGGTCATATGATACACCATCGGTGGAAATATACCACTGGTCTCCAGGGGCTCAGAAAGGGGAATACCTTTCATTACTTCTTCTCTGGCTTTCATCAGGGCGTTTTTGTAATGAATATTCTTAACGATCTTTGCTACTGTTTCCAGACAGTCGATGGTAGGAACACCTGCTGCCATCAGTGTGCTCATGGTTCTTGAAAACTGTGCACAAGTGGATTTGACATTTAATTTCCCGAGAAGCGGGATTTTCATTTTGATCAGGTCGATCTTCAATCGTCCCTGATCGGTACGGTAAATTGCCTGATAAGCCAGGATCACTGCCACGATCAGGATTCGGCGAAGCATGGTATAAACTTCGGAATTGATATAATGATAAGGCATGGTGTACACAAAAAGCTGGTTGAGCTTTTTGTTGAAAATATAAGTGACCAGCTGTTCTTCGCCATCTTTGTGGATGCTGAAG
>OLPT01001392.1_pt1 | contig 14811 bp, 16 predicted proteins | sample 1673051 | NCBI WGS metagenome assembly OLPT01 (sample SAMEA3136750, study PRJEB25190) | human gut metagenome | biome: human gut; feature: human-associated habitat; material: faeces | place: Austria | collected 2013
AGGTGCTCGACTTCCACAACTTCATGGCCGCGAGCCACCTCATCCTCACCGACTCCGGTGGCATCCAGGAGGAGGCCCCGAGCCTGGGCAAGCCGGTGCTCGTCATGCGAGACACCACCGAGCGCCCTGAGGGCGTGGCCGCTGGCACACTGAAGCTCGTCGGCACCGAGGAGGACGTCATCTACCGCGAGTTCAGTCGCCTGCTCAGCGATCAGGCCGAGTACGAGGCCATGAGTCATGCGTCGAATCCCTACGGTGACGGACATGCAAGTGAGCGCATTGCGGACGTACTGGCGCAGTAGTTTTCTCCGAGCTGTTTTATGAAGCTGCTCTTTTGGAACATAAACAAGAAAGACAATGCCGACCTTGTCGTCACGCGCATGCGTGAGGATGAGGTCGGTATTGCGGTTTTTGCTGAGTTTTGGAACTGACTTTTCAAATGAGCTGTTAAATAGAACAGGTTGAGGTGCCGTCAAAAATCTTTCGCAAATTGATTTAACCGGCCTCGGCCCCGTCTTCTTTTAGCCCTCCGTCTTTCCCTTCAGTTCGTCCATCTCCTCCAGCTTCGACATATCCAGGTACTTCCTCTTGCTTCACTTTGTGCTTCAGCCTCGCCGCCACCAGCATGAGGACCGAGTTGCCGTCCGGGAAGATCCCGACGACCCTCGTCCTCCTCCTGATTTCGCGGTTGATGCGCTCGATCCCGTTGTTCGTCCTGATTTGGTGCCAGTGCTCAGACGGGAATTCCGTGTAGGCAAGCGTCTCGGCGATCCCGTCGCGTATCGTCCTCGCGGCCGTTTCGCAGAGCTTCGGCACGCTGAGATCGACTTCCCCGGCGCCCGTGATGAGTTTTCTCGCGTAGCGGCCGCCGTGGTAGCCATCCCGGCCCGCCGTCCTCTCGTAGCGCTCGGCCTCGACGAGCTCGGACGCCTCCTTGTCGAGCGGCGTGTCGAGCGTCTCCTCGACTGTCTTCCTCACCAGGTTCTATATGTCATTGCACAGCGACTCCTCGTCGACTGATATGATGTTCGCTGACACGGCCCGTGCCCCCTTCGTCGGTGATTTGTTGTTTAGCTGCTGGAAATCATATGCCGGGGCGTGGGTCGTGTTCCGCTATGCGGATGTCACTTTGCGAAAGAAAATATGCGTCACCACCGTTTGACGAAAAACTAATAAACAATGGTTCTGCTGCACGCGCATGGGGGTAATATCTACCCAGACGTTCAGTGTCTGGAGCATGACGTTTTATGTCCTCACGTTGACCTTTCTATGAGGTTAACTGATTGCCGGAGGTTGTCATGCTGTTATACGATGAAGCACTTCTACATACTAATAATTTTTGCGAGATGACGCTTAGGTCATCTCGCTGATTGTTGCAGATTGATATCTAATTAAGCGCCGCGATGGCGTTTCATGTTCTGGGGCTAGGTTTCCTGCTTTGGCCTACGCCATTTAACATCCCACTATCTTCTTTTTATCAAACTGATTGGGCTGGATGAAGGCCATTTGTCCGTCACCCATTGGAGATATATCTGTGAATTAGATTGGAGCAGAAATGCAAAGGAAGATGTACACCGCATTCGTATCCTCTGTATCTTCTCTTAAAGAGGAGCGCAGAGCAACACTCGATGTTCTTCTTGATTTGGACGTATTTCCAGTGGCAACTGAGCATTTCGTAATCCAATCAAAGGATGGGATAAATGATATCGAGCGTCTTATAGACGACTCTGATTTCTTTATCCTTCTTATGGGTAGCGAATACGGTCCCAAGATCAAAATCGGCGAATTTACCGGCAGCTGGACGGAATATGAGCTTGTGTACGCACTGGAATACGCTCGAAGTAACAACACTAAGATCATTATTATTGAGCTGCCGGAACTAAAACGCATCTCGTCGCTGTCTTCTTCGGAAAAGGAGACTTTGAAGACTTCGGAAAAGAACCAGCTTGGTTTCTTAGATCGCCTTAATGGAAACACCATCTGCCAGGTTGCAGATATTAGTTCTCTGAAATCGACCCTATCTACCTTTATAGAGGGCAATCGACGTGCAAATTCGGCGTCAGGTTGGGTGCGAGCATTGTCTGCACAGGGCTGTTTTGGTATTGAGTTTGGACGGACCTATCGTCAAGTTCATCTTTCGCCGAATGATGATACGTATATCCGAGTCGGGACCGCAGTTTTTAGCTGCAGTAAGCAATCGGCTACGATGGTTCACGTCGATGGAGTCAACCATAAGGCGAGTCTTGACGCTAGCGGAAATATTATCCCTCGCAACGGTAGGAGCAAGACGGAATGGCAAGGCGAATACTCTTGTCAAGACGGAAGGCTGTGCGGTGTCTATGAGGCATATAGGCGGGACAACGGTGCGTTTGGCGGTAAATCTGTGACCGCGGGGCATCGTCGTGGCGTCCATGAATTTGCAATTTCCGATGGCTCGGAGGCGTTTATGGATGGAACATTTCAAGATGCTGTTGGCAGAAACAATATAAACATAGCCTGTAAGTCTGGCGAGATTTACTTCTTTGAGAGCGAGGAGCTTATGAATCGTTTCCTCAAGCGCGAATGTCCTGAATTGTTTTGTACGTTGCCGGCGGAGGGGTAAAAATGGACTATCAAGCGATTATTGATGTTGTTAAGTCTGTCAAATCACTTTTCTTTGATAACGATCTGAGGTCTCAGTCCTCAATGAAGGGTGACGCTGACTTTGTTACGCAAGTCGATCTAAAGATTAGCTCGTATGTTAAGTCTGCCCTTGCTGAGTTAACGCCTGAAATAGGTTTTATGAGTGAGGAGGAAGACCCTGGCGAGGTGAAGCCCACTCGTTGGATTCTTGATCCTGTTGACGGTACTACTAATCTTGTTTTTGGCTATCGTGCTAGCACTATCTCGCTAGCACTTGTCCATGATGAAAAGCCTGTATTTGGCATTGTTTACAATCCTTATAGCGATGAATTATTTACCGCTCAAAAGGGCTTAGGGGCTTTTTTGAATGGTAGCAAAATTCAAGCATCCGACCGTGAGCTTACTAATTGCCTTATTGAGTTTGGCGCTGGTTCAACGCATAAAGACGGCGCTCATGAGATTTTCGGTATCGCTGAAAAAGTTTTTTGCGACTGCCTAGATTTGCGTCGCATGTGTTCTTCTGCGCTAGCTATCTGCTATATAGCCTGCGGAAGGTCTAATGGCTATTTCGAAAAAAGGCTGAAGCCTTGGGATTATGCCGCTGCCGCACTTATCTTGGATGAGGCGGGTGGCTATTCGTCTGAGTGGAATGGACGAGCTCTTCAGTACAAATCTGCTTGTAGTTTTGTCTGCGGGTCGCAGACGGCGTTTGAGTATTTAAAGGAAGTTGTCTCTTAACTCTGACTAATTGATTGACGACGAACGCCATGGCGAATACTCGTGCAAACTAGTAGATCACGCTTTGAAAGAGGGGAGCGCTATATGAGTCTTCGTGATTATCACATTCTTATTAGCCATTCGTGGGACTACAGCGATGACTATAGGACGTTAAAGAGTTGGCTTGATTCAGCCGGCTACTTTAAGTGGTCGGACTACTCTGTTCGTATTGAGAATCCGATTGACGCTAAGAGCAAAGCCGAGCTTCAGCAGAGGATCGCAAATCGAATCTCATGCTGTAGCTGCGTAATTGTTCTCTCTGGAATGTATGTCGCCTACAGCGAGTGGATCGACTTTGAGATCGAAACTGCTTTGAGGTACAACAAGCCCATTATTGGGGTTAGGCCATGGGGGCAGTTGCGTGTCCCTGATGAAGTATCCTCTAATGCCGACATTATGGTTGGTTGGACAAGGGACGGTATTGTCGACGCCGTCCGTAAATATGCACTTTAGGAGAACTATGTTTTTTAAGAAGCGAAAACCCGACTCGAGTCCTTCCGAGAAGTCATACAACAAACAACTGCCGAAAGATCATCCCAATCCGCCTATTAGGGTTGTTCGTGGGAACACGGAGGAAATACCCGACTTCCCTTGTGCAGGATCTCCCTGCCCTGGATCCCCTTCGCCTCGTCCGAAAAAGAAGAATTAAATGGGTAAACGCAGCCGAAAGCAAATAGAGGGCGAGGGTGCAGTCCCGGGTTTCGATTAAGTTGACTATTCTGCCGAATATCTTTCATGGATGACCGAGCTGTCTTATCAGACAGAACTTAGTCGGCGTGATTCATATGAGCATTTGTCTAACTGTTTGCTAAGCTGCGTCTCCATTATTTCCGTCGCTTTATTGACGGTGGCCCCGCTGTTATTTGAGAGATATAGCTACAACGACAACGGGGCTGCCGCGTCTGTTCTGCTGGCGAGTGGCTATGTTGTCGTCATGCTGCTGCTAGGCGCTTCATTTCTGCTGTCGTTGCTTAGTCAAGTCAGGCTCAAGATGAGCGTTCTCGCATCACCGATGGATTTGAATGATTTCGTTGTGGGCGAGATTAATCGTGGTGCGCCTTTTGCCTCTCCGATGGAAGTTGCCGAAGGTAAGGTAAGGGCGGTGCAGTCCCACTTTGAATCGCTTAATCGCAAGAACGAGTACATGAGAAAGTGCCTAAAGGCATCGATGGTTCTGCTGATCGTGGCTGTTTCGGTATGCTTGTTCTTGGTTTGTCTGTTTTCGTTATTTGAGTTTTTATTGCCACCGTTTTGGAGTTGATGTAATGCAGGATCGAAAGGCGCTTGTCGTCGGTATTGATGAGTATGCGTCGTCTCCGCTATATGGTTGTGTTGCCGATGCCAATGCGGTGGCCGAAGTATTAGGGAAAAATGGCGACGGCGCTCCTAATTTCTCCATTCATCTTGAGAGAAACGTTGAGTGTCCTTTTGAATTGAAGCGGATGATCGAAGACTGTTTCTCTGGGGATCCCGAGATTGCGCTGCTATATTTTGCTGGACATGGTGGAAGATGCGACGTCACTAAAAATGGTTTCATCTTATCTGGCAAGGGCTATCCAGGGGGACAACTTTCCCTCGACGAGATCCTGGCGATAGCAAATAGCTCCAAACCGAAAAATCGCGTAATTCTTCTCGATAGCTGTAATTCTGGGTGCATGGGGACTCCTGGAGTGCTTGGTGGGACATCCTGCTTGCTTGGTGAGGGTCTAACAATTCTGAGCGCATGCTGTTCTAACGAATGTGCGGAGGAGCTTAACGGGCGCGGGACATTTACGTCGCTTCTGGTGGATGCGCTAAATGGCGGTGCAGCAGACGTGATGGGGCATGTTACTCCCGGTGGGGTCTATGCGTATATTGATAAGGCTCTCGGGCCATGGGATCAGCGGCCTGTGTTTAGGACTAATGTCAACTCGTTTATTTCGCTAAGGAAAGTCGTCTCGCAGGTTCCGGATAGTGTGTTGCGGCAGCTGCCATCTTTGTTCGATATGCCTGGTGCTCAGCTGTCCTTGGATCCGTCTTTTGAGCCCACCAACAGTCCCGATTGGGAAGAACATCAAATTGTTGAGCCCTATGCGACTAAGGACAATACCGAAAAGTTCAAAATCCTTCAGCAGCTGGAGGGTATTGGCCTTGTCCGCCCTGTTGGGGCAGATCATATGTACTTTGCCGCCATGGAATCTAAGTCTTGTGAACTAACGGCTTTGGGCAAGCAGTATTGGCGCCTTGCTGATACGGGGAAGATTTAGGGCGCGATAAATCTTGCCGGATCGCATAGAGCTAGTTGCGGCGATAAAATTGCCTAGACATCCAATTTCGGGTTATCGATAGTGGGGCTAACGTGAGGACGTTTATTAAATGCGACTTTCACATCCATTCGAGCTCAGATTACAGCAGATCCTATTCTGAGTCCGACTTCTTGAACGCACTTGAATCAAGCGGCTTGGATTGTGTTGCAATTACAGACCATAACGGCATTGACTTAGATTTGTATAAGCGTGCTAATGCTCGACTGGATTCCAAAGGCATTGGCTTACTTGCTGGTGTCGAGCTCAATCTTAAGTTGAGCCAAACTACAATTGGCGATTACGGTCTATACGTGGCAACAAAGCCGTCAAAGAGCTACTTCCATGCGATTGTCCTTGCTTCTATTGATGATATTGAGCAGCTTTCAAATAAGGTGGATAAACTATTCGTAGATGCTGGAATATTCGCTCAGGACGATGTGGATAGCGTCGCGAATGGGACGATGAGCCGCAAATCTCTTTCAATTAAAGCTGATGGTAAGGCAATTGACCTTGCGGAGCTTCAGACCGCACTTCAGCTTCTGCCTCATTATTTCATTCCTCACGAGAGCAAGGGGAGCAGGAATCTATCTGACTACCTTCCGATTAGATGTCCCAACAGGAGTCAAACAATTGCTAACAGAAATTATCGCAACAGCCTTTTTTATTACAATCATGGTCAGGCTGTTGAAGGGGGCGAAAAAAGCCGGGGACGAATTTCGAATCGTCTTAGCCGAGAATACAACAGCACGGTTGCCGCGCTCTTATTCAGCGATGCTAAGGAGCTTCAGGAGATAGGAGCAAAGTATACGTGGATTGACTTTGACGGTGATCTCACTTCGCTTCAGCTAGCCATTAGCGATCCCGAGAGCAGGATCAGGACCTCGGAGCGGTCAGCAACTAATCCTCAGCTCAATTTGACGAATTATCTCGAGTCGATTTCCTTTGATACTGTATCGTCTCAGGATGACTCGGGGGAACATTATGAACTTAAGTTTGTTCCCGGATACAACGGAATAGTTGGGTCGCGTGGCAGCGGAAAGAGCCTGTTGGCCCATGTTCTTGTTGGTGAAAATCTAAATCCATATAAGGAAATTATCGACATTGATAGTGTTCGCTATAAGCGTTGTGGCGGTGTAGAAAGTGCTAACCCGCCCTCTTATCTATATCTTGGCCAGGGAGCTCTCGAGAAGATATTCGAAAGCGAGGACTATTCTGACATCCCAGTCCTTGAACAGATAATTTCTTCGCAGAAAAAAGCATGCGAAGATAGGTCCGATGACGCTGCCATTAAAATAAAAACGCTTTTAGATCTGCAGAAAAAGCTATTGAATTCATTTATGGAGAGATATCCTGTCGGATGCATTCATTTTGATTTCCTTAAGAATCCTGAGCCCTCTGGCGTGAGCTTGCCCGTACCAGATGTCAACATTCAGAGCGACAAAGAAAAAGTATCTAAGACTAGAGACAGTTTTCTTGCTGCATTTGATCTTGTCGAACAGGCCAATACAAAGGTAGCAAATATAGAGCTTGACCCCGCATATCACGAGAACAAGTTTCTCATGGAGGCGTTATCCAGCGAGGCAAATGAAATTAAGGAAGATATTGCTGCCTTAGAATCTAGGATTAAGCGTTTTTGCGACATTTCGGATCGGGTCTCGGAGTGGTTTGAAGACAGAGAGTGGCTCGTGTCGCAGTTTAACCGATTGCTACTGGATTCTAATAATAAAGACAGTTCTTCTGTGAGAACCGATTATTTAAACAAGCGAGAAGAATCCAGATCGTTTCTTCATGACCTTCTTGAGTTGCGTGTTGCTGTTTCTGAGATCGATTGTGAAATTGACTGCTTGCGCAATGGGCAGCTCGCGCCTTTACCCGATGGCCCTTGCGCTTCCTCTGAGAAAAATATAGTCATTAAATTTGGATACTCAGACGAAGATTCGTATTCGGACATTGCCGGGAATTTGATCAAAGGCTGCGACCGGACCAGTGGAGAGGCCCTAGTCCTAACCTGCCTTAAGCAAAATGAACCATCCCGGGTCAAGGAACTATATAACGGTTCCAAAATAAGATTAACGGGAGACCCGAAAGCAGTCTCTTATATTGAAAAGTACTTCAGTTTATTGAAGGATAAGCTGCTTTTGCGAAACAAACTTAAAACTGAGATTGAGCTTGATGGCAAGTCTTTATCTACTATGTCTCCCGGCATGCGAGCCGACGCGCTGTTGCAATTGTTCCTAGAAAAGGCATCTGCTGGGGATGGGCCTTGTTATATCGTTTTGGATCAACCGGAAGACAATCTTGATGTCAGAACCATCAGCCAATTCCTGGTCGGCAAGTTGAAGTCAATGAAGTTTGATACCCAGTTGTTTGTAGTCAGTCATTCGGCTCCAGTAATTGTTAACGGTGACGCACGGCTTATTGTGTCCTGTCAGGAGGATGAAGGTAAAATCAGTTATGGAACTGGTGTATTGAGCGACGACAAAACAAAGCAAATAGTTGCTGATGTCCTCGATGGCGGCGAACGTTATCTTAAGATGCGCTTTAACAAGTACAACTTTCAGCTTGGTGATAATAGATGATTACTTGTGACAATAACGACTCAATTGTGGTCAATGCCAATAATTGCTCCTACCAGCTTTCTAACAGCGATGATTATGCTGATTTTCTTTTGTGGTTGACCTCTCCTAACCCTGCCGACAGTATCGATGGTTCGGCATTTGAGGTTGATGAAAACGTGCCCGAAGAACATCGCGAGCTTGCTCAGCGTTACGCTGAGTTTCTAACCGAGTTTGCGAAAATTCGAGCGGAGCGCCTCTCGTCAAAGGATGAGGGCGGCGGATACGATCAACTGAGAAGTAGGGTTAATGAGTTGATCGATTCATTTAAAGGCGATGCGTCCTAATCCAGTTGGTTCACGATATGTGATCAGGTTGACTAATCGGGAAGTTCTTCTCTATGAAATACGTTTTTCTTGACACCTGCGTAATTGTTGACTGTGCGTTTACTCGCAAGGAAAAATCGAGCCCGAAATTGCTTGAGCGTTTAATGGAGCGATTGCGGGAAAACGGCGTCAAATTGATTCTCCCCGAGGTCGTTCAACTCGAGTTGGAAAAGGTTCTGCCACAGACCATGTCTGTCGCCGCTGAGTCTTTTGGAGCGGTCAAAAAGAGTGTGCAGGAAGTAGCTGAAAACTCGCTTTTAAGTCATTCGGCCAAAACAAAGCTGCTTGATGCCGTGAAGGCCGCTCGGGCTGAACTTAATAGTGATGTTAAAGATGCGCTGGATTTAATTAATCATATTTCGAATGAGTCCGATAAGTGCGTAGTTCTCCCTCTTATACAGGAGGATATTATCGTTGCGACAAAAATGGCTATTAAGGGCAATAAGCCATCGAAGTCAAAGGCGGAATGGGGCCTAGTTCAGGAGGACTGTCTAATCATCGCGGCTCTAGAGCGTTTTATGGATGATAACCCGGGTACAGAACTGGCTATTTGCAGCAGCAATACAGTCGATTTTGCAATGAAGGCTAGCGATGGCAAGGGCTATACCTTGCATGAACAAATTGCCTCCAGATTGGAAGGTTGCCGCTTCTATTCAAATCCTGTCGACTTAATGACTGATGAGACGTTTATGTCTAAGGAAAATGAGGAAATGGCTGATAAGGAAACGCTAAAGTCTTCTTATGAGGCTGCCTCACAGGCTATCAAGACGATGAGTCAGAAGAACGCGGAGTCTGTCGCGGCGGCATCGCGTGCGTTGTTGAAGTACAACTTGTCTAATCACTATTCCGATATGGCTGCGCAGATTCCTTCGTCCCTGTCGAAGGTCGGCCTAGCGACTGATTCCTTTGCGAAGATTACGGCTATGGCTCGGCAGAATCAGCTTAATGCTTTGAGTTCATACCTTGAAGCGATTGATTCCATAAAGTGGAATCAGATTGGGCCCGCTTATTCGGTTTTGGACAACGTTGGCTTTGGCGAGTCCGACGGAGAGGGTATCGAGGATGATGCCGAGTAGCATGGGCTTTATGACCACCGTCATCAAGGTGCTTAAGATTGGAGATGAGCGCGGTTATGCCCGCAGTTAAGAATCAACATTACGTGCCACGCTTTATCTAGGGGTGTCGTCCTTTCCCAGATGCAAGTGCGTCGCTCCCGGCGGTTCCAGACGGGCCATAGCTCATGCGGCATATGGGTGCCACAAAGTCGTTTGGCTGTACAATAGTCGAGCTATTAAACCTTTTGTAGATGTGCGGGAGACTGCATGGAAGTATTTCGACCTAAGCCATGGCTTACTCCCGCTCAGCAAGTTGAGCATCTTGAATCGGAGGGCATTTCATTCGAGCTAACTTCGAAGGATGATGCCGAGCAGTACCTTAAGGCCAACAACAATTACTTCCGCATTAATTTATTCCGAAAGGGGTTTCCTAGGTATATGGGCGGGCTGAACGATAGTCTGTTCATTAATCTGGACTTTGGAATGCTTTGCGATCTCGCAATTATTGATTATGAATTTCGTCAGGTACTTCTTTCGATCTCAATTGATGTCGAACATTATTCCAAAATTCAATTGTTGAGGTATTTGGAAGCGAGTCATGAAGACGGGTATTTAGTTGTTGAGAAGTTTATCGCTTCTAATAACCGAATTCTGGAAAATGGAAAAACGGTTAATTCCGTTAAGGCAGAAATCGATCGCGGCGCAAATGGGTGTTACACAAATCAGATAATTGCCGATTACCCTGGCTATCGCTATCCAGTTTGGGCATTTGTTGAGCTTATTCCTTTTGGCACCTTTAATCATTTTCTTTTATTTATCGCAAATAAGGATCGAGATAAAAAGCTAAAAAGCCGCTTTTACCAACTTCAAAGCGTCAAGGCGCTTCGTAATGCCTGCGGACATAACAATTGCATTATCGACGATCTTAAGGGAGGGGATCCTTCTCATGAGATCAGCCGAAACGTTAAAAACGCTTTACGGGCTGTCGGCTTTTCGGATATTACCCTATCAACGAAGTTGAGCAACGACAGGATTCAGCAAATTGCGACGACTCTTTATTTGCATCGACTACTTGCATCTTCTGGTGTTGTTGCGGCCAAGGGGGCCCAGCTTCACCAGTGTGTCAATCGCATGTATCGTAATGCTCACTATTACGATAAAAATGATCCTGTAAAAACTGCTTTTAGCTTTTTTAAAGGCATGATCGACGCGTGGTACCCTATGGCCTGAGTCTCATGTATCATGTTAGATGGAGTTTTTGTGGCGACGAGCTAGACATCTTGCACTATCTCATAGAGATAGTGCAAGATGTCTAGCTGCAATACAAAAGCTCTTTGGGAGCTTTAAGGGCGACGCTTTCGATAAGAGAGTGTTGCCCTTTTTTCATGCGTGTAACGACTTTCTGGCTGGTCAAGTACCGTTTCGACGATGGGCCGATCGAGAGTAAGAATATTAGTCTCCGTTGATGGCCGATTAGAGACTCACGAAAGAGTCGAACACCGAACGTAATTCCTCTATGCGTCGCATTAGCGATGACTTTAGGGTACTATCCCAGTAGTGATGCAGTCGTCGTGGACTCTAAGTGAGACGATGACAAAGAAGGGTCGTTGTTCGGAGGCTTCCGGCAACGGCCCTTTGGTTTTAGAAGCTTGTTTTGTCAAAAGAAATTAAGACTTTTGCTCAACTAATTGAACTCCTAGAGACCGTGGGGCGGCGACTGATTCAACCACTGTAGATCGCCTGAGACGTGATATCCGACTATGCCGTCTCGTTCGGCGCTTTGCAGGACTATATGTTTCCATAGCGGTGGCTTAACCAGCGGTTTGGGGATGCCAATCTTGTCAATATCCACGGCATGCTCGATGGTGAAAGCATTTTTTGAATCGACGGTTCCGACAATTTGGATGATCGGGATATCCTCCCGTTTACCAAGACATATCGTGTGTTGAGGCCTGCTCGAGGGGTTCCAAGTGGCTCGATTGCTTATCCTTCGCAAAGGGGAGGGGATGGTCTTGAGACGTCTTCAATAGTCTTTTTTGGACATTCGCTATCTCGGGCCGATTATTCGTACTTTGAGTCTATTTTTAGCACGGTGGATTTGTATAACGGGCATACCAGCCTGGTCTTCCTATACTCAAACTACGCCAAGGGTGTTCGCGAGTCAGAGGTGGCCAAGGTACTCGCCCTCCTTGATTGCTATGGCAGTTCGCTTGGTATTGCCGGACATAGCAACAATCTCGCACACAAGCTCATGCTGGAGGGCAGGCTCGTCGTTCGGGAGATTTAAGTCGATTTGCCTATGTCGGAAATGGGTCGGCTCTGCAAGTAGCCGCTGCGGTATGAGTGCTAAATGAAAAACGAAGTCCTGCTGTAGGCCATCGTTTTGCAAGGGGGTTCCTTCCTTACGGAGGGTATCCCCTAGTTTAATTTAGATGGAAAATGGAGCCGAACCACTGCGTCGCCAATCGTCGCCTTGTTGGGTCGCTTGACGTTACGGTAAGATGTTCTCAGTGATGCAGTCGCCGTGGACTCTACGTGAGGCGGAGACAAAAAAAGGGTCGTTGTTCGGTTTTCCGGCAACGGCCCTTTGACGTTTCCACGACAACTGGATGTTGTCGCGGATGCCGCTAATGTAGCTAGAACACGCTTTGCAGGGTCTCATATTTCGGAAGTGCGGGGAAAAATCGGAAACCTCCGAGCACAACTCGATTTTTGGCAACAAAACCGCAGGTCGCGGAAGCGCAAAACCGGGATCTGGTTGGCCGATCGTAGTTTCCCCGCACTTCCGGAACCGCCCGCCGGAAGTATGCGGCAAATTTCGGAACCCACGAGCACACCGGCCTTTTCGCACAGAGAAACCGCAGGTAGAGACGTTGCGGCATTTTAGTGTGCTCGACATAATTTGATTTTGCCGCATACTTCCGGATAGACGCAAAAAAGGGCGTTAATGCGCCTGGTGTGGACCGTCATATAGAGTTGCCAATTGGCAACAAGACGAATATAGTTAGCATTATGCTAACTAAGGGGTGGTTATGAACCGAACCAAGCTCCGACCGACATATTCACTTGACGAAGCGAAGTCTTTGGCTCGCTCGGGAAAGATGATTGTAAATGGTAGGGTGCGCAGGCACCTGATGAATCAGTTTGGTTATTTGGACATCGATCATTTCCTTGCTGACCTATTTGATTATCTGAAGCCTGACGATTTTAGAAAATCCATCGCGCTCGATATGGATGGGCCTCTGCATGATGTTTACGCAGATGTCTACGTGTGCCGAGGTTTTGAATACGAGGATTGGTACGTTAAGTTTTCAATCGATTCCGAAGGCAATGCGCATTTAAACGTTTTGTCTGCGAACATCGATGGATACATTCATTAAAGGAGGAGTCATGCGTTGCATGGAATGTGGCAAAGAAATGCAATTTACCACGGCGCCAATGACTGAAACTTACCGTGGCGAGACAATTACCGTAAAAGGAATTGAGCATTATGTTTGCGAGTGTGGCAACGATGAAATGACCGCTGCGGAGGCGACTAAGCTCGCCCATGCGCTTGCCGCGCAATACGCCAAGGCTCATGAGCTTCTATCTCCCTCGGAAATAAAGCATTTGCGCTCAGATCTCGGCTTAACACAGCATGATTTTGAGTCGGTCTTAGGGGTTTCGAAGCCCACGGCCTCTCGTTGGGAGAACGGCGCATCGCAACAATCTATTACTGCCAATACCCTTATGAGGCTCATTCGCGATGTTCCTGAGGTCCGCAGATATCTCGGCTTGGCTCCTCATGAGGGGAGTGCAAGTCTTAGCTCGTCGCTTTTGTCTGTAATACCAGGAGGAAAAGTTCCTGCTTATAGGGATTCTGATCCTTTGGTTGATGAGAATCTCTTCCGATTGGAGATGTAAATGGACTCTCTGAAGAAGCAGCGTATTGAGTCTTCGTCGATTACATGCATGTCTAAAAAAGTCGATAGGTTTTCATTTGATGGCGGAATGACCCCGAAGGAGGGAGTTAATAAGTCAGACGGTGAGTTTAACGTTAGAAATGACATAACGAATGCCTTCACTGATGAAAATGGAGCTAGATTTCGGCAGCTCAACCTTGTCATAGAGCTCATTCCCAGTGATGAGGGGCACTATTACCGTTCCGAAATTTCCGTGTCCGGTATCTATCGTGCTCCGTCTGATTTAGACGATGACGCATTTGATAGGGAGGCGCTTAGCTTCGGCATGCAAGACCTTTATTCCTATGCAAAGGGCATTATTGAGAATGCTGCTGCTGGCGGAGTATGGGGGCCGCTTTACCTGCCGCAGATCAGCTTTTCTATTTAACTCGACTGTTGTCATTCCATCTGGATAATGATTGACTGGCGTTGGGTTATTTCTTAAATTTTCAACTGTGATGAGGCCTTGCGACGGTACGTCCGGTTTGGTCCGCGAAAACCGCCGAAAGGCGGTTTTCGCGTTTAAAGGGCTGTTTTCTAAGGATATTTGTCACGTTTTCGCTATAGGACAGCGGAATTTTTATCGCGTATTTCGGAAGTGCGGGAAAAAATCGGAAACCTCCGAGCGCAACCCGATTTTTGGCAACAAAACCGCAGGTCGTGGAAGTCTTAAACAAGGGTCTGGTTGGCAGACCTTGGATTTTTACCGCACTTCCGGAACCGCCCGTCGGAAGTATGCGGCAAATTCCGGAACCCATGAGCACGCCGCCCTTTTTGCGCAGAGAAACCGCAGGTAGAGGCGTTGCGGTATACCGGTGTGCTTGGCATGTTTAGAATTTGCCGCATACTTCCGGTTTTTGCCCCTGCGGTAGGCCGTGTTTACTTATATCCTCGGCTAGATAATGGACAGAACAGCCAACGTCGTCTCCATACTAAAACGCCGGCAGGGGCGAAATTGCTCCTGCCGGCGATGGCGTGACTGCTTGTGCTGTTTTCGGCTCGCGCAGAGGCCCGTTTTGGGCGCTTACGCCTCCGTGGGCTCCACGCCGAGCTCGTTGCGGACGAGTTCGAAGGCCGCGGCGATGGCCTTGTCCATGTCGTAGTACTTGTAGCCGCCCAGGCGACCGGCAAAGATCACGTCGCCCTCCTGCGCCGCCAGCTCCTCGTACTGCCTGTAGAGGGCCTCGTTC
>OLPT01001401.1_pt1 | contig 14705 bp, 16 predicted proteins | sample 1673051 | NCBI WGS metagenome assembly OLPT01 (sample SAMEA3136750, study PRJEB25190) | human gut metagenome | biome: human gut; feature: human-associated habitat; material: faeces | place: Austria | collected 2013
GTTCCTCATTTCGGTCTACCGCCATCACCTGATGTCCAAGCTGATTCAGATGCATGGCAATATGTCTCCCAAATCTTCCTACTCCAATCAGTAAAATATTTTTCATCTCTTCTCTTCCTCTCTTCTTATCCTACATTTATTTTTTCCAGCGGCATTTTTGCATGTGCGCTCTTTCTCCCCGGCATCGCAGCATAAACAAGAGTCAGACCGCCAACCCTTCCAAGAAACATCAGTGCAATCAGAATTCCTTTCGAAAGAACACCGAGCCGCGGCGTAATTCCAAGCGTCAGGCCAACCGTTCCAACAGCAGATGCTGTTTCAAACAGACATTCAGAAATCGGCAGATTTTCTGCCACACTGATCACCATTCCTCCCATTAGCACCAGAAAAAGATACATCATCAGAATCGTAGATGCATTTTTTAATACCTCCTGGCCCACCCTGCGTCCAAACATCTGTGTGTCCTCTCTCTGACGGAACGTAGCAGACGCATTAGCTGTCAGCACGGCAAATGTGGTAATTTTCATTCCGCCAGCCGTTGATCCCGGTGCTCCGCCAATCATCATCAGAACAATCATAATCGCCTGGGAGGCACCTGTCATCCCGGAAAGATCTGCTGTATTAAATCCGGCCGTTCTTGTTGTCACAGACTGAAACAATGCGCAGAGCGTCCGCTCCTTGACCGGCATTCCGGCGAAATCCCGGAAGAAAAAGAAGGCCGCCGGAACAAAAATCAGAAACAGACTTGTAAGCAGGATCACCTTGCTTTGCATGCAGTACTGACGAAAATGGTATTTTTTTGTATAGATATCATCCCAGGTCAGAAATCCGATTCCACCTGTTACAATTAGCCCCATAATCGTAAGATTAACCAGTGGATTTCCCACATAAGAAGTCAGGGACGGATACAGATGATCCGTTTTTCCAAGAAGATCAAATCCTGCATTGCAGAATGCGGATACAGAATGAAACAACGCCATCCAGATTCCTTTTCCGCCGTAATCCCGTAAAAAAACAGGCAGAAGAAACAACGCCCCCAACAGTTCAATTCCAAAGGTTCCTTTGAGGATAAAACGCGTCAGGCGCACAATTCCGCCTACCTTCGGGGCAGAAATCGCATCCTGCATCGTGCTTCGCTGCATCAGGGAAATTTTTCTCCCGGAAAGCATCGCAATCGAAACAGCGATCGTAACCACACCAAGACCACCGATCTGAATGAGCAGCAAAATCACGCTCTGTCCAAAGACGGACCAGTAGCTTCCTGTATCTCTGACTGCCAGTCCTGTCACACAGGCGGCTGATGTTGCAGTAAACAGTGTTTCTGTAAATGGCGTTACATTTCCTTCCCGCGAAGCCACAGGAAGCATCAAAAGCAGTGCTCCTGCCAGAATTACCCCCGCAAATCCAAGAATGATAATTTCAAACGACGACCATTGTTTCCTGTATCGCAGTTTTATACTCCACATTTCTCTTTTTACTCCTTCTTTTTGATTCTTCCTTATTTTAGAGACTTCCGTTTTAAAAACGTATAAATACCTTTTCCATGGCATTAAGATTGTATAAAGATTTTTCGAATTTCAAGCCCAAAAACAGGAACCGCCCAAAAGTTTCCCACAACAGTAATGGGGTCTGACCCCAATGTGGTTCAGCACTGCCTGGAAATATATCCGGAACCCTTCACAATCTCCTTCGACCCGAACTCATACGTCATTCCGCCACCTCCATTTCCCCACGAAAAAAGCACCAGCCAACCAGGTGACCGATGCTTTCGTAAATATAATCATCCCCGTCCAAAACAATCTTTCCAGTCAGGTTCCACACCCCGGACCACGGAGGACCATCATCCCCCGGAACACAGAAGGACAGCCTTCCATCTTCCAGAATAACAGGAGCCACCGCAATATTTTTCATCCGGTTATTAAACCGCTCCTTGAAAGGGACTTATACCACAGAACAATTACTTCACACTTTAAAAGACATAAAATTTGCGGATATAGAAGAACAGGGTTTCATGCCGGTATATGAACGTCAGGAAATCACTGACGATCTCCATGAAACCTGCGGATTCAGAACGGACTATCAATTCATAACAAAACGGAAAATGAAACGTTCCTTTTTCCTTTGTCTGACACCTCGTCTTGTAAATGTATTTGAAAAAAATCCTGTTATGAAAAGGGAGTGCGAAAAAACGTAACTTTGCTTTTTCGCACTCCCTTCCTATAATGTCAAGCCCTAAATCACTTCCGCAAGCCCCACTTTGCGGTATCGCTTGCTTCCTTTGGCTGCCGCAGCTCTCGTCTTACTTCGCGCTGTCTGCATCAATCACGGACTGGATCTGTTTCATCAGCGTATCATAATTCTCCTGATTGTCGATTCCGCCGAGCATCGGCTCTCCCACAATATTTCCATTTCGATCGACCAAGATTGTGGTAGGAAATGCCATAATATCGGAAGCATACTTTCCTGCAGCGGAAGCAGAGTCAATGGAAAGATTGCGGTATTTCGCACCCTGGCTTTCGAGAACCGCTGCTGCTTCTTTGATCGCATCCTGATTTCCGTCGAAGGTTTCTGTGTTGATGCCTACAACCTCGCCTCCCATGGATTTGATTGCATCATTTAATTCGTTCAGCTTGGATAACTCAGCAACACAAGGCTTGCAGCCGGTAAACCAGAAATTCACGACCGTTACCGCATTTTTGGAAAACAGACTTTCGTCAACGGTGTTGCCATCATAATCCTGGCCCGAGAAATCCCGGAACGGAGATGCCTCTTCGGAATCGTTTTTCGCATCGCTATCTTCCGATGCTGTATTGCCGTTTTCCAATTCCGCCATCTGTTCCTCGATTTTTCGTATCGTTTCAATATCATCCGTCAGTGTATTCAGCTCGTCCTCAGAAAAAGAGTCCTTGTTGGCTTCAACCGTGTCTGCCAGATAATCCGCATAATTTCCGCTCGGATCCGCCGTGCTTTTATTCATCATGCCAAACACCTTGTTCCATACATCCGCATGATCTGCAAAAATCTGGTTCTCCTGCTGATATAAATCGTCCAGCTTTGTGCCGGAAGCCCCTGCCGTTTCGGTTCCGGATTCCGCAACAGATCCCGTAACAGCTTCTGTGCCGGATTCCGTCTGGGTTGTCTGCGTTTTCTTTGTGTCTGCAGCCTCTTTTCCGTTGCATGCGGTAAGTAATAATGCTACGCTGAGTGTAAAAACAGGGATAAAAGTTCTTTTGGTTTTCATAAATTATGGCTCCTTTTAAGATAGTATAATGTAAAAAACAAGAATTCAATATCATCCTTCGATGCTTCGTGATCTGCTGCTGATCAATGGTTTCTGATCTCTGACTGTTGATCTCCGGTGTCCTTTTTCTGACACGTTTTTCCCATAAACTGATAGTGGATCGCATCCTTCGGGCAGGCCTTGATGCAGGCTCCGCATCGGATGCATTCCGGATGATTTGGGGTCCGGCACACGTCGATATCCATTTTACATGCCCTGGAACACTGGTTGCATCCGACACATTTGCTGTTTTCAATCGTGATATGTAAAAAGCTTACCTTATTAAATAAGGAATAGATTGCCCCAAGAGGACAGATCCATTTGCAGAAGGGTCTGTAAAACAAGATGCTGAGCACGACAACCGTAATCAGAATACCGAATTTAAACGAAAACAGCTTGCCCAGTGCAGACCGGATTGCGGCATTTCCGATGGAAAGCGGGATCGCCCCCTCCAGAACGCCCTGCGGACAAATATATTTGCAGAAGAACGGATCTCCCATCCCGATCGAATTCGTTGCAAACATCGGCAGAAGAATCACAAAAACAGCAAGGATGATATATTTCAGATACCGCAGCGGCTTCAGTCTGGCCGTGGAGAATTTCTTTCCGGGGATTTTGTGAAGCAAATCCTGAAACCATCCAAACGGACACAAAAAACCACAGATGAATCTTCCCAGTGTTACGCCGAGTAAAATCAGGAACCCGGTTATATAGTAGGAAAACTTAAATTTGGATGATCCGACAACCGCCTGAAAGGCTCCGATGGGGCACGCTCCCGTCGCAGCAGGACAGGAATAACAGTTTAGGCCCGGTACGCATACCGTTTTCGCCTTGCCCTGATATATTTTGCCCTGAAAAAAATTGGGGATATGAGGATTGGTAAGCAGTGTGGCCGCTGCCTGTATCCACCCGCGTATTCCGGCTATTTTCTTTGATCGTAACTTCTTTTTCTTATCCAATTCCGACACACTCCAGACATAATTTAATTGCTTTCCCAAGCACAGCAGCCGCTTCCCCTCTGACGGCGCCATAGCCCATCATTGCTATGCCTGTGATAACTAAAACAATTTGAGATATTTTTCTGCACTTCAAAATATAGTTGCTCCTTTTATTCTATTGATTGACCAGCTGACTCTGATATTATACAATAGCAGTTGTAAAATCATTGTTAAGAAATGGGCGGGTGAAAAAATTTTGAGATTATTAATCGTAGAAGATGAGAAACAAATGTGTGACACAGTTGCCAGAAGTCTGTACGCTGCCGGGTACGAGGTGGATACCTGTTATGATGGCGCGGAGGCTCTGGAATGCATCCTGGCAGAAAATTATGATCTGATTGTCCTGGATCTCAATCTGCCCGGCATGGACGGAATGGATCTTCTAAAAGAGCTCCGGAAGGAAAACGAAGAGACGAAGGTTCTGATCTTATCTGCAAGAGGACAGATTGCAGACAAAGTAGAAGGACTCGATGCCGGGGCAAATGATTATATGGAAAAGCCGTTCCATCTGCAGGAGCTGGAAGCGCGGATCCGCAGTCTGACGAGAAGAAAATTTGTGCAAAAAGATGTCTGTCTGGAAAGTGGCGGGATCAAATTCGATACCATCAAACGAGAGGCCTATGCCAACGGAACCCTGGTTTCCCTGACAAGAAAAGAAAACGGCATTTTGGAATATCTGCTTCTTCACCTTGGCAGACCGGTAAGCCAGGAAGAATTGATCGAGCATGTCTGGGATGCCTCCGTGGACAGCTTCAGCGGATCCATCCGCGTCCATATGTCTTCTCTTCGCCGAAAGCTCAGGGCGGTACTTGGATACGATCCGATTTTAAATAAAGTAGGCGAAGGATATCAAATACGAGAGGAGTCCGACCGATGAAAAAAATATCACTGCAGTGGAGACTTACCTGTATCATTACCCTGTATATTGCGGTCATCTGTGGATGTCTGACCCTGCTTGTCTATAAAAATGGAATTTATTATATCGATTCCCTGCAGGAGACCGTAGATGCCAGGGGCGATGATGCCGGCGATCAGGGCGGAGACGGTGCCGCAGACGGTTCCGATCAAATCTATATCAGCATTCCGGAGGACAAGTGGGATGAATTTGCCAGGGATTTCTCTGTTCAGGTGTACAACAATAAAGCAGACTACAAAAGAAACAGCCTGATCCTTTCCGCCTTATTGGCCCTTCTTGGCGGTGTCGCTACCTATTTTATCAGTGGCCATGCACTCAGACCCATTCGTGAGTTCTCCGAAAAAATTGAGGAGGTGCAGGCACAGAATCTGGCCGATTCGCGCATTGAAGAAAACAAAGTAAAAGAGCTGAACCAGCTTCGTATTTCGTATAACAAGATGCTGGAACGTCTCGCAGATGCTTTTGAAATCCAGAGACAGTTTACAGCAAATGCAGCACACGAGCTTCGCACTCCACTGTCTGTCATGCAGGTACAGCTCGATTTATACCATTCCACCCCGCATCCGGGCAATGACGCCGACACCTTACAAACACTGAAAATGGTGACGGAGCAAAACGGCCGACTCAGCAAAATGGTCAAGACACTGCTCGATATGAGTGAGCTTCAAACAGTAAGCAGGGATGAAACCATTGCCGTTGACGCCCTTGTCGATGAAGTACTGGTGGATCTGGAACCGCTTGCCCAGGAAAAGGAGATAAAACTGATCGGGAACTGTAAAGATACCACTATGGTCGGAAGTGACATTTTGATTTACCGGATGGTATACAATCTTGTTGAGAATGCAATCAAATACAACCATTTCGGCGGACAGGTTACCGTAACCGCATACCGGAAGGGAAAAAACATCTGCCTGTCCGTAGAAGATACCGGAAGCGGAATCCCGGCTGAATTAAATGAACGCATATTTGAACCATTCTTCCGTGTAGATAAATCCAGAAGCCGCCAGCTTGGCGGAGTAGGCCTTGGGCTGGCCCTGGTTCGTGAAATCGTGCGCGTACATGACGGCAGAATAACCGTTCAGTCCAGCCCGTCCGGTGGAACGATCTTTGAGGTAGTCTTTACACAGTGACATCATCCCAAAAGCCAGTCGATGACATCATCTGTTCTGCAATGTCTGGAGTGCCGATTCCAGCGTATCTTCGTCCATTGCGTATTTTCCGTCCTGCATTCGGACAAGCGCGCCATATCTTTGTTTTTCATTATCCGTTAGTTTCGGAGCATACTCATATTTAAGGTCTTACCAAAACGGCGGGGCCTTGTAAAAAGATTTACCTTTCCCCAGCTGTCAAGAAGCTGTTCAATCAGTCTTGTCTTATCAATATAGTAAAAACCTTGTTGGCGAATTTCCTTAAAATCTTCGATACCAACCGGAAGTTTTAACGTCGCTGCCATTCTTCCACGCCCTTTCCGAAGCTACATTAACAGGCAAAGGATATTATATCCCAGTGCATTTTGATCTTACCATTTGGGAACTCAAATGGCAAGTTGATCCTATCTTCTGCTTTGCCTCGTTTACGGCACATCAATCAGTCCGAAGCGGTAGAACATTCCGTATATGTAGGTCACGCCCCGGATGTCGCCCAGAGCCTTTGGTCCACGCAACTCTAGGGGTCTGACCCTATGAAAATCTGAGTAGACGGGAACTATCGTACTGCTGGAAAACCCTGGTAAAAAGCGAGTAAAACGGCAGCCGTCTCCTTTTCGAGACCCCTGCCGTTTTACTCGCTTTTTCTATTCATTTTCATAGGGCATACCCCCATGTGTCTCGTTTGCTAAGGTCATGGGAATATTAGGAAAATCTTTTAATCTTATCTTTGTATCAGAATTATAGTGATCTTCTTTTGGATTGACCGCATTGGGACCGGTCCCCGATGTACTATAAGTTACAATATGCTTAACAATAGAATCCTATCTCATCCGTCACAAATGCCTCTTTCCATTTTGCACAAATAAAGAAAAACTGTGCTGATATAAATTCCATCAATTCATTCAGCTCTTTCTTGGAAATTTTACTTCCATTACTTGCCAAAATGCATCCACCTGACTTTGTAAGCCATATTTTAGTCGCATTTGGAGTAGGCTTACCTTTTGATATATGAACATGAATTGGTTCTCCATTTTCATTAGACCAAAAATATACCGTATATCCACATACCATAAACAATTTAGGCAATTTGAATCCCCCCATTCTCCGCATACCGGTATAGCAAATGAGCATTACTATGCAGGAGTTCTTCAAACATTGCTATTTCTTCATCCGAATATCCTTGGCGTTCTGTCCATTTGTAATCAGGCAATTCACACCTTGCCGAATCAAATCCATCTTCTGTTGGTCGTTCAAAGTTTACAATAACTTTTTTCATTCCATCTTTTTCAACAATTTGTGAATGAACAATCTCCGTTTCATCTGCCAGTGTCATATATGGATACATCATACAACGTCACCTCGTTTCTTATTTTTAAACTCATTATAGCATCATACCCTGTCGTTGTCATGTGATTAAAAGCTAAATTCTTTCACTGAAAATTTACTCCTACATGAGTGGAGTTTAATCTTTCATATATTCGTGCTATGCTCATGAAGACCTTCTGACAGCAGTAGAAGGAGATCTCTATGAGTAAATATATTCCTGGTAACCAGAAACATCTTTCCCTTGAAGACCGTAAATACATTGAGCGTTCCCTGAATAACGGCAGCACTTTTAAAGATATCACCCGCTTCTTATGCAAAGATCCTACAACTATTTCGAAGGAAGTGAAACTCCATCGTGTAAGTGATTGGTATCATAAAGGATCCTTCCTTAACGCTCACAACTTCTGCATTCATAGATATCACTGCAGAAAAACAAATGTATGCAGGAAAATCATACTCTGCAACATTAAGTGTACTTCCTGTCCAACCTGTAACCAAACCTGTCCTGATTTCGTTAAAGAACAGTGTAACCGTCTTGATAAGGCTCCTTACGTCTGTAATGGATGTCCGAAAGCCATCCATCATTGTTCCATTGCTCACAAGTACCGTTACGATGCTGTCTTTGCAGACCGCAAATACAAGGAATGTCTGTCTTCGTCCAGGGCTGGTATAAACATGACAAAGCATGAACTACGTCAAAAGGACATGGTCATTTCGCCTCTTATTTATCAGGGACAATCTGGAGATTCCACCTATGCAGATGCCTGCTTAAGCCGAATGACATCCAAGGCATATCGTCTTGAATTTCCTGGCAGGGATCGCAGAATAACCAATAGTAATTAATCAACCTGCTGAGCTTTGCTCAGTTTGAAGCGGAATGGCGCTCCGTTCCTCTGGAACGGATGCGCAGTTCTTGCGGAATATGCACTATTTTAAAAAAATTACAGAATTTCTTTTTTATTCTTTTTATTTGTAATCTTATGTTCATTTCTTCTATTTTCAGAAGCTCTCATTCTTTTCTAATTCCCTGCATTTTCCAGAAAGCTCTTCCTCCAACGCTCTCACATCCCTGCAAATCTTTCCTTGGATCTCCTCTGTAAATTTTTCCGGCAATGGATCTCTCACCTTCAGCTCTTCTCTCACTTCGTCCCACCATAGAAACTCTCTATACTTGCAGATCACCTGCTCCACGCATTTTCCTATCCTCGTCTCTTTCCCACATTCCTCTGCCTTTTTCTCATTCTGTAAACTTGCATAATACAAAATCGTGACATTAAGCTCTTCTATCACCTTATTCATTTTCCTGCAGTCTACCTGGGTTCCATGCGAATTTTCTTTTTCTGCCTTACGTTTTCGTTCTTCCTCTTTTCTTTGCGTAGCTATTACTTCATCATATACAAACAACTCACCATCTTGGCTGATATATCCCACTTCGCTCAATACCAGTTTCAACAATTCCGGCGCTGCATGCAGTGTAGATGAAAGCTGCGATAGCTCCCACCGTTCTGCTCTCCTGATATATTCTTCCAATTGCTCAATAGTCGGTTTCTTCTCGATTCTTTTTCCAAATGACTTCTTCAGCCATCCAATACTCTGATAAATAAAAACTACCCGTGACGCCCAGTCGATTGCATCAGCCAGGGAGTTTATTCCCAGCGTGTCCAATATCTGGGAACTGTGATATAAAAATGTTTTCCATCCCTGCAAAACCGCCTGCGCGATCTGTATTCCATCCCCGCCCATATTGTTGGCTTGTACAAGAATTCCTTTTTCCTCTGCCTCTGGAAATGTGCGAAGGAAATCCCGAATCGTCACCCTGTCATATGGGACATTCCATTCGACACTCTCCTCAAATTGGATATACGGAAACATTTTATAGCGTGTATAGCTATCCATATCATCTTTATAATACGTATAAAAAGAAACATGCCGAATCTCATGTCCATGCTTTTTGCAATAAGACACCAGATTTTCCGACAGCTCCTCCTCATGAATCAGGATCATTTCCGGAATACGATATTCCAGGCAATAGTCAATCTGTAAACTGCAGATCTGTCCATTTCCTTTTATGTATTCCTGAAGTTTTTCTTCTGCATACGTTATATTTTCCCGAATTTTCTCTTCATAACCGTCCTCTACCGCTACTCCATGAAGCTGCCCCAATTCATCCTGATAAACTGGCGCAAAAGCAATCTCATCCACTTGCCGTACATATTCTGGATGATCCTGCAATAATTTTCGCTTTTCTTCTCCTATCTGCATCAATGTATACTCAGCATACGAATAAAATGCCCGATACAATCTATGAATCAAAAGAAAATACTTATAAAAAAGCGGGACACAGCAAAGTCTTGTATCTGCTACTCCATACTCTAACAAATCCTTTTTGGCCTTTTGTAACATCCTTTTTAGATTTTTATTCATCTTCAGATGTGTGGTCTCCAGAATTTCTGACAGATCTAAATAAATTTTTTCTTCATCATAATGAATCGGTATATGGCCATGCTGCATATAGTTTCGCAGAAAGTCTACAATTTTATACTCCGAATATTGATCATATGCTTTCGAAATGAAGTTTTTCTTAAAACTTTTATCCTTAGAAATATAGAATTCATCAAATTTCTCCATAGATTCTATCAATGTCCGCCCTGCGCTGACGGCATTGCAAAGCAACGCATTGATCTGAATCACATCTACAGTTTCTCCTCTCTTAGCGAATATACGATCGTCAAATTGTAAAGAGAATTTCTCAAACATATTTCCCAAGTTAAAAACCATCATACTATATAACTCATCCAATTCACAAATATGCTGTGACATGCTGAGATACCGCCGCAATATCTGTTCATGCTCCCATGGCAGTTTCTCAAGCTGTGTTCCTGGAACATTCAAAAAATCCATTGGAATATACGCTCTTGTATTCATTGACATCCCTCCAAACCTATACAATTCTTTCTTGGAAATGCAAACTTTTTGTATACGCAAATAACGCTCACAAACTTCTCAAATTTATTACTGTATATATACCCCGTACTTACAATATAATTTGATTTTAACACCTATGTTCCAGCATAACAATCAATTCATGACTTTTTGTTTTTTTCTTTTTATAATATTTTTTACTCGTGTTTCTTCCTATTATAATATCTTTTCTTTTAGCATTTACTTTCTACTCTTCTGTTTCTTCTCATACAGCTTCCTTGGTCCGTATTTATGCTATTGAAGACTTATATTCCAAGAATATTCAAATGAGCAGGAGGAACATCTTTATAGGCGTTCTATAACAGCACATTTATAGGGTCTAAATGCTAGTATTCTCAACTCACGCCTTCACGGAAGGCGACGTATTAAGCAGCTTCTTTGGATGGCTGTACGCGATTTCAACTCACGCCTTCACGGAAGGCGACGGAGTGCAATTGAAGAGGAAATTTTACTGGAAGAGAATTTCAACTCACGCCTTCACGGAAGGCGACATCTCAGCCCCAAGAGTGCTCGAATATGAATGTATTTCAACTCACGCCTTCACGGAAGGCGACAGATTTTACCTTGATTACTTCATCGCCTGTATTATTTCAACTCACGCCTTCACGGAAGGCGACATTTCTTCGATTCCGGCGAACTCGTCAAGTTCCTCATTTCAACTCACGCCTTCACGGAAGGCGACGTTCTTCTGGAGATTGGAATTTTGGCATGTAATCATTTCAACTCACGCCTTCACGGAAGGCGACCGGATCAGCATCCGGAGAGAGATTACGCAGAAAATCATTTCAACTCACGCCTTCACGGAAGGCGACCCCATAGTTGCTGTTGAGCCATTTCTGACCATCAGATTTCAACTCACGCCTTCACGGAAGGCGACTGCAAATTCAAATAATTTTTGCTGCTAAACACTTCTTATTTTTATTAATTCTTTCCAAATTTCTCATTCTAGCTTTTCTTTTTCACCTAGCTTCTCTTCGCTTTTCTCTTCATCCTGTCATTTTTCCGGTGCGAATCTCCCTGTATTTTTCTGTTTATTTACCTTTCGCACTCGAAACATGTACACTCTGTCATAATATTTAATTTGTTTCATTATATCTCTCCACTAATTTTCTATCAACTGAAAATATGTTTTAATTTAATCTCTTTGCTTTTTAAAATTAACTTACTAAAGTTTTTTGTTATTTTTTACTGGCATCGTAAGATGCCAGTAATTAAATTTATAAAATTCTAATAATATCCGAACTTTATCTGATAATTATAAGTAGGTAATCATCCGTATATTGACATTTTATAAAAGCCATCTGATACTGTTTCTGGCTGTCTGCCAAATTCTATATCAGATGGCTTAGTATTATTTTTTAGTTTAGTACGGCAGTATTCCGGAAGATCTTCTGACCATGGAAGCAGTTTCTTTAACTCTTTCTCTTTAGGAAAAGCTCCCATTTTTCTGAGTTCATCCAATATATAAGTCAGATATGCGTATGGTTTCAGATGGTTCAGAAGTGCCGTTTCTGTAATGCTGTAAACAAGGGCACTGGTACCAGTTCCCCGTACACTTTTGGCAAACAGCCAGTTGCGGCGTCCCACTGCAAAGTTTTTCAATGCACGTTCTGCACTGTTGTTGTCTATACTGAGATGGCCATCTTCCAGATAGCGTTTCAGATATGCTTCCTGATTAAGCGTATACAAAATGGCATCACCAATAAGGGAAGACCTGTCTACAGAATCTTCCATCGTATGCAGCCATTCAAACAGGGCATCCATAACCGGACGGGACTGTTTCTGGCGCTCCTCATATTTTTCTTCCGGTGTTTTATTGTGGATCATTTCCTCGATCTTATAGAGGATCCCGATCCTTGACATCGCCTGATATGCAATGGTCTCTTTCAGCTGTTCTTTTGTAAAGTCTTTTTTTAATGCTGTGAGGGCTGCATCAAAACGTCGTCTTGCATGGGTAAGGCACCCGCTTACTATGATACCTTCTCCTAAACTGTGATAAGCCTGATATCCATCACAGGTCAGATACCCATGAAACCTGTCCCCTAAAAAGTTTACAGGATGATATCCCGCACGGGTCCTTTCATAATCGAAGAGTACCATCTGCGGGGAACCACTGAATTCATCCGTGAGATATACCCACATCCAGTTCTGGGTCGTCCCTTTCTGATCCGGTTCTCCGAGTACCTGGATCCGGCTTTCGTCACAATGGATATATCTGCTTTCCAGAAGTTCCTCTTTCATCAGCTGATACAGCGGTTTCAGGTATCTGTCTGCACAGTTTATGATCCAGTTCGCCATAGTCTTTGTGGAGAGATCGAGATCATATCTGGCAAACTCTCTTTCCTGACGTGCCAGAGGCATCCCGTTTACATATTTAGCGTTCATGATACCTGCTACGAGGGAAGGTGTAGCAATGCTCCCACGGATCAGGGAAGGTTCTTTTTCCGGACGTTTCATGGATCCGCATTCCGGACAGCTGTATACATAAGTGATCTCTTCTTCAACCTCAAACTTTGCAGGTATAAAACGCAGGCGTTTTACGGTCTCCTTTGTTACTACGCTGTATTTTTTTCCGCATTCCGGACAGTAACGGGCTTCCCCTTCCAGTTTATAGGTCCTGGTCTCAACGGTCTCAAAATTGGAAAGATCTTCTTCCTTCTTTCCTTTTCTTTTTTTACGTTTATAAGAGGATGACCGGATCTCTTCAAAAAGTTCCTCTGTTTCCGCATCCGCATTGGCTTCTGCCTCATTGAACAGGTTCATCTGTTCATAGTCTTCGGCATACTTTTCACTGGATGCCCCAAACTGTTTTCTCTGCGCAAGGGTAAGACGGTCAGAGAGCATGGCATTTAAGAATTCGAGTTCTTTCTGTTTATCCTTCAGCAGCTGGATCTCTGTATCCTTCTTCTTTGTCTGTTCCTGTACGATCTTCATCAATGAGATCAGATCTTCACGGCTCATGTTATTCAGCTGTTTATCTGTAAAGATCGGTTCCATGTCCTGTCCTCCCTGCTTTAGCGTTATAAAAAGTATATCATGGTTCCAGCTGTTTTCCTATAAAAAACTGCGTTTCCAGATATAGGAAATACGCTGGGAAATGCCTTGTTTTTCATGATTTTTACGGGATTGACAGCTCCGCTGTCTTATGCTTACAGGATGATCTTTGGATGGTGTTCCTCAAATGCACCCCTGGGATTTAAAGAGAGCCCGTCACACAGCCAGTGGATCTCTTTCAGAGTCACCTGACGGAGTTCATCTGGAGTATCCGGCCAGTGAAAAGCATTACGGTCGAGCCGTTTCATCAGGCTCCAGAATCCGGACCCGTCCCATTGAAGGATCTTTATAGAAGTACGCCGACGGTTGCAGAACGCAACATGCAGCGTGAGTATGGGTCGAGGTGAAATTTTAATTTGATGATGGCGGCCAGACCATTGTAACTTTTTCTCAGATCAGTGACTCCGCAGGAAAGATATACCGTTGTTCCTCCTGCCAGGTCAAGCATGGCGCTGCAGGAATCCCAGTATAGATTCCATCAGTTCCGGTCTGCAGGAATCAGATATTTCAATACGGATACTGTCTGAAATAAAAATACGCACCGATGAAGATTCCTCAGAGAGCAGCTTCCTGTTCAGATGGAAGTCTGACAAAGACCATATCCTGTTCAGATTCGGATGCCGGCTCTTCTTTTGCAAATCTGCGGATCCAATATCCCATCGTAGATAAAGGGATACCGTTTTCTGTACACCATTGTTTACATGTTTGTCCACTGGTCTGGTATTGTTGGATACGGTCAGACCAGAGTTTTGCTTTTTCTTCTTTATTCATAGTGATATAGAATACCTCCTGAGTTTTAAGGAGATTGTAGCAGAATAAAAAATGAAAAAACAGATACGGAGGATTACCTACTTACGAGTAGACAGGCTAAAAATGGGTATAAAAATACCCTGCCAGCTTTCACCAGCAGGGTTGATTAGAATTTTTACTTGTAAAGGTCTTCCAGCGTTATCAGCCGAACTTCACCTCGCTCTTGTGCCTGAAGAAGTCCATCTGTGAAT
>OLPT01001406.1_pt1 | contig 14680 bp, 8 predicted proteins | sample 1673051 | NCBI WGS metagenome assembly OLPT01 (sample SAMEA3136750, study PRJEB25190) | human gut metagenome | biome: human gut; feature: human-associated habitat; material: faeces | place: Austria | collected 2013
TAATGCTTCATCTACAGTATGTTCTTCTGAATAATGCCGGACTTCTTCTACAAGCTGTGCAGAAACACCTTCCTGCTTCAAGCGTTTTCCAAGCCACGGAACCCACGGCAGGGATCCTACAATCGCCGCCAGCCAGAAGTATCGGTACTGGGTTAGATAGAAGATTCCCGGTGCGGAAAGCCCCCAGCCATCGGCTCCGAACATGCAGCTCATATAGTGTACGGCATCTCCCAGACTGTCCGCCCTGAAGAGCACCCACTCCATGATGACAAAGAACATGGTCACGATATACTTCAGCGGATTCATCCAGCGGTATTTTGCCGCCTTATGAAGTCCCAGCTTCTTTTCCGTCACCAGAAGCACGAAATAGGTCAGTCCCCACAGGATGAAAGTCCAATTCGCTCCGTGCCAAATTCCCGTCAGGAGCCATACCACGAAGAGGTTGAAGATGTGCCTTGCCTCCGTCTTCACTCGGTTTCCGCCCAGCGGAATATAGACATAATCCCGGAACCAGCTGGACAGAGAGATGTGCCAGCGTCGCCAGAATTCCGTAATGGAACGGGAAACGTACGGATAATTGAAGTTTTCGTCGAAGTGGAATCCGAACATTTTTCCCAGACCGATGGCCATATCGGAATATCCGCTGAAATCGAAATAAATCTGGAAGGTGTAGGCCAACGCTCCCAGCCAGGCCATCCCTGCCGTCAGCGGCATGTCTGCGCCGAACCATTGCACCGTTCCGTTTCCGAACCCAAAAGCGCAATCTGCAATCAGCGCCATGTTATTGGCCAGCAGCACCTTCTTTCCCAATCCGATGATAAAGCGTACCACACCGTCGGAAAAGTCCTGCAGGTTCTCCTTCCGATTATTAATCTGGTCCGCAATGGTTTCATACCGCACAATCGGTCCGGCGATGAGCTGAGGGAAAAATGAAATGTACAGGCCCACATTCAAAAGGTTCTTCTGGGCCTCGCCCCGTCCCCGGTACACGTCGATTACGTAAGAGATTGCCTGAAACGTGAAAAAAGAAATTCCGATTGGCAATGCGATTTCCGGCACCTTCCGGTGTGCGTGAAAGAGCAGGTTCAGGTTTTTCACCGTAAACGCCAGGTATTTGTATATGAAAATAATCGATAAATTGATAAAAACATCCAGTGCAATCAGCCACCGTACATTCTTATTTTCTTTAAATTTCCCTACCAGCAGGCCAAAAAACCAATTCACCAGAATGGATGCCATCATCACCAACACGAACCGTGGCTCTCCCCAGGCGTAGAAAAGCAAACTGGCCAGGCACAGAAAAACATTCTGCACCCGGCGGCTGAATTTGAGTGCGTAATTTACAAGCAAAACTACCGGAAGGTAGACAAATATAAATACATTACTTGAGAATAACAACTTAGTGTTCTTTGTTCCTTTCCACTATTCTTCCAGCAATTCCTCTACTGCATGAGCTAACCGCTCACCGCTTTTTCCGTCACATGCAGACATGTATCGATTTCTGAAATCTTGCACTGTCGCAACGTCTCTAAACTCACCATTGCAAATGTATTGCTCTAAGTCTCCATAATTTCGAAACATTTTTCCCGGCAGATCCTTTTCATAATCCAAATAAAAATCTCGATTGTATTCATCATAATCGTAACAGTAGAACACCATCGGCTTATTCAAGAGAGAATATTCAAAGATGACCGAGGAATAATCTGTAACCAACAAATCGGCAATGCACATCATTTCATTGGTAGTAAAATCATCTACCTGAATAATATTGTGATATTCTCTGTCCGGAATGCGATTCTGCATCACCGGATGCGGGCAGATTAGGAACACCTGATTCCGTTTCAATGAATGACTTAATGATTCGAAGTCCATCACCGGATGAAAGATGTGTTTATCCTTTCCATTGGAATCCCGGAAAGTCGGGGCATACAGAATCACTTGTTTTTCCTTTAAATTCGGATATTTGTCCAGAATCTCTTTCTTTCTTTCATCCTTGTATTGTGACTGAAGGATTTCATCGGTGCGCGGTGCTCCATACGCTTTCACTTTCTCCGGTTCAATTCCGAATGCACTTGCATATATTTCCCTCAAATTCTCTCCGCTCACCGATACTAAATCATAATCCTTATGATACAGTCGATCTACTTCCGGAAATAGATCGGTACCGTCCAGACCAAATTTCTTAAACGCGCCGGTGGCATGCCACAGCTGTACAAATTTCTGACCCGGCTTCTTTCCGAATTTTCGGAACAGATAGAAATAGTCGTCTGTTACAACCACCTTGCTGGAATACACCGCCTCGATTGCTCGTTCCATTTGTTCGTCGGTATAAGGCATCATGTGAACAAATACCACTTTCTCTGCCGTCGTCCTATTGTACACGTTTCGAATGTTTGGAAGCAATCCATCGTTACTCCGGGCCGTCACAAAAGCAATTTGATTTTTCAGCTTCAGCTTGCGAATTTTTTTACTCCAACGAAGTTTTTTTCGGTAGTCCGCTTCTCCCGCTGCATCCTTTTTTCGATGAAGTTCTTTAAGATAATTGTGATGAAGTTTAAAAAGTCTTAAAACCGTTTTCGGTATTGCAATCAGTGCTCCGCTATCATATCGAATAAGCCACCCGGCGATTTCTACATAAGAATAACGATACTGGTGCTTTAACCCGGTATCTCCCATCAATTTCGGATATATTTTTATTTCACTGTTATTAATATCAAGATAGAAATTTATTGTTTGTGCCATGTGAAGAGGTACCGATAGACGGAACCACCGACCGGCCAGCAATACTTCATCAAACCGATTTTTAATATCACCCCTTGAATAGGGGTGCAATTCTGCAGACCATTCTTTTCCGATTTCATCTCGTGCTGTCAGTTTCATCTCCTGATTCAATGTCCCGGCATCAATGGTTCCGGTAATACACAGCATTTCACCTTGCACATTCAGTGTATAAATCCGAAAAGCGTCGTGCTTCAAATTGACTAAGCGGTGTCCCTTCCACGTAACAGCGCTTTTTTCCGCCGTGGAATTCCGGAAAATATCGTGACCGTATTTTGCCGCATACAATCCCATTCGCTGGGTTTGAACTGTGCCGGGTGCATTATCAATAATATCATCCGGTATCCGGTGCAGTTTCTCTCGAAGCAATGAGAGATATGCTTTCTGTTCTTCATCGGTAAACGCCTGCGGTGTGTCCGCCCCTTCCATGTATTGCTTCATCACGTACAGCATTACGTTCCAGATGTAATATTGACTTGCTTCATCTGAAGCTAACAATTCCAGTTGACGGAACAGAATATTGAGATTTCGGACATATTCCATTCCGGCATTCGACTGCTGACTGCTGAGCCGTTCCGAATTCCGATAAATGAAACCTGCAGATGATATAATTCCGACATTGGGATTATTCATCAGCATCCGAGAAAGCAAATATAATTCACGGCCATACAGAAGCTTCTTCCCGTTCGACAGTTCCTTAATCCCTTCCTTTAAGGCCTCCGTGAGGAAAATTACATTGTTTAAAGAAACCGAAATGCTCCGAGGTTTTTCTTTCACGTTAACGATATGGTTTCCATTTTTATAAAGAAATCGGAACGTGCTTTTCGCGGAAGTCTTTTTCTGAAAAATCTCCCGACACATAAAGAAACTCGGCGGCACAGCACACTGATTCATATATCGACACGCTTCTCCCAGCGCCCCTTCTTCCCATCGATTTGAGAAATCGTAAAAAAGGGCATACTTCCCGGATACAGTGTTAACCATACTACTCGCATCTGAATCAGTTACTCGAACCATGTTCAAATATGTGTTGGAATACGACTGAAGAATGTCACTAATCTTTGAATCATTCTGTCCGACTGCAAATACCAATTCCAACTCTTCTTTGGGAATATTTTGATTCAGCAAGCATTCCACACCTGCTTGAAGGTCTTTTTCGTCGTCGCTTCTCCAATCGTCAATTGGAATAATTATGCTCAGAAGTTTTTCCATATAACCCTACTTTCGAAATAATAAAATGAGCATGACTTCATTTCATCATGCTCATCGAAGGTTCTACATATATAATACAATTACTGCTCTCCGTCCACTTCATAGAATACTTCTAGAAACTCCCTCATAGAAGATACAGATCCTACCGAAACACGAATATACTTATTCAGTAATTCATTTCCGTAATCATGAACCAGAACATCTTTGTCCGCCATCTTTCTTGTAATTTCATGTGCATCATGCTTTGGCTCTACAAATATAAAGTTTCCTCTGCAATCTCTGCACCAATAACCGTGCTCCTTCAGAGAATTCAGAATATACGCCTTTCCTTCTTTCTCAATTCGAATCAAATTCTCCACCATTTCCGGCTGTTCAATAATCCGTTCTGCAAAAAGCAATGCAATGGAATTGGCATCGAAAGTCAGCTTCCCGTTCTTTATGTAATGGATTATCTCCGGATTACTGATGGTTATTCCCAATCTGCATGCTGCAATAGACATAAGCTTCGAGAATGTCCGGATTACAATAACGTTATCTTCTTTAAGTGCATACGGCAGAAACGTCTTATCATAAAAATAATGATACGCTTCATCAATCAGAACAACAGCCCCTACCTCTTGCGCTTTACGAATTACTTTTTCCATTTCCTCATCCGTATAGATATTTCCAACCGGATTATTCGGATTCAGCAACGCCACAATTCGAGTATTCTCTGTGATGGCGTCCAGAAACTTATCAATGGATATCGTCAAATCCGGTTCATATGGCACCGTCACATGATTCAGTCCTAAAACCGAACAGTTCACTCCATACATTCCGAATGTTGGAGAAACGGTAACTACATCCTTTCCTTCTTCTCCGAATGTCTCAAAGATGTATCGAATTGCCATATCTGAGCCATTTGTTGCCACTAAATTGTCCAAAGTGACACCATTACCGATAAATTCCGCATATTTGCGCAAAAACCGATCTGGTTCCGGATAGATTGAAAGAAATTCCGGTGTGATTTCTTTCAGAACAGAATTCACAAAATCTTCCGGCAAACCTTCTGGATTCTCATTCATATCAAATCGCTTAAGGCCATACCGATTCTGTTCCGGGAATATGCGTTCGGTGTTCTTAATGTGTTCATCTACATAGTACTTCATAATGCAACTTCACCTTTCTCTCTACAGCTTTAATCCTACTTCATCCAAAATCCGCTCTGTGGAGTGCCCATCACAGGAACGCATAAACTTTTCACGGAAAGCATGCATCTTCTCCCGATCGAATTCCGTATCAATATGGGTAATATAATCGATAATCTCTTCTGTACTGATTAATACCGGTCCCGGTGCCATTTCGAAATAATCGTAATAGAAACCTCGCCAATCGAAATACACATCCAAATCATAGGCGAAGAGAATAATCGGCTTCTCAAACAAGGAATATTCAAAAATCAGAGAAGAATAATCTGAAATACAAATATCCGAAGCGCAGATTAAGTCTTCAATTTCCATCGTATGGGATACATCGTACACAAAGGAATCTCGATATTCCAGCGGAATTTCCGGCAGACGCTTTACCAGCGGGTGATGCTTTATCAGGATAACATATTCATCCCCCAAGGATTCATACAATTTCTCGTAGTCAAAGTGATCCGGTCCATACGCACTTGCGACTCTTCCTCGGAAGGTTGGGGCGTAAAGAATAATCTTTTTATCCGCCGCCGCAGGAATTTGTTCGAGAATTCGCTGCTTTGCCGCATGAATATAATCATCTTGGAAAAACACATCCGTCCGACTGACTCCTACCGGCTTAACATTACCCACACCTTTCAGCTGCATGGCCTCCTCGTAAGCCCATACCACTTCCGGGCTGCTGACGCACACCAAATCGAAATTGCGATACATCGGATACCGTTTCTGCTCTTTTGCATTTCCGCCAAAAATCTTGTCCGCTGTGCTAAATCCGAACTTCTTAAATGCACCGCATCCATGCCAAAGCTGAACGATTTTTGTTTCCGGTCGCTTATTGATTCCGCAAGTGGTCACCGTCGCCTCATCCAAGAACACGTAATTTGCAGTTGCCAAGTCCTTGATTAAATCCAAATCCACCTTAAATTTCTGTCGATAACGAAGCGATAGGTTCAACAGGAATTTATTATGAATGGTAAACTTACCGGATTTTTCCAACAGATTGTGAACGTAAGTCATGGAATTCGGCAATGCCGGCTTTCGATTGACGATAAAAAGAACTTTGTTTTTCTCAATCGGTTTCCGTGCATGCCACTTGTAATATACCGGAAACAATACTTTTAACGTCAAGAATTTATATCCTTCTCGCAGCTTACGATTTCGCCACTTCTTCAAACGAAGGGATATGGTTTCCACTTCAGTGCTTTCCTTCTCAATTCGATTCAGGCGCTTTTCCTCCTTGCGGAGCTTTCGCTTGTACCCAAACTTGACCCCAACGTTCTTGACCTTTCGCAGAATATCACCGTCACTCATATTTGTAACAAAGGAGTTATCTTCGAACTTAATGTAAGAAGAATTTCCGTATAATCGATTCAAGTCCTTCGTGGAATCCGATTCAAACAATCGCTTCTTTGCCAGGAGATTTTTTATGCTGAAAATCTTATTGCTCCATATTGCATCCAATTGATTGTATTTGGAACGCTTCTTTATTACCGAGAATTCGTTTGTAAATACAGTGGACTGTGCCTCCAGTTTATGAAAACGCTCTCCGTCAATTTTACAAATCGGCGCAGTGATAAATGTTTTGTCATGAATCCGCTTCATCATCTGTGCAACAGTTCGAGTCGACGGATATACCGGCTCCTCCACTATAATGCAATAAGTGCCCTTTGCTTCCTGCAGCGCCGTCTTTTTCCATTTCGCCAAATTGGCATGCGGCCGCACGTGAAAGTTTTCCTTTTTCAGATAAGTTTCCGGAACGGCATCTATCAAGGCTTCATCCAAAAGGATTTCGAAGGAAACGAAAATTTGCCCGTAATACGCTTCCAACATCTTCTCTACAGATTCTTTGGGAAGTTCTGCTGTTACCAAGACCGAAAGAAGTGGATTCTCCGCAAGCTCCTCCCGATTCATCAGTCCCACATCCATCTGAAGGTCCGAATTGTCTTCCAATAAAGCTCTCCATTGACTCGGAAACATATTCTCTCTGCATTCTTCCAATGATTTCTGAAGAAGCGAATAGAGTTCCTCGTCACTGTTCCAAAGCAGCCGATAATATTCGTCCAGAATAGAAATTTGAGCGAACCGCTTCCACATGGTCGACCGAATCAATTTCCAATTCCAGAACATCTCATCTTTCGCCGCCTGAGTGGCATCAGAAGCGTTTACTTCGTTCAAACTTTCTGCAGATTCTTCATCAATTACCTGAATTATTTCCATCAAATTTCGACGAAGGTCTTTGAATGAGGACGAATTCGCCTTTTGACTGAGAGAAGCATCTTCCCAGAAGGAATTCTTCACATATTTGTACACGATGGACGGGCAACCTGTAATCTTCTCCGCTTTTTGAATATATCGGAAAATGAACAGTCCATCCTCGGCATGCTTCGTTCCGTTGAAGCGTAACCGGAATTTCTCAATTATATCCCGTCGGAATAATTTGTTGCACAGAGTGAAGTTCCAGCAGAGAGATTTGTGATACTTCGGAATATCCGTTTCATTCGAGAGATTTCTAGAGGATTTCGGCATATAATCTTCCGTCATGTACTGTATAGTATGACGCCCGATTACCAAATCCGCCATATGTTCTCTGGCCGCATGGTAGAGGTCATTCAACGCATTCTCCGGCACTTCGTCATCGGCATCAAAGAAGGCGATATAATCTCCCTGAGCAATATCCAGACCATAATTTCTGGCTGCGCTAACACCTTGGTTTTCCTGACGGAATATCCGAATTCTGGAGTCCTCCGATTGATACTGCTCTAAAACACTCTGAGTATCATCTTTGGATCCATCGTTAATTACAACAACTTCAAAGTTTTCAAATGTCTGCGCCTTGATTGCATCCAGCATTCGCGGCAATGTTGCCGCTGCGTTGTATGCCGGAATAATAACCGATACCTTTGGTGACATTAATTTCTATAATCCTTTCGTTATTTCTTCCACACCATAACGGTCTTTCCGCCGTGTTTCTGGATATCCGCATCGAACGCATGGGTCATATCCTTGATGGTGCGAACCTCTACGATTTCTCCGATAATGCTGGACAGATAATCCACCACCTCCGGATGCTCTTTGTAGAACTGCAGCAAATGGCGGAAATCATCCGCGCTGCTTCGGCTGCTTCCGTAGAGCGTCAATCCCTTCTCCAAAATCATTCGAGTGTTAATCGGTACCGGATCTTCGGAAACGCCCAGTGCCGCAATGCATCCTTCCGGATTGATGTAATCGATAATCTGATTGATGGATGTACCGGAACCGGCCTTTCCCACGCACTCAAACCCGTGATCGATTCTCAAATCTTCCGGAATGGAATCGATGAAGAAAGTCTCGTCCGCAAAAACGAAGTCGTCCATCTTGTATTCATGCTTTCCGAAAATGTACACCTTGCTCTCCGGGAATCTCTTCTTCAAAAGCAGGGATGTGATAAAAGCAAGATTGCCATCGCCCCATACACCCAGCACATCTCTTCTGCCATGCGCCTTTCGGTCAAAGCGATCGATGGCGTGATAGCTTACGGATACCAGTTCGGTAAAAGCAGCAACGTAATCGTCGATTCCGTCCGGCACGGCCACAACTCGGTCTCGTCTCATGGCTACGATATCCTGCATAAAACCGTCAAATCCGCTGGCACGGAATTTGCTGCTGCGCAAATAGTTCTCCGCAACGATGTCATCCTCCTCCATCGGAGTATTCGGTACCATTACCACCTTCTGGCCAGATTCAAAATCTCCTGCCGGATCGTAGATTACTTCACCGATTGCTTCGTGAATCAACGCCATCGGTAATTTCTTCTTCAGCACTTCCGGCGGCCTGGTTCCCTGAAAATAGCGCTGATCCGCATTGCAAATGGAAAGATGTGTCGGTCGAACCAGCACCGAATCTCCATTTACATCAATGTCGGAAAACTCCGACTCAATGCGTCTCGGCTCTACAAGTCTATATACTGTATTCAGCATTACTTCTCTCCTCCCAGCAGCGTTTCTGCCAACTGAAGATCATACGGATAGGTTACTTTGATATTAAAGGTCTCTCCCTTAATCAATGCCACCTTATCACCCTTTACAACAAACACCTTCGCTGCATCCGTCAGAATCTTTCTCTCATCCTCGCTCAAGGTTTCATACAAATCCTTGAATCTCTTCGCACGGAAACTCTGCGGGGTCTGTCCCTGATAGTAGTTTGCCCGGTTCGGAATGCTGGCGATGGATTCTCCATCGATACTTTCAACAATGGTATCCGTTGCCGGAATTACCGTATCGCAAGCGATGCCATTTCGAACGGATTCCACATTCTCTTCCAGGATTCGATGCGTCACAAAAGGACGAACCGCATCGTGTGTCACCAATGAAGTCTCTTCATCCAATCCGTCGGTTTCTTCAATATAGCGAATGGCATTCATGATGGTGCCGTTTCGATCTTTTCCGCCTTCAATTACAACCACATTGCTGTTCTCCGGAAGGTGCTTCCGGAACAAATCCTTTGTATAGGTAATCCACTGCGCCGGGCACAGAACGATCACCTTCTCAAAATTGTCATTGATAATAAATTTTTCTACTGTATGAACAATAATCGGTTTCTTTCCAATGTGCAGATACTGCTTCGGACGATCCACATTTCCCATCCGGCTACCGATACCACCTGCCAGAACTACACCGTATATCATTTTTCTTCCTCCCTTGACCATCAGAGTTTAATCGTATAATTATATCCCAAATTCTGTTATTGTTCAAGAATTACGGGATTGTTCCAGATTTTGAAGCACCAATTCCGCCAACCGACGGGTGTTTCCGGTCCCGGACTGTACGTATTTCTCAATGAAAGACCGATTTCCATCCGGACACATATCGGCTCCTTCCGCCCTTCTTTTCACATCTTCATACACCCGTTCCAGCAACTCGGTCGGCTCCCGATATTTCTCCAGCGGAATATCCTTCATGAAATCGATGATAAAACCTCTCCGCTCCAGATACCGATCCAAATCGAACGTGTATAGATAGATTGGAATTTCCGCTGCCGCCGCTTCATAGATAATGGATGAATAGTCCGTAATCAACGCATCCGTTAGGCTGAACAGCTCCATCGCCGTAAATTCCGGACATTCAAAAATCTCATCTCGATGGATGCCGGTTCGGTCCACCGAATGGAGTTTCACTATCAGATTATACTCTTCATAATTGAACGCTTCGAATAAAGAATCTAAATGTTCTGTGATATCCTCTCCATTTCGAAATGTGGGAGCATAGAGGACATTGGGGCGTTTTCCCAATTCCGGATACCTCCGTATAATCTCTTCCCGCTTTCGGCGGCGGTATTCCCGGTCCGTCAGCAAATCCGTCCGCGGCAGCGGGCATACTTTTACCCGAGATTCCGGCATACGAAAAGCCTTCGCATAGTACGGCCGGCAGAATTCACTGCTGCAGATGGCATAATCGTAATTTTCGTGCATGTGCATCGCCTTTGCCAAGGCCTCGCTGTGCCCTTCTTCCGTTCCTACCGCATAGTACCCGAACTGTTTCAGCACGCCCAGCGCGTGCCACAGCTGGATAATGGAAAGCTCCTTCCGATGATGGAGAATGCTGGCATTGATGCAATACCCTTCCAGAAGCACGACTCTGGATGTAGCGAAGACGTGCATTTCCCGGGTCACCATGTACCAAAGATATTTAATTTTACCCGCCAATCCCGGTGGAATCATCCGATTCAGCCTGACGATTTCCACCTCCGGATTCTGTCGTTCCAATTCTTCCTTTAGGAGACGCATATCCAACGTCAAGGTGCTGCTCTGCCGGCTCACCATGGCGATGCGATTCCGAACCGGGAACAGCTTGTGAATTTCGTAGATGCCGTTGCAGATAGCAATGGCGATTTTCAGCATTATCTGCATTCCTCACTCCCGTTTCTGTCAAATACCCATTGGATAACCCGTTCCGTGGCGCGGCCGTCACATGCGGACATGTATTTCTTTCCGAACTTCCGGCGAATCTCCGATTCATCCTCCGCCGGCGACTGAATTGCCGCAATAAGTTCCTGTGGTGTCTTTGCCACCGGTCCAAAGAGATATTCTCCGTAATCAAAATAGAAGCTCCGGCCGTTATAGTAGGTGTCGAAATCATACGGATAATACACCACCCTGCCGCCGGTCAAATAGTAATCGAAAATAACGGAAGAATAATCCGTAATCATCACATCCGTAACCGTCAGGATATCGTTAATTTCCCGTTCTTCCGAAAGGTCTAGAAAGAAATCCGGATACTTTGCGAAATCCGGCATCCGGACCTTGCCGTTTGCTATGTTGTTATACAGTGCCGGATGCCATTTAAAGGCCCACACATATTCCTCGTGAAGCGCTTCGTAGATTTCATCCAGCGGAATCCGGCTGAAATCATAGCCGGCATCATCCGCACGAAGACCTCGATATGTCGGTGCAAAGAGAATCAGTTTCTTTCCCTGCAGCTGCGGATACGTCTCGTGCAGCCGTGTCTTCGTTTCCTTCAAGTATTCCTCATCGAAAAAAATATCCGTCCGGGGAACACCGGTGGCCCGCACTTTATCCGGAGTTACGCCGAATGCCTCTGCATAGCAAGAATTGATGGCTTCGCTGCTGGTGATCACGTGGGTATACTTCCGGTATCCTTTATGGATGCGAATATTCTCATTTCCTTCCGCCCGGCTGTATCCGAACTTCTTGAAGGCGCCGGCACCGTGCCACAGCTGGCAGATTTTCTGACCTTCTCGCACCTTGTAATACGATGTGTAACGGAAATAATCCTCCAGAAAAACAACTTCTGCCGTGGTCATGTCATAGACCAGTTTGCAGAATTTCCCGAAGGAACTCCAATTCCGCCGATCCGCTTTGAAATACGTGGCTCTCTCGTAATCTTCGCCCATGGCGTCATATACGCACTTTAAATTTCCGCCGTTCTCTGCGCGAACGTCGGAAATAAATACCGCCTTGTTCTTTCGCACCGGACAGAAGATGCCGATAATCCGGTTCAACAGAATAAAAACGCCGGCAGTCATAAGATTTGTACAATATCTGATATATCTCATTGGTATCACCTCAATATAGTGCGATTTTAGCACATAACCGCCCCTGTCACAAGTTAACCGATAAAATATTTCTGCCAGTTTACAAATAATATTATTGCATTTTATTCCCAACAATGATATTATCCTTACAGGTATTTAAGAAAGGACGATGACAAAAGCGTTATGATTCAGAAACACACGAAGAAAATCAATATCGGAATCGCAATTCTGGCGGTGCTTCTTATTTTTGCGCTGGCCATGGTTCCGGCTCAGGGAGCAACCAAGAGCAGCAAGGCAAAGACCGGCTGGAAGAAGTCCGGTTCCTATACATACTATTATTACAAGAGCGGAAAATGCTACAAAGACCGTTTTGTTACAATCAAAGGGAGCAAATACTTCTTTGACGAAAAGGGACATCTTGTCAAAGGTCATTTTTCCCATGACAAAAAGTATTATTATTCCGACACCTCTTCCGGCAAAGTGAAGACCACCGCAGGATTCGTGAAATACGACGGCAATCGCTACTACGTCACCAAAGGCGGCACGATTTATACCGGCCATACCTTGAAATTAAACGGAAAGAGATACAAAGCTTACTCCACCGGAAGACTGGGAACCGGCGTCTTCAAATACGGAACCGTTTCCCGCTTCTATGCGGACAGCAACGGCGTGGTAAAAACCACCCCGGGATTTGTCAATTACAACGGAGACCGCTACTATGTGAATTCCGAAGGAAAGATTGAATGGGGTCACACCTTCAAGGTTTCCGGCTACACCTATAAGGCGTATGCCACCGGCCGCCTGGGAAAAGGAATCTTCAAATACGGATCCAATTACTATTACGGCGATTCCAACTGCCGGGTGAAGACCACCAAGGGTTGGATTAATTACGACGGAAAGCGGTACTATGCCGCATCCGGCGGAAAGATTTATCAGGATCAGTTCATCACTGTAAGCGGAGACCGGTACTACGCCTCCTCCACCGGTGCCATTCGGACCGGATCTTTCAAGGTGGATGGAAAGAAATACAAGACCACATCTACGGGTCGGATTATCGAGCTGAATACCGGCAAAGCCATCGGCATCGATGTATCCTATTTTCAGTACAACATCAACTGGAAGAAGGTGAAAGCATCCGGCGTAAAGTTCGCCATCATTCGCTGCGGTTACCGCGGAAGCACCGACGGAGAATTGTGCAAAGACAGTACTTTTATGAGAAACATCAAAGGTGCGAAAGCAGCCGGAATCGATGTGGGCGTATACTTCTTCACGACAGCGATCAATGCAAAAGAAGGTAAAGAAGAAGCGGATTACTGCATTAAACAGATTAAGAAATCCGGTGTGAAGGTTACCTACCCGGTTGTTATCGATACGGAAAACCTGCCCGGACGGGCCTCCAGCAGCAGACTTTCCAAGACCAATAGAACCAAAGCGGTTCAAGCCTTCTGCAAGCAGGTAAAAGCCAAAGGATATACGCCGATGATCTATGCCAGCACCAGCTGGCTAAATAATCAGCTCAATATGAGCAAGCTGTCTGACTACTATGTATGGGTTGCTCAGTATTACAAGAAGGTCACTTACGGCGGCTCCTATAAATGCTGGCAGTACACCAGTTCCGGCAAAGTAAACGGAATCAGCACCCGCGTAGATATGGACTACTGGTATTATTAAATCGCCATCATAAATTTACACACCTATACACATGAGAATCTGATTTCGGTACCACCTACACATACCGTATCACATTCCCAAAGAAAGAGATGAGATTTTCCCTCATCTCTTTTTTGTTTTCCCTTATATTCTTCCCTTCCGGAAGCTCCTATATTATAATTAAGAGATAACAATGCAGATTTTATTCCGTCATCAATCATCAAATGAAAGGATTTTTTTCATGAAATACAATCGAATTATTTTATCCGCAGTCATTGTACTTGTAATGATGCTCGCTCCCCTTCCCTGTTTTGGGGAAACGGATGTCCTGCAATACACTGCGGATTCGTCCAATGCGAAAAGCTGGCAAAGCTGCGATTCGAATCAATCGGTCACTTTTGAGCAGAATAAGAAAATATACCTGCGTTTTTCAGCTGCAGAATCCACTGAATCCGGCACCTCTTCGCAGGAAGACTCCGGCACTGCACCGGTTCTCTGGCAGCGTTCTGCGGATACCTCTAAGGAAATCCTCCTTCAGCCGGATTCGAAAGGTCTCTATCTTCTGAACACCGATGAAATCGGCAGCTGGGAAATTCTATATGAAGACAGTGTTCGGATGCGTTTTACGGTAAAAGAAGCGAACGCAATCCAACCGCCGTCCGAGAAACCGTCCAAACCCAAGAGCAAAGCCGGGGTCCTTCGCAAAGGGAAATACTATTTTTACCGGGACAGCAAGGGAAAGATTCGCAAGAAAGCCGGATTTGTCACCTGGAACGGAGATAAGTATTACGTTCGAAAAGGCGGCCGAATTCAGACCGGAAAGACGTTCAAGG
>OLPT01001410.1_pt1 | contig 14637 bp, 12 predicted proteins | sample 1673051 | NCBI WGS metagenome assembly OLPT01 (sample SAMEA3136750, study PRJEB25190) | human gut metagenome | biome: human gut; feature: human-associated habitat; material: faeces | place: Austria | collected 2013
GCCAAGGTCGAGACCGCGGGTTCGAGCCCCGTCTATCGCTCTTCGGAACTCTGAGAATGATCAGAGTTCTTTTTTTTATTATTTATAATAAAAAAATCCTCTGCTGTATTTTCAATGTGGCAGAGGATTTTTTGCGTTATGTGTAGCGGCTTACCTTATTCAGTTGCTTCCCCCTGATCGATCAGAGTATAGAAAGTCAGAAGATAAAGCCCACATAAACCTACAAGCCCGTAGACGATTCGGGAGAGCCAGCTCATGCTTCCGAACAGGAACGCTATCAGATTGAAATTAAAGAAGCCGATCAGACCCCAGTTTATGGCGCCGACCACAGCAATGGTCAGAGCAAAATACTGCAGACATTTATTTGCCATAAGTCACCATCCTTTCGTTATACAGGAGATAGTTTTTCACGGAAACAGGGAAAATATACGTATGTGAAAAAAGAAAAAAACGGAAATTTCTTCCAGTCATGAAAAGATCATGAAGGAGAAATTTCCGTTTTTATTTTGGCAGGTATCTTACTGCAGTTTCAGAACCTGGGAAGTCGTCTGTCCGCCGCTTAAATTCAGAGTTTCTTTTCCCTGAAGGGTTACATCACTGGTGGTATCTTTCAGAAGAAATACCTGGCATACTGTGACGGTCTTTCCGGGATCGATGGTGTTCATATAATTGTCTACAGCATCATCGTTGGCTTCCGGATAAGTTCCTTCCAGGGATTCTCCGTTCTGGGAAGCCTGGAGAGTGAAGTCCACAAATGCGCTGGACTGGGAATCACCGGAGTTTGTGTAATCGTAGTAGATCATCAGACATGGATTTCCGCCGTAATCGTTGGAGATTGCGAACTGTTTGAAACGGACAGAGAATTTGTCTGTTGTGATATCAATGGATGCACCTGTAGCCTGTGTAGAATCAGAACCTGTGGATTCGGCATCTGTGCTGGAACTGTCTGTGGTGGTATCGTCTGTAAGCTGAGATGAGATCTCATCTTTTACACTCTTGAAGTTCGCACACATAACTTTGACAGTAGTATCATCCAGAGAAACAATCTTCCAATCATTTCCGATTTTGATCAGCGGATAGGTGATATCGATTTCGCTGTATTTCTCATCCGCTGTGGAGGCGTTTTCCGCAAGAAGGGTAGCAAGCATCTCCTGAATATCATCCTGGGTCATTTCTTTTCCGGCATAGGCGGCAACCGCAACTTTACGGGTATATTCCTGAATGGTAGCTGCATAGATGTTGGTTCCGTCGATGTATTTCATGTGGACAGTTACTTTTGCGGTGCCATTCTGAATGTCGAATTTGTTTTTGGTGATCTTGTAAGTCATTTTTTTGTTGACAGTAGTGAAGAAATCTGTGTAGGCGGAATCACGGATATCCGCATCATCCAGAGCACTGAGATCATGACTCTGGAGAAGGTTCTCCATGGTGGTAAAATCCATGTTCTGCATGCCTGTGAGAAATTCTTCTGTGGCTTCTACCGGTTTATGGCGCTGAACCATATACCAGGCAATTCCGCCGGCCACCGCAGCGATCAGAAGAATGATCAGACAGATCACAAGTGGTTTTTTGCTTTTTTTCTTTTTGCGAGGAGTATCCTCTTCGAAATCATTGGAGATCAATGACCTGGAGAGCTCGTCGTCGTAAAAATCGTTATTGTCTTCTGTATTCATTATTCCTCCTTACAATAAGTCATCTAGGTTTTCGGGTAAGATAAACCAGATACAGAGTTACCGGATATGGAGTGAATCGTAACACATCTGGTTTACCGTAACGATTATAACATAGGTTTACTGTTTGAGAAACCCCCTGTGTTATGATATACTGTGAGAAACAAAAAAGCAGCAGAAAAGACGAGGTGAAAATATGATACGAACAATTCAGTACTCATTCCCTTCAAAAGCAGACGGACTGGAAATTTCCTGTCTGGCAGTGGTGCCGGAACTGGGACGTGACGAGAAGTACCGTGGGATCATCCAGATTGTTCACGGAATGAGTGAATATAAGGAACGTTATCTTCCTTTTATGGAATATATGGCAGAACGGAAATATGTAAGTGTGATCCATGATCACCGTGGCCACGGAAAGAGTGTGAGGAGCAAAGAAGACCTGGGATATATGTACGGCGGTGGAGCAGATGCCATGCTGCAGGATATCCATACAGTCAACTGCCTGATCAAGGATCATTTTCCGGAACTTCCGCTGATTCTTTTTGGACACAGTATGGGATCCCTGGCTGTTCGTGCTTATGCAGCCCATCATGATGACTGTATGGATATGCTGATCGTCTGCGGATCACCTAGTTACAATGCGCTTCGTCCGGTTGGAGTAGCCCTGGCAAAGGCGGAAAAAGCTGTTTTCGGGCCAAGACACAGCGCAGGTCTGATCGAGATGATGTCTTTTGGAAGTTACGCCATGCGGTTTAAAAAAGAGAAAAACCGTTTTTCCTGGATCTGTTCCGACCCGCAGGTTGTTAAAGATTATTCCGATTCCGAGTATTGCGGATTTACCTTTACGGATGATGCGTATCTGGCACTTTTTGACCTGATGAAAAGAGCGTACGATGTGAAACACTGGAAGTGTACGAAACCGGAGATGCCGGTGCTGTTTATCAGTGGGGCGGAAGACCCCTGTATGGGAAATGTCCGCCAGTTTGCCAAGGCTGTCCGTGCCATGCGTCAGGCAGGATACCGGGATGTCCGGGGAAAATTATATCCGGGAATGCGCCATGAGATCCTCAATGAGAAAGACAGGGAGAAGGTTTATCATGATATATTGATATATATCCACAAAAAATGCCTTTGAACGCTCTGGGATGGGGTGATATAATAAAAACCAGAGTGCTCCTACAGACATCTGTGAGCGAGCGCAACTACTGAGAAAACAGGGGGATTCATAAATGATGAGAGCAAGTGGAATTTTGCTTCCGGTATCCAGCCTTCCATCGAAATATGGAATAGGATGTTTTTCCGCAGAGGCGTATGAGTTTGTAGACCAGCTGGTAAGGGCTGGGCAGAAATATTGGCAGATCCTTCCTCTTGGACCTACCGGATATGGAGATTCACCGTATCAGTCTTTTTCCACTTTTGCGGGAAATCCGTATTTTATTGATCTGGAAGCCTTTGTAAAAGCTGGTTATCTGGAAGAAAGTGACTGTGAGAACTGCGACTGGGGTGGAAGTGAGAGTTACGTGGATTATGAGAAGATTTATAATTCCAGATTCCGTCTCTTAAGAAAAGCCTTTGAAAATTATGACTGTGAGGGAGATCCAGAGTATCAGAAGTTTGTAGAAGAAAATGCCGCCTGGCTGGAAGATTACAGCCTGTATATGGCCATTAAGGACAGTCTGAACGGGATCAGCTGGATCGAATGGCCAAAAGAGCTTAAAAACAGAGAAAAAGACGCACTGGCTGAGGCAGGAGAAAAACTTGCGAAAGAAGTGGGATTTTACTGTTTCCAGCAGTACTGTTTTTTCAAACAGTGGACAGAGCTGAAAACTTATGCAAATGAGAAAGGCGTGGAGATCATCGGAGATGTACCGATCTACGTTGCGTTTGACAGTGCGGACGCATGGGCACAGCCGGAACTGTTCCAGTTTGATGAGAATAATCTTCCGGTTGGTGTTGCCGGATGCCCGCCAGATGCCTTTTCCGCTACCGGGCAGCTCTGGGGAAATCCTCTTTATGACTGGGAATATCATAAAAAGACAGGCTATGCATGGTGGACACGCCGGATGGCCAACTGTATGAAACTTTATGATGTGGTAAGAATTGATCATTTCAGAGGGTTTGACGAGTATTATTCCATTCCATACGGAGATAAGACTGCGGAATTCGGCCACTGGGAAAAGGGACCGGGAATGGATCTGTTCCGTACTCTCGAAAAAAATCTTGGAAAACTGGATGTGATCGCGGAGGACCTTGGTCTTCTTACAGACAGTGTTATTGAGATGGTGGAAGAATCCGGATTTCCGGGAATGAAGGTTCTTCAGTTTGCGTTTGATGAGAATGAAGACAGTCCGTATCTGACACACAGATATGAAAGAAACTGTATCGTGTATACAGGCACTCATGATAATGAAACCACAAGAGGCTGGTTCCGCAATTTAAGCCAGCATGACCGGAATTTTGCAAAGGCTTATATCGGCTGTGAGGGCAAGCATGAGACTGCAGCCGTATGGAGTCTGATCCGCGCAGCCATGTCCAGTGTGGCGGATCGCTGTGTGATCCCGGTACAGGATTATCTTTGCCTTGGAAATGAGGCAAGGATTAATGAACCGTCAACCCTTGGTGATAACTGGAAGTGGCGTATGAAAAAAGGTCAGCTCAATGAAAAAATCATTGAGAAGATTTATAAAATGACAAAACTTTATGGAAGACTTGTAAAAGAAGAGCAAGAAAAAACAGAGGCTGACGTGGAAATGATATCTGACAAATAAAAAAATGTCAGGATATCAGAAAGGATAAAAGATACATCATGGAAGAACAGAAAACAGAAAATAAGGAAGAGCTGCAGCAGGAGACCACGGAAGAAAAGAATTCCAGCCAGGGAAATTCTTCCACAAGAAGCAGTCTTCTGTGGATTTTTGCAGGTGGTTATCTTGTGTATACAGGATATCGTCTCTGTGCCAATGTGATAAGCGGGGCAGAAGATTCCAGTGCAGGATTTCTGGTAGCGGGAGGTGTTTTTGTTGTGATCGGAGCGGTGCTTCTGATCATGGCAGTCCGTAACCTTGCAAAAGCAGGCGCACAGAAACACGAGATGGAAGAAGCAGCAGCGAAAAAAGCGGCAGAGGAAGCTGCCGGCCCCCCGGAGGATGTGAAAGCTGGAAAGAAACGCATGTCTATTGCGGAGCGGGCACATCTGGCAGAGAATCTGGATGATGCACCGGAGGAAGAAGCAAAATAAAATATCAGATGCAGGATAACGCCTGCCAGAATATGATACATATAAACATAAAAAACGGAACATCAGGAGGAAAAAAAATATTTCTTCCGGGGATGTTCCGTTTTTGATTGAGTAAGTTGTGTGGCATATATCGGGTGCAGGACTGCCAAAGGAAAGTAGATATTTTGCCTCACTTGACTTATCTGTGTCTTTGATTTTTTCGACGTTTTTTTCGTGATTTTTTCCTGCCTGGGGTATGTAAGGTAGACCAGCAGAATGCCTGTACCAGTAAAATTCCGATCAGCGCTCCACAGCTGTCAATTCCCACATCCCTTACAGAAGGCCCGCGGGCGTCCACAAAAGACTGATGATATTCGTCCAGGCCGGCAAAACCCACACATACAAATCCTGCAAGAAGCATCAGCCAGATTCCCCGGACTCCGTAAACATAAAGCGGGAAGGAAATGGAGATGGACAACAGACAGTATTCGGTCATATGGGCAGCCTTCCGTACATAAAACTCGATATGGGATGCCTCCTGGGAAAGCTGATCCGGGCTTTTTCCTGTGGCAAGTATTTCATTTTTTGTTTCTACGATCTGATAGCTGACTTTATAACTCAGGGCACCGGAAACTTCTCCGGTCTGTGCGGAAAAAGAGTAGATCACGCACATCATCAGGATCGCAGGTGCAAAAGAAAATGGTTTTAATAATGTAATCAGTATTTTCATGGCTTCAATATAGCACTGTTGTCTGGAAAAGTCCAGAAAAATATAGAAAAAGAACAGAGGGAGAAGAAAAAGGGACGGAGGAGATGAAAGGGGGAAGTGGACAGTAAAGACTAAAATGTGTTAGAATATAAAATAAATTTCAGGGGTATTTTTAAGAAAAAAGAATATTTCCGGGAGCGAACAGAAGAAAATCACAGGGAGGAATCAGATAATGAGTCTTGCAGACAATATATTCATTGACATGTGCAAAGATGTCATAGAAAACGGAACCAGCACAGAAGGTGAGAAGGTACGTCCTGTGTGGGAGGATGGAACTCCGGCTTATACCATCAAGAGATTTGGTGTTGTGAACCGTTATGATCTCCGCAGGGAATTTCCGGCGCTGACTTTGAGAAGAACTGCATTAAAGAGTGCCATGGATGAGATTTTGTGGATCTGGCAGCAGAAATCCAACAATATCCATGATCTTCACAGCCATATCTGGGACAGCTGGGCAGATGAGAACGGCTCCATCGGAAAAGCCTACGGCTATCAGTTGGGTGTGAAACATCAGTATAAAGAGGGAATGATGGATCAGGTGGACAGGGTTCTTTTTGATCTTAAGAACAATCCTTACAGCAGAAGGATCATGACCAATATTTATGTACATCAGGATCTTCATGAGATGAATCTTTACCCATGTGCCTATTCTATGACATTTAATGTGACCAAAGAGCCGGGAAAAGATAAACTGGTCCTCAATGCTGTTCTGAATCAGAGATCTCAGGATATCCTGGCAGCAAATAACTGGAATGTGTGTCAGTATTCCCTTCTTCTGATGATGATCGCACAGGCCTGCGATATGGAAGCAGGAGAGCTGGTTCATGTAATTGCGGACTGTCATATTTATGACCGCCATATTCCGGTGATCAAAGAGCTGATCTCCAGAAAACCGTATCCTGCACCAACGGTAAAACTGAATCCGGAGATCAAAGATTTTTATAAATTTACAACCGATGATCTGATCGTGGAGAATTATGAGACATGGCCGCAGATCAAAAATATCCCGATTGCGGTATAATTGCATATAAAGAAAGGAAATCAGGATGAATATTATTGTTGCAGCAGATAAAAACTGGGGAATTGGAAGAAACAATGAACTTTTGGTAAGCATTCCGGCAGATATGAAGATGTTCCGTCAGGAAACTACAGGAAAAGTGGTTGTTATGGGAAGAAAAACGCTGGAGTCTTTTCCAAACGGACTTCCTCTTAAGAACAGAACCAACATTGTGATCACCGGAAATAAGGATTATCAGGTAAAAGGTGCGGTGGTCGTTCACAGCATCGAAGAGGCGTTAAAAGAAGTGGAAAAATATCCGGCACAGGATGTGTACTGCATCGGCGGAGACAGTATTTACAGACAGATGCTTCCTTACTGCGATGTGGCCCATGTGACCAAGATCGATTTTGCATATGAAGCAGATGCACATTTCCCGAACCTGGATGAGGATTCGGACTGGGAAGTTACAGCGGAGAGTGAAGAGCAGACGTATTTTGATCTGGAGTATACGTTTATGAAATATGAGAGAAAAAATAAATAATGCTTGCTTTGTAATTACACAGAAAAACAATATAAAACAGGCCACCGGTAAAAATCCGGCGGCCTGTTTTTGGCTCTTAATATTATGTATAAATCCCAAAATCCGGTAATTGATTACTCGATTACATGGATCCATCCTTCCGGAGCTTCGATGCGTCCCATCTGGATACCTGTCAGTGTGTCGTACAGTTTCTGGATAACCGGGCCCATCTTCTCCATTCCGCTTGGGAAGCAGATTTCTTTGCCATGGTCGTTGATCTTTCCAACTGGAGAGATAACAGCAGCAGTACCGCAAAGACCACACTCTGCGAAATCTTTCACTTCGTCGAAGTAGATCTCACGCTCCTCAGCTTCCAGTCCCAGGTACTCTTTTGCAACGTAGATCAGGGAACGACGTGTGATGGATGGAAGGATACTGTCAGACTTCGGTGTTACAACCTTGCCGTCTTTTGTAACGAAGATGAAGTTAGCTCCGCCTGTCTCCTCAACTTTTGTACGAGTCTTAGGATCAAGGTACATGTTCTCATCAAATCCCTGTTTGTGAGCATCTACGATAGCGTGAAGGCTCATTGCGTAGTTCAGGCCGGCTTTGATGTTACCTGTTCCACAAGGTGCGGCACGGTCGAAGTCACTGACACGGATTGTGATCGGTTTAGCGCCGCCTTTGAAGTACGGTCCAACCGGTGTTGTAAGGATACGGAACTGATACTCGTCAGCTGGTTTAACACCGATTACGGCATTGGAACCGAACATGTACGGACGAAGGTAAAGGGTTGCGCCTGAGCCGTATGGTGGAACCCATGCGGCATTTGCCTTAACAACCTGATTGACAGCGTCGATAAATCTCTCTTTCGGGAATACCGGCATTTCAAGTCTTGCAGCAGAAGCAGCGATACGCTCTGCGTTCAGGTCAGGACGGAAAGTAACGATATGTCCGTCTTCTGTTGTGTATGCCTTCAGACCCTCGAATACACTCTGAGAATACTGAAGCACACCAGCACACTCGTTGAGTACGATATTAGGGTCTGTGCTTAAAGTACCCTCATCCCATTTTCCATCTTTAAAATTAGACACGTATCTGTAGTCGGTTGGCATGTAGCCAAATCCGATGCTGGACCAGTCAATGTTCTTTTTTTCCATAACGATTCCTCCGTTTACGAATTTTTACTTTTTACCATTGTAAAACTTTTACGTGCTGACTTCAATAGTTTTTTGCGCCTTTTTTGTATTTGCTTGTAATTTTAACGGGATTTCGCTATAATAAAAGTTATCTATGGACTGGAGGAAAAAATGGACAATCACGAATTTGAAGACCTTGGAAAAAAGATTCAGGATATTGTAGATAATGCCGTGAATTCAAACAGCTACCATGAGCTGAGCCATACTATCAACCAGACGGTAAATAAGGCAATTGATTCCGGAAGTGAGGCTCTGAAAAATGCCATGAATTCCGTATTTGAACCGGGAAATGATTCCCAGTTTCGAAAGAGAAGCTATACCTATCAGAGCCCCTATTATGGAAAAAGTAAAAAAGCGAAAGAGCAGGCCGCGAAGAAACAGACGGAGCTTCTTTATGGAAAAACAACCGGCGAAAATCTGAAAGGCATGATGATGGCAGTTTCCGGCGGAATCCTTTTAAGCGGTATGGGCCTTGGAGCCATGGTGCTTCTGATCTGGATGGGCCTTGGTCATAGTGGTGCACTTGCGGCAGGGGTTCTTGGTGTGATGTGTGCAGGCGCGGCAGGTGGCGGTGCTCTTCTGGGGGCAGGAACCAGCCGTCTTGGTAGACTGGGGCGTTTTCAGAAATATATCCGTGCACTGGGAGACCATACTTACTGTAATTTCCAGAAACTTGCCCAGGCAGCAGGAAAGACAGAGAAATTTGTAAAAAAAGATATCAGCAGGATGATCGAGAAAGGCTGGTTCCTGGAAGGCCATGTAGATGCTGAAGGCACCTGTCTGATCACCAGCAATGAGACGTATCAGCAGTATCTGGAAACGCAGAAACAGCTGGAACTCCGCAAACAGGAGGCAGATCCGAAAGTTCAGCTTGAAGAGAATATGAGCCCGGAGGCCCAGGAAGTTCTGAGAAAAGGAAATGAATTTCTGGTAAAGATTCGAAAGAGCAATGATGCCATTCCCGGAGAGGAGATTTCCGCGAAGATTTCCAGAATGGAACTGATCGTTCAGAAGATTTTTGAGCGTGCCGGAGAACATCCGGAGGTAATCCCGGATCTTAAGAAGCTGATGGATTATTATCTTCCTATGACGGTGAAACTTCTGGATGCCTACGAAGATATGGACGGACAGCCTGTACAGGGCGAGAATATCACAGCTTCCAAGAAAGAGATTGAGGAAACCATTGATACACTGAATGTTGCTTTTGAAAAACTTCTGGATTCCATATTCCGGGATACCGCCTGGGATGTATCTACGGATATTTCTGTGTTACATACGGTTCTGGCACAGGAAGGTCTGACAGAAGATGATTTCGAAAAAATGAAACAGAATGCGGAAATGAAATAAGTACAACGAGCAGATGAGAAAACAAATCGCAGATGACTGCCGGAAGGTACAGCTGATTAAGGAGAAGATTATGGGAGAAGAATTTAAGGACTTTGAGGTGGAAGCCCCGGTGCTGACTCTGGAACCGGATCTTACAGAAGAAAAAGAAGAAATTGCGGCAAAAGAACCGGAGAAACCGCAGGAACCTGCAGTGGAGGAACCGGTGTTATCTCCTCAGGAACAGAAAATCGTAGAAGATTTTGCGGCAAAGATCGATATTGAAAATACGAACCAGATCCTCCAGTATGGAGCTGGTACGCAGAAAAAAATGGCAGATTTTTCTGATGCGGCACTGGTAAATGTGAAGACCCAGGATCTTGGAGAGGTGGGAGAGCTGCTTGCAAATGTGGTAGGAGAACTGAAAGATTTTGATGCCACAGAAGAAAAGGGACTCTTCGGTTTCTTCAAAAAACAGACAGCGAAGGTGGAAACCCTGAAAAACCGTTACACAAAAGCCGAGGGAAATGTGGCGAAGATCACAGAAGCTCTGGAGCAGCACCAGATGCGTCTGATGAAGGATTCTGCAGTACTGGATAAGATGTATGAGCAGAACCTGGCATATTTTAAAGAACTTTCCATGTATATCCTTGCGGGCAAAAAGAAACTTAAGGAACTCCGGGAAGGAAAGCTTATGGAGCTTCATCAGAAGGCAGCGGCAAGCGGACTTCCAGAAGACGCCCAGGCAGCCAATGATCTGGAAAACAAGTGTGATCGTTTTGAGAAGAAGCTTCATGATCTGGAGCTGACAAGAACCATTTCCATGCAGACAGCACCACAGATCCGTATGATCCAGAACAATGACACCACCATGATCGAGAAGATCCAGACCACCATTGTAAATACCATTCCCCTCTGGAAAAGCCAGATGGTGCTGGCTCTCGGAATCGCACATTCCACGGAAGCCGCACAGGCACAGCGACAGGTTACAGATCTTACCAATGAGCTTTTGAAGAAAAACGCGGAAACTCTCCACCTGGCATCTGTGGAAACAGCAAAGGAGTCCGAGCGTGGCATCGTAGATATTGAAACTCTGAAAAAGACCAATCAGGAGCTGATCCAGACACTGGATGATGTGATGAAGATCCAGCAGGAGGGCCGTGAGAAACGTCAGGCAGCAGAAGCAGATATGAGACGTATGGAAAATGAGCTGAAAACAAAACTGCTGGAGATCCGGCGTTAAGCGTAAGAGCGAAAAGATAGTTCAGAGAGGAAAGGCAGGGCGTTTGAAGACACCTGCCTTTCAGGATTCATAAAGGAGATTTTTATGTACAGAGATCATACAAAAGTAATAAAAATTGGAAACCGTGTTATCGGAGGAGGAAATCCGATCCTTATCCAGTCCATGACCAATACAAAAACTGAAGATGTGGAAGCAACCGTTGCGCAGATCCTTTCCCTGGAAAAAGCAGGCTGTGATATTATCCGCTGTGCAGTTCCGACCATGGAAGCTGCGAAAGCTTTGTCCCGGATCAAAAAACAGATCCATATTCCGCTGGTTGCGGACATTCATTTTGATTACCGTCTTGCCATTGCAGCTATGGAAAACGGTGCAGACAAGATCCGTATCAACCCGGGAAATATCGGTTCAAAAGAGAGGATCCAGGCAGTTGTAGATACTGCAAAGGAACGGAATATCCCTATCCGCGTAGGCGTGAACAGTGGTTCTCTCGAAAAAGAACTGGTGGAAAAATATCACGGTGTCACAGCAGAGGGCCTTGTGGAGAGCGCCCTTGATAAAGTACGCATCATTGAAGAGATGGGTTACGATAATCTGGTGATCAGTATCAAATCTTCCGATGTCCTTATGTGTGCAAAAGCCCATGAGCTGATCGCAAAACAGACACAGTATCCGCTTCACGTGGGAATTACAGAAGCAGGAACCCTGTACTCCGGAAATATCAAATCAGCCATTGGCCTTGGAATCATTCTGTATCAGGGAATCGGTGATACCATCCGTGTTTCCCTGACCGGTGCGCCGCTGGAGGAAGTGAAATCAGCCAAAAGGATCCTGAAAACACTGGGACTCCGTAAAGGCGGGGTGGAAGTTGTTTCCTGTCCGACCTGCGGAAGAACCAAGATCGATCTGATCGGCCTTGCAAATCAGGTAGAAACCATGGTTCAGGATATTCCTCTTGATATCAAGGTTGCGGTTATGGGATGTGTAGTAAACGGTCCTGGAGAGGCAAAAGAGGCAGATCTCGGAATTGCGGGAGGCGATGGTGTCGGCCTTCTGATCAAACATGGAGAGGTTGTAAAGAAAGTACCGGAGACGGAACTTCTGGATACACTTCGCCAGGAACTTCTTACCTGGAATGAACAGGAGTCATAATGGAGAAAGATTTTTTTGACGTATTTCCTCATCTGAAAGTAAAAAAAGAGCTGGAAGAACTTCTGGACATGGTATTTGTGACAAAAGTTTCCATGAATCCGGGAAGAACGCATCTGAGGGTATATATCGAAAGCAGCCGCTGGATCCACAAGAAAAATATCTTTGCCCTGGAAGATGAGATTGAACGGCAGTGTTTTCCGGGAATTCCCATGACTGTTACCGTTGTGGAAAAATTTCATCTTTCCGAGCAGTACACACCGGAGAATTTCCTGGAAAGCTACCGTTCCAGTATGGAGTTGGAGCTGCGCAGCTACAATATGCTGGAGTACAATCTGTTCCGCAGAGCAAAGCTTACGTTTACCGGAAAGGATGCCATGCGTATGGAACTTCCGGATACGGTGATCTCCAGGCAGAAGAGCGAAATCCTCATCGAATACTTTCATAAAGTTTTCTGTGAACGATGTGGGATGGATCTGAAAGTAGACCTGGATTTTGTGGAGGCGAAAGAGAGTAAATACCGGAAAAATGCCGCACTTCAGATCAAACAGGAAGTGGAGAATGTTCTGAAACATGCCAAACTCGGCGGAGATCAGGAGAGTGAACCGAAGCAGGAGGAAGCAGCCAAAGAAGAGACGAAGAAAGCTTCCGGAGAGAAAAAGGGAGAAAAAGCATCGGAGAAGAAATCCTTTGACCGGAAACAGCAGAAAGGCCAGAAGGGTGATTTCCGCAGCGGGTTCGGATTCCGTAGAGACAGCAATCCAGATGTGGTTTACGGCAGGGATTTTGACGGAGAGCCGATTCCACTGGAGGGTATCACCGGAGAGATGGGAGAAGTTATCATCCGCTGCCAGGTTATGGATGTGGAAGCCCGTGAGATCCGAAATGAAAAAACGATCCTGATCTTTCCGGTGACCGATTTTACGGACAGTATTGTTGTGAAGATGTTCCTGCGTAACGAGCAGGTTCCGGAAGTGACGGAAAGTGTAAAAAAAGGTGCGTTCCTGAAACTGAAAGGTGTTACCACCATTGACCGTTTTGACAGCGAGCTGACCATCGGAAATATTACAGGTATCAAGAAAATTGCCAATTTTACCAGTTCGAGAATGGATACCAGTCCTCAGAAACGTGTGGAACTTCACTGCCATACCAAGATGAGCGACATGGATGGTGTCACCGATGCCAAGGCGCTGGTAAAACGTGCCTATGAGTGGGGCCATAAGGCTATCGCTATCACCGATCATGGTGTGGTGCAGTCTTTCCCTGAGGCAAACCATTGCTTTGATGCCTGGGGAGGCTGTGTTCCCAAAGAGTCTGATTTCAAGGTGCTCTATGGCATGGAGGCTTATCTTGTGGATGACCTGAAAGGTATGGTCACCAATTCCAAAGGACAGCGGCTGGACAGTGATTTTGTTGTTTTTGATATTGAGACAACGGGATTCTCGGCACTGACCTGCAAGATTATTGAGATCGGTGCGGTAAAAGTGGAGAAGGGACAGATCACGGACCGTTTTTCCACCTTTGTAAATCCGGAAGTGCCCATTCCGTTCCGTATTGAACAGCTGACAAGCATCAATGATTCCATGGTTCTGGATGCGCCTACCATAGAGGAAGTGCTGCCGAAATTCCTGGAATTCTGTGAGGGCTGCGTGATGGTGGCCCATAATGCGGACTTTGATATGAGCTTTATCATTGAAAACTGCAAACGACAGGGAATCCCGGATGATTTTACCTATGTGGATACAGTAGGTATGGCCAGATTCCTTCTTCCTGCCCTGAACCGTTTTAAGCTGGATACCGTAGCCAAGGCAGTAGGTGTTTCCCTGGATCATCACCACAGAGCGGTGGATGATGCGGCATGTACCGCGGAGATTTTTGTGCGGTTTGTAAAGATGCTGGAAGAAAGAGATATTTTTGACGTGGATGAGATGAACAGCCAGGGTGCGGTTTCACCGGATACCATCCGGAAACTGCCTACCTATCATGCCATTGTTTTTGCAAGGAACGAAACAGGAAGGATCAATTTGTACAAACTGGTAAGCCAGTCCCATTTAAAGTACTATCACAGACGACCCAGAGTCCCAAAAAGCGTACTGAAAAAATACAGAGATGGCCTTCTGGTGGGAAGTGCCTGCGAGGCAGGAGAACTTTATCAGGCACTTCTTCGCAATGTACCGGATCAGGAGATCGCCAGACTGGTGAACTTCTATGATTATCTGGAGATCCAGCCACTGGGAAACAATGCGTTCATGCTTGCAGATGAGAAGCACGATATGATCAATTCCGAGGAAGATTTAAAAGAGATAAACCGGAAGATCGTAAAACTTGGCGAACAGTTCAAAAAGCCGGTAGTTGCCACCTGCGATGTGCATTTCATGGATCCTCAGGATGAGGTTTACCGCCGGATTATCATGGCAGGAAACGGATTTTCCGATGCAGATAACCAGGCACCGCTTTACCTTCGTACAACGGAGGAAATGCTGGAGGAATTTTCCTATCTGGGAAGTGAAAAAGCAGAAGAAGTGGTCATTACCAATACCAACAAGATCG
>OLPT01001417.1_pt1 | contig 14598 bp, 11 predicted proteins | sample 1673051 | NCBI WGS metagenome assembly OLPT01 (sample SAMEA3136750, study PRJEB25190) | human gut metagenome | biome: human gut; feature: human-associated habitat; material: faeces | place: Austria | collected 2013
CAATCTCATGTCATTCGTCCCTCATCGGACTGTCTAATACATTGTAGCCAATCCAAGGGATCATCCCCGCATGTGCGGGGAGCACTCGTATCCTCCTTCATAAAGACGATCCAGTGTGGGATCATCCCCGCATGTGCGGGGAGCACGCTCGGCATGGGTAATTGGTGCCGTTTTCGCTGGGATCATCCCCGCATGTGCGGGGAGCACAAGTCCATGGCCTTCTGCGTCGGCACGTTGCGGGGATCATCCCCGCATGTGCGGGGAGCACTCGTCTGGTCCTGCCCTTATTGCGGACATTCCGGGATCATCCCCGCATGTGCGGGGAGCACCCGATATTCGACCACTGGCAAGCAAGGGCGACGGGATCATCCCCGCATGTGCGGGGAGCACGGGGGCGTCAACAACTACAACAATCCTACCTTGGGATCATCCCCGCATGTGCGGGGAGCACATGCCATGACCGGCGAGAAAACGCAGGTGTACGGGATCATCCCCGCATGTGCGGGGAGCACACGTCCGAACCTTGATTGTCCCCGCCTGTGGAGGGATCATCCCCGCATGTACGGGGAGCACGACAACCAGCAGCCGGACGCGTACAGGCCGGTGGGATCATCCCCGCATGTGCGGGGAGCACTTCGATGAATGGATTGATGACATGTCCGCGACGGGATCATCCCCGCATGTGCGGGGAGCACCATGCTGTCTCGTCCGGACCACACCCAGCTGGGGATCATCCCCGCATGTGCGGGGAGCACCTGTCGTTCATGGCCTTCTTGATGGTCTCGGCGGGATCATCCCCGCATGTGCGGGGAGCACGACACCACCTGCACAAGATCGCCACGCGACACGGGATCATCCCCGCATGTGCGGGGAGCACATTCAACGCGTCCTTCGGCGCATTGCAGAACAGGGATCATCCCCGCATGTGCGGGGAGCACGCTCAAGGTCAGTGGGCGGCTGAGGTTCGCGTGGGATTATCCCCGCATGTGCGGGGAGCACATCGTCGCCAACCGCAACTGCGGCAGCGTGCAGGGATCATCCCCGCATGTGCGGGGAGCACGCTCAAGGTCAGTGGGCGGCTGAGGTTCGCGTGGGATTATCCCCGCATGTGCGGGGAGCACTTTGACGCCGGCGACCTCGAGGTGCACGTCGGGGGATCATCCCCGCATGTGCGGGGAGCACTATGGTGATAGTGATTTTGTGAATGAATTGGAGGGATCATCCCCGCATGTGCGGGGAGCACGTTTCATCAAGTCCGCAACGCAGGATGCCGTCGGGATCATCCCCGCATGTGCGGGGAGCACTGTCGAACAGCTGTTTCTGACCACCGTAATCGGGGATCATCCCCGCATGTGCGGGGAGCACACCGACTTGGGTAAGATTGTGCGCGTCCAATGGGGATCATCCCCGCATGTGCGGGGAGCACCGTACCGGCAGGCCGTATTTCGCCATCGTGCAGGGATCATCCCCGCATGTGCGGGGAGCACTGCTGCACCTGCGCGTTGATGCCCGCGATCGTGGGATCATCCCCGCATGTGCGGGGAGCACCCATCACGAAAGCGACGGTGCCGATGATGAACGGGATCATCCCCGCATGTGCGGGGAGCACTTTCAGACCAAGAGGGCACGTATCAGGCTATCGGGATCATCCCCGCATGTGCGGGGAGCACCGCACCTCATGGCCGAACTGCGAGGCCAAAGCGGGATCATCCCCGCATGTGCGGGGAGCACAGCTTTAATATCCATCAATTCGCCGGTGAGCAGGGATCATCCCCGCATGTGCGGGGAGCACGCAGTGGCGGTTCGAGTGTTTCCTTACTCATGGGGATCATCCCCGCATGTGCGGGGAGCACCAAAGGGGCGTTCGGGATCCAAGGACGGCACTGGGATCATCCCCGCATGTGCGGGGAGCACACCTTGAACGAGATGAAAATCCCTCGGGAAGTGGGATCATCCCCGCATGTGCGGGGAGCACGGGGTTCCTGCGTCGTACCAGAGCGCGTCGGCGGGATCATCCCCGCATGTGCGGGGAGCACCAAAGGTTCGATGACGGTGAAATCTACACTGCGGGATCATCCCCGCATGTGCGGGGAGCACAAGAAAATCAAGGGCATCACTGGTGGTGCCGCGGGATCATCCCCGCATGTGCGGGGAGCACCCGAAGGCCGTGCCTTTGACGGAGGCGAGCGCGGGATCATCCCCGCATGTGCGGGGAGCACTGGGCCAGGGTGCCGGTGGGGGAGACGTGCGAGGGATCATCCCCGCATGTGCGGGGAGCACTTTTCCTGGCTGGTGTAGATGGTGATGATCTGGGGATCATCCCCGCATGTGCGGGGAGCACACTTCGAAAATAGCATAATTCCAAGGAAAAGAAAGGACAACTGGCTGTTTTTCATTCAGTTTCGTTTTGAAAATTTCCTTGCCTTTCGGTATTTGCTCGCATTACTCCATCCTTTTCTAGGAGTGCCAACAAAGGATCCTTCTTTTGCTTCCTTAGGACGTTTGATCAATTGCAATCCATCGCAATCGACCGGTGACCAGTCAGCCCCATACACCTTAAAAGCCATATGCTGCTCATTTCTGGCCGAATAAACCATTACGGCACGACCATCCCTGAGCAAATCAATGATTCTCTCCCATAACCTATCTCGAATTCGAGCATCGATATGTCCCACAAAAACTCCTGGGGCTATCTCAAGCAACCAACGAGTGAGATCACCCCGCAATCCCACAGGACAAGCAGTCAGCACAATCACTACCATGTCCCACCATCCCATTCGTCATTATCCGAGTAGGACTTGCCTGCAGAAACCTCGCCCTGCTTATCATCCCAAAGCCCAACATGATCTGATTCAAAAACATCATCCTCGAGTTCTGAAGTCCCCAACAAGTATCTAATGTCTTTCGTCATCCGCTTCATCAAGCTAAGGTCATAAATCGCATCTCGAATATTGTGCCGTACAGCGGAACCGATATCTTCAGGTTTTGCAGCCACCGTTTCGAACGCAACCGGAATCGATAGTTCAGCCTTGTACAAATCAGCAATGTCGTACACAAAAGAACGCTCATGTCCGACATGTACAAAACCCAAACCTGGAGAACATCCCAAAGCAACAATCGCAGCATGTGCCAAACCGTACAGACACGTGTTGGCAGCGGACAATGCTTTGTTAATCTCGGAACCAGCATCGAAATCATCATGGTCATATGTCCGCTTATCCCATTCCACACCGGTCCGTTCGGAACATTCACGATAAACTCGTCTGATACGAGCACCTTCCCGACCTCGTAACTGCTGCATCGTCAATCCGCTCACATCCTCACCCGGGAATCGCATCTGATACATCATGCGAGCAACAGATAATCTTTTACGCGTGTTAGAGACCAATTCAGCTTGTTTCTGCAATAACGCAGATGAATGCGTCAACGGCTTGCCAAAAGCATACATACGAACGCCTCGTTCCCCCACCCAAATTACCGTCGCGCCATTTTCACCGATGACGGTCATTGCCTGATGAGTCACCCGAGCCCCAGGACCAAGCATCAGCACGCTTAACGCCGCTGCCGGCACATGTATAACACCAGTGACATCAGTCACCGTAATCGCATTATCATCACGTCCAATAGTGCAATGCTCGAAATACGCAAAGGACAGCCTATCCTCCACCCGAACAAGATCCTGAATTTCCGGTGGAGGCGTGCCAAGAGTGGAACGGCGCCTTTCCGAGATTTTCGCGTCTGACGTTTTCCTCGCAGCTTCTTCCGAAGACATTTCAGAAGGAGCCATCTCAAAATCGGCGCCGTCCTCCCCCAGCTCATCATTCATTCAGCATTACTCCTTGTTTCCGGCGCGATGGTCAGCAATCCGCATCCAAAACCTTTCGCCCTTCCAATCCCTTCGCACAAAGCGTCACGGAACAGTTTCGTGTCGATCACTTCCAGACGTCCTTCGAAAACAGCTGTGACCAAGGTAACCGTCGCGCCACCACGCTTGAACTGTTCCTTATGCCGCTCTTTGACCACCACATTGGGCTGCCCATATTCGTCTTCAAGAATTCTGAAGCCGTGAACCACGGAACGATCAACCAGCCACTGCAGTTGTTGGCTGGCTGTGACATGACCTTGCACTTTACCCACAATGCCATCCGAACGATGACGACGTCCCTTGTCTACACCCGCCTTTCGAGCCGGATTCGCACGAAGTTTGAAATGCCACTGCTGGCCTTTGGTGACACGGTCAAGCAATGCATCGTAGTTCTTGGTTTCCCACTCTGCATGCATGGGCCACCCCGCCTGCTCAACGATATGTGTAAAATCCGGCTTTTGAGGGCTTACCACATACAACCAGACGCCACCGTCTTGCCCTAAAGAGTCCAATCGCCACAGAATTCGTCCATCATCCGTTCTGCGAACGGCATCAGGAGGAAAAGCAGCTTCCACTGCGGCATGCAGCTTATATGGAGAACCGATAAGTTGACGAGCGCCATATCGCACTTTATTTAAAGGAATTCTCGAGATAAACATCGTCGTCCCCTCTAGATGAAACTCATAGGATCAGCTTCCCCCGTAGAATCGAAGGAAGGTGGTTTCTCTGTATTGTCACCGACATTTTCAGATGCGTCCGGATTGGGGATACGGTACCGATAAACAACGCGATCCGCATATTTGCGGCCGGTCGAGCTAAAGCTCAGTGGAAGGTCGGATTGCACGGATGTGTCCTCCCCTTCCATTGCATCACATACAATCTCCAAATCGGGCTGCCGATAACGTCGGCGATACCATTTTGCAGCATGCCAAGGTTCAGAGTCTAATGCCTGACGAACATCCGCATACTCATCGTGGATACCCAGCGATAACGGATAGTCAGGAGGACATGATCGTCTTCCCAGAAACAGTGGCCATTTAGGCGTATGAATCGCCTGGTCTAGGGTTTCCAACAATTCTCGTTTCGCACCTAGTGCCACCAGAAAACGCGCATCTGATAGGTAATATCGGTAGGTCAGCGGCATCTCCTTGTCGAATCGATTGGAATTTCGTTTCCGTGTCATGGATTTCTCCGTCTGCAGATCTCGAATTATTCTGCCGCGTTGCTCGATACGCACGCCAAACGACAATCCCAACAAATCCTCTATGGAATCTTCTCGGTTACGCCCCTGGGCTGAGGCCAACATGCCAATCACGCCACTTTTGGTCGGCTCATTACGAGTCTCACGGCGAACGAAGCGCGAGGAATCCCCCCATGACTGCAATGGCCCAGCCAATTGCAATAATAGAACGCTCATAACATTCTCCTTCCGAATATCATGCGGAATATGCGGCGTTCAGCGTTTCCTTCAAGCTCTGCTCGAGGTCCGGCAATGAAACCTGCTCACACCATTCATTCAAAGAGGACACCGCCCCACCAGTTGCAACATACCAAGCTTTCACCGGCTCTTCGCCATAATTCACGCGGATATCGTTCAGACGCTCTCCCAAACGCTCCACACCTTGACGGGAAACGGAGATACCGTCCTTACGCCTCACTGGATCTTCAAATGCGTCGGCGGCGCTAATTGGCTGAGATTCCCGAAGCGTCACCACGACATCCTCAGGCAGGGTATGGTTTGCAAACGTGTTCTGCTTGCCGGACGGCATGGATTTGACGAAAGCCTCGACAAAAGCAACCACGCCTTCCACCGTAGCGGAATCGTCCTGCAACTGATCGCGCAACACATCAATGTTCACCGTTGCATATCGGTACAACGTCGAGGAGTTGAATCCGACGGTGTCAATCATGGCAGCACCGGCATTGTCTTCCGATGCACAATCATCGACCGCCGTGAAATAGTCATATTCTGGCGTAATCTGATCGATAGAGAAGGCATGGGCAACCTGCGCCGAAGCATCAGTATTCAAATCCGGAGCATCAGCCAACATGCGTCCAAACAGAGCGATATCGACAGCTTGGGGACCATGGAAGATCGCAGAAACTTCCTTCTTCATCTTGGAAACGTCCTCACCCTCATCAAAAGCAGCAATCGCCAAATCAGCAAGCTTATCGATCTCATTGTTTGCGATGAAAATCAGATAGTCGGTCGCCAGAGAGCCCTTATCTGCGCCCGCACGATCCGAAGCCTTGACTTTGAAACCTGCCGCAGCCATCACCTTCTGTGCCAGCCCCTCGGCGGACTCCGCCAAATCAGGACGCTTCGACGTAATGGAATCAGCAATCAACGTCACAACACCTTTGGTGCGCTTGCCTAACTTACTACTATCCAACATATCTCCGAAGACGCCGCGCATAGCACGTTTCCAAGCTTGGCTGGAGACTCGCGACCTTAACGCGCCTCCGACATATGCGGTCTTCGGACTACCGGTATCATCTCGGTTGATGTTGCTCGGCGGAACCTGCTGAATGCAATGAATGTCCATGAACATAATGATTTCCCTCATTTCTTAGTTGATTAAAAACGATTGTCTTGAAAGTATTTTTATTAATCGGAATCATTCACCGATTGTTGTTGGAAGATTGTTTCGAATAGTAGTAATCACGACCCCAACTTTGAAATACTTTTCCCCGCTGGCTGGGCAGCTGAATCAGATATAGGTCGCGCGCCAGAGAACCGTAGTCGATTTGAACATCGGCACCGCGCATCAACATGATGAGTGTCCGAACGCCACGGACAACCCCATTGAAATCGGACGCACTTTCCACAACCCGGAGTCGGCGTAAAACACCTTTTGCCTGTTCCGGATCGGGAGTAATTCTTCTGCATGCGCGACCAAACGTCATTCGGGAACTAGGGTCAGTTTGATACTTTTGAGCGACCCCCTGCCCTTTTGACTGCTGATGCACCGCATACAATTCCAATGCGACCTTGACCGCATTGACCTGACGATCGAATTCCGGCGAATCGTCCGCCGGAGCTTCAAGCTCCTGCGGCCACTGAGCGAACAGTTCTTCACCAATTGACATCCAGGTTGGAGCGGTTCCATCCAAGTCCCGGCGCAATCGGGCCAACCTGGCACGACTCCTCGCGTTACTGCCACTTTCTGCGGTGTATTCACGCTGCAAATCGAAAATCAATTTAGCTGCATATTTGCCTACCGCATTCGCTCTGTCAAATACAGATGGCGTCATCTTCACATACCTCCTTTGTTCGGACGAGATACGTCTTTCTCCTCAAGGAATCCAAGTTCCTTGTTCAGTTTGGATTGGAACAGCAATTGTGCACGGGATGCCCCCATCACACCCACGACACCCGATTCATGCTCACCGAAAACGGGCACGGAAGATTGATCCAAATATTCCCACCCCATTTGCAACAACCGGCGATGGATTTCGTCTTTCCAAGCATTTGCATACTCAATTGGGTCCTGTGTCTCATCGAAAGCCGCCAATTCATCACGAAACAGCCCATCAAGATCCGCATATGCCCATTCTCGAACTTGTTCCGCTGTTTCCGTGGACTTTCCCTTATCCCCTGAAGCCGCACGAAGGTTCCGAACGAATTGAGACAAAGCCAGAACCGCGCCATCGGTGCATTTGACCACATCCAACACTGATGCGATGCCGGAATAATCGTGACGGAACATCACGGAATTCAAGGAAAGCGTATCGTCAATTCCCGTTTCGAATACACTGCTTTGCGTGCCATATGTCATCCCTTGAGCGTGGATGGTTACCAGATCAAGCACATGTTTCTCCGACTCGAGGATCTCAGTGCGAATCTCTTCGAGCCATCGGATAAGACCCGGCCGCGAATCCCCCTCATCGCTTGCACAAAGAATGGGCTCCAAACCACGCCATAACGCTTTACCAGCATCATGCACAACTGGCATATGCGGAGGCGCAGGCAATCCAAGCTTCTTCTGTTGGGTAACGCTACTTCGCCAAGCAGTCATTTTTTCAAAAACGTCAGTATTGTAAGGCGCAACAACATCGCCGTAGCACGACATGATGCCAATGATCCTCGCGTTATCCTCGCTTGGAACCAATCGAACACGCCGAGATTGCCACGTCATTGCCTGAACCGGCCCCACGAATCTGTTTTGGTCATTTAAATCAGTCGACGGCGGATCCTCCCGTTCCCATACTGGAATGTCCTGATTATTGCCGAACAGCCGATAACGTTCAGAATCGAACTTCGTGTCATACAAAACCCAGTTGAGCATCAGCGTCTCGAAAAGGTTCCGCCCTTCCGCATATAGACCACCAATGCCGCCAAGCCAACCCGTTCCCAACATTCCTTTGGGCGCATAGACCTTTCCCTTATTGACATGGGTGTTACCCTCCACCGGGGTTTTGATTCCCGCAGTATCGTACGCCTGTAAGAACACCAGCCATCGAGCGGCTTCTGCCGGCAAAAGGCTATCTGCCGCGCGTAAATCGCGCATCGAAAATAGGTACTTGTCGGGCTTGGGCACGTCCGCAATCATCTCCGACACCGGAGAATACGGCTTTGACCCCACATACTGTAGACCAGGCACCTGGAAGAACGGCCTCTCCCCCAACAGGAAGAAACGATCCGCCCACTCATCGAAGTAATAATCCAGAGCATCCTCGTTGAATTGTCCGGAAGAATAAATTCCTTCCCAAAGTTCACGCATCTGTTCCTCATCTGCACCATCAATGCAGTAAGCGCGATACATGATTGCAAGAAGAAACCGCATCAAAGGAAGCTTCTGCTGCGGAATATCCCCAGACAGTTCCTTAATCTTTGGAGCGTCCAGAAAAATTTCACGCAACGATATCTCGGCTGGGTGTCCATCCAGATAAGAAACTGGTATCCAATGCTCATCCAGCAGAGAAAAGACATTATCCGTCATCGAAATCCCTTTCTCCATCGTCTTTGATTTTGTCTTTATCTGAAAAGATACACCTTCCACCAATCTATGTCAACATGAATATATTCGAATGTATAAAAAATGAGGTTACAGTTCAGCAAATTTCGTTATCAGAAAACTGCCGAACTCATCCCCGCATCAGCGGGGAACACTATGCATCCCGATATTTTCATGGGATCATCCCGAAATGAGGACATTTCAATTATCCTCTTTTCTGGAATATGTCAATCCGGTATCACGCGAATACCTTATTTCATAACCGCATAATTCATCGGACACGAAACCATCTGCATCCCCGTGCAGGAACAATGCGAGTTTTCCCGCAAGCCATGGCGAGTCCTGCCAACAAGCCACATCGTCAGCGCATGCTTCCTCCAATGAAGCAATCAGCGCATCGACCCTATCCGGCATGCACAGTCCCATTGGCAATCTCACCGCGCACTGCACTGCGATTTTTGCTACCGTATCATCAGGAATGACAGTCGTCGGGACGATAGACCCCTTCTCCACATCAGCATGCTCATCCCCCACCCAAGGAAGCAAATGAATCCCATCATCGCATTTGCGCAGCAGCAGAACCTCTACCGTATCCTGTGTGTCACGTACCGCACGCTGCCCTTCGTCCTCATTGACTTCATCGACTTGCGGCAAGAACCAATTAACCAGAGAACGCCTCTGATTCATCGACCCCACTGACTGCAACAAATACGTGCCGGCTTTCTGCTGCTTCTGCACACGTTTTAAATCACGCTTCTCACAGGCATCATCATATTGCGGCAGCCACATGTGAGGCAGGAAACCGTGCGGATCGTTCCCATATGCACTTCGTACAGTACGCGCAATGTCTTGGGGCAGCTGTTGCGCACAGGAAGCCCCTGCGGCAGTTAAATCCAAAACCGCAAGCGACTCCATCAAAGCCGCGGCATCATATACGGAGTCCGCGCCTCTGGAGAATTTTGGACCTTCATTATTCCATGCCTCAACACCACGGATATAGCACGTTGCAGTTTGCAACGATACAGGGCGATCACATTCGCCATCACCTCGACGATGACGATGAACTCTTCCCAGACGTTGCATGATCAAATCGACTGGTGCGATATCGGTTACCAATGCATCGAAATCGATATCCAAGGACTGCTCCAGCACCTGCGTACCCACCACGACGAGTTTCCCAGGACGTTTTCCATTTCCGATTGTGGCATCGGGCCCTAATAAATCACGAAGTTCTCGTTCGTTGGACATGCGATCAATATCCATGAAACGGGAATGAGTCAGCCTCACACAATCGCGACCGCAGTGATTTCCCAACAATTCAGCCGCATGCTGCGCTCGACCAACCGTATCGCAAATCACGCCGATACAACCGCCATCCACAAGCAAAGCATCCATCAAATCAAGCAAAGCCGTATCATCGTCATCGACGAGTCTGCATTGGACTTTCATCGACCTTCCTGATGGCTTTACATCCGCATGTTTGGTCTCATGCCCGTCTGTGTACGTCAACAGCGGATATGCATTTGAAATTAGCCGCAGCTTTTCTGCAGTTCCTTTTTCACACGACATTTCAGAATTAGCAGTATGGTTTATGTGATGCGTATTCGAAGCATTCCTGGCACGTAACTGTTCCAAAATACTTACCTTAGAAGCTTTCCTAGGTTCAGTATCGCACCATCCCTTCAGATACGCCTCAACCATTGCGTTGCGCTGACATTCCGGCAATGTTGCGGATAACAAAATGACCGGAGTCCGATATCCGCCAAGCCATTCCAATGCCATCTTGAGGTACTCCTGCATATAGGCGTCATAGGCGTGGCACTCATCGATAATGACTACTTTGTTAGCCATCGCAAGCTGGCGTAACACCACATGCTTCATCTGCAAGGCACTCATCAATACCTGATCAACAGTGCAAACCAAGAAGTTAGCGAGCGCACCTTTCTTACGCCCCCAAAGCCAGTCGGATACAACAGTTTCCGGAGGCACATCGATTTGCTTCTTCTTTCGATTCTGCGACGACTCTTGTTTGACGTCATCCTGGTCAACAGAGGAAAAACGGCGATGCGAAGCGGCAATAATACCACGAAAATCATTGTTCAGCTGTGCTTTGCCATGCGCCAACCACACCGTTTTCTCATTGTCAAAATCGCAGGACGGCAACGCTTCCAACCAGCGACGCACTCGAGTAAACATAGCGTCCGTGGTAGCCATCGTTGGCAATGCCACGCATACACCACCACGTCCGGTACGTTGTGCCAGTATTTCAGCGGCCGCGAGCGCCGCTTCCGTTTTTCCTTCGCCCATGGGTGCCTCAATCACCATGAGTCCCGGCTGCCTTGTGTCGCGTGCGATTCGGACGGCTTCTTCTTGGACAGGACGAACCTTCGCACCTTCAGGAAGGGTGAACCGTGTCGCAAAAAGGTCTTGGCAGGATGAAGGAATGCCTTCCGGCACCCACGCATGCGGTAGCTGCACACATGACCATGCCCTGTCCGCGCGGATGCGGAGGCCCGACCACGATTGGATATCGTCTTCTTCCCCACTCTCCGAGAAGAAAAAGTCTTCATCTTCATCCGCCCATGGCTCGGTTCTTACCAGGGGAAACATATCTTCATCGCTGTTACTGGCAATCCAGTCGGCCATAATGACCAGTCCTGTCATCAGCACGGCGGACTGGACGCTGAATCTTCTTTCAGAAAGATCTTCCCATTCTTTTTCTTCAATGCCAGCAATATTTGCAACAAAATCTATGAGCTCATCCTGAGTACTCACCCACGCTTCAGAATCCAATCCAACATTGGTTTTCCTATTTTTCTCTTCGTCAATTTTACTTTTGTCTGGTGGGGTGCCATGATGCCCTCCAACCACGCAGGCATACTGACGTGCAGCTTTTCTCTCCCAACCTCGGACTCGCAGGAGATATCCCTCAAGAATGATCTCTCCTGCGATGGGATGTGTGGGATGATTGGTACCTCGCAAGCCAGCTATCATAGGCAATCCGGCCCGTTCGGCTTTCCAAGCGAAACTTCCCGCTTCCGGACCGAAAGTAATGGATTTTGCTTGGAATACCGGCGTGGCTTTGCCTATGTCATGTATGCCTGCCATGAAAATCATGAGTTTTCGAGCAAGAACCTCATCGTTTCCAAGGTCTCCAACTATTACCGCTTTCGTGCCCTGCGGAACCCACGTATCCCATATTTTTGACGCCATTGCCGCGGAATCAACCATATGCACATACAGCGGCAACCATTCAGAGTCATCAATACGATTTGTTTTGCCCCATAACGCTTTCGCGCCATCAGACAAAGCAACGCGGTCATCACGCACAGAAGAGTTCATGCCCGATTCGGCACCCATCAGTGCCACCTTTCCCATATCCGAAGCGACATCGCCCCTGCATCATATGTTCTTCGCTGTATGTCGACGCGTAATCGCAACCCCCATCAATCACAACAACGCACCTGAAACTGATTATAAATCACCCTAGCCAACTCCTATGTAACAGTCGCCATACTTTCGAAACAAAAAGTCGCTCCGCGGAATGCAACATCTGTTCAATGGTTAAGTGGTTTTTCATACCGTGAAGCATCGCTTTAAACAGCAGCGTTACCGTTCATTCCCCTTCGAAGATAAAAAAGCCGGGAACGGGAACGACGGTTGAAACCGACGAACCCGACTCCCGGCATCGCGACTGCTTCTCAAAGATGTGTGCTTGACTCACATGGATGGTACTGAGAACCATTCGCTTGCGATCTGCTTCCGCGCACGTGCCGGCACGACGTAAATACGTCGCAGGCACACGGCAGACACAAATCAAGTCTGTATAAATCTTCCAGCCGGTGTAAAAGCCAGCCGAAAAGCCACAGGCTACTCTAGTCGCACGGTCGAATAATCACAAATCGATCGCAAAACCATGGAACAGCATACGCATCCATGTTTTGTTACCCGGACATGGAGGTTACGGTAACAAAATGCGGAAAAGCGAGCCAGAAGCCGAAGGTTAGGACTGAAGGAATACAGACTGAAGGAATACAGACTGAAGGAATACAGACTGAAGGATATAGGGTGGGACAACGACGTGAAAGGGGTCCTGCCGTTTAAACGGCAGGACCCCTTCGCATCAAGACGAAATCAGCCCAATCAAGCCAAATCCGCACAACCCGGTCAATTCAGCCAAACCAACCCAATCCCAACCGGATCGCACCAACCAATTCGGCCAATCCGGTCGACTTAGTTGAATCGACCAAGCGGAATCAGCCCAACTGATTCACCCCAACCAAAATCAGGCCTTGGCAACCTCGATGGCGAGCTCGGAGCCTTCGGCGCCGGCAACAACGTCAAGCGAGTCGGCGAGCGTGTCGGCGGACACGAGATCGCGGAACTGCTCGACCTTCGCCACGTCGCCGGCCGGAACGGTCAGCTTCAGCGCGATATGGTCGGAGACCTCGAGACCGGCGGCCTTACGGGCGTCCTGCACGGAGCGGATTACGTCGCGGGCGTAGCCTTCGGCAACCAGATCGTCGTTCAGCTCGGTGTCGAGGATCACGAAGCCGCCGGTCGGCAGGGCCGCGGACACGGAGTTGGCGGCCTCTTCGGCGTTCTGCTCCTCCACGCTGTTGATCAGCTCGTACTCGCCCTCTTCCAGCGTAATGTCGCCGTTCGGGGTCTCGCACACCGGAGCGCCGGAAGCGTCCACATGCCATGCGCCGGACTTGGAGGCCTTGATGGCGAACTGCACGTCCTTGCGCAGGCGCTTGCCTGCAACGCGGGCGTTCACGCGCAGCTCGTGGATGATCTTCAGGCCCTGGGAGCCCGCATCCTCAAGCGTGCACAGCTCCACGTCCTTGACGTTGAGTTCGGACTTCAGAATCTCGTCGTACGCGGCCACGGCGGCGGTATCCTCCACCACCACGGTGAGCTTGCTCAGCGGCTGGCGCACGCGGATCTGCTTCGCCTTACGCATGGACAGGGTGCTGGAGACGACCTCGCGCACCTTTTCCATGGCGTTCACCAAAGCCGGATCGTCGACGAGCACGCGGCCAAGTTCGGTGGCTTCGCCGGTCTTCTCGTCGGCCAGGAACGGCCAGTCGGCCAGATGCACGGATTCGCCTCCGGTCAGGCCGCGCCACACGGATTCGGCTTCCATCGGGGCAAGCGGCGCAAGGACGCGCATGAACACCTCAAGCACGGTGTACAAGGTGTTGAACGCGTTGGCGTCCTCGTTCCAGAAGCGGTCGCGGTTGTTGCGGATGTACCAGTTGGTGATCATGTCGATGAAGTCGGACACGGCGTCGCATGCATCGGAGATCAGGAACTGGTCCAGCGAGGACTGGGTCTTTTCGACCAGTCGGTGGGTACGGGCCAGCAGGTAACGGTCCATTTCCGGCAGCGATGCAACTTCGTCGGCGCGAAGCTTGCGCGCGTCGTACCCGGCCGCGTTCGCGTACAGCGTGAAGAAGTAGTAGGAACTCCACACCGGCAGCATGACCTGGCGGACGGTGTCGCGGATGCCATCGGCGGTGACGATAAGGTTGCCGCCGCGCAGGATCGGCGAGCTCATGAGGAACCAGCGCATGGCGTCGGAGCCGAAGTCGTTGAACACGCCGTTCACGTCCGGATAGTTGCGCAGATGCTTCGACATCTTCTGTCCGTCGGAGCCGAGCACTATGCCGTGGCAGATCACGTTCTTGAACGCCGGCCTGTCGAACAGGGCGGTGGCCATGACGTGCTGCACGTAGAACCAGCCACGGGTCTGGCCGATGTATTCCACGA
>OLPT01001419.1_pt1 | contig 14583 bp, 16 predicted proteins | sample 1673051 | NCBI WGS metagenome assembly OLPT01 (sample SAMEA3136750, study PRJEB25190) | human gut metagenome | biome: human gut; feature: human-associated habitat; material: faeces | place: Austria | collected 2013
TATCTTCGCTGAATAAGATTACTCAAAGCAACAATTTTCTTAAATTGAGCGTTATTTTTCATTTATTTATCTTATTTAATGATTTTACATAAATCATTTATGTTATTTTGATTAAAATTTATGTTTATTTTATGATTTTTATCTCATTTCATTATTTTTGATCAATTACATAAAAAAAGTTATGTTATTTTTTGAACAATTGAAGCATTTAACTAAAAACCTATTTCTCTATCTTAAGAAAACTTAAGTACTGCACCATTTACTCTATTAGTATAATGAAATAAACGGAGGAAATGAACATGAACAAGACTCTTACATTCAGATTTGCGAAGCGTAGTGATACAGCACTCATTCTTCAATTCATTAAAGAATTAGCTGCTTATGAGAAGATGCTAGATGAAGTAGTTGCAAATGAAGCCACACTTGAAACATGGATATTCGATAAGCAGAAAGCAGAAGTGATCTTTGCGGTAGTAGATAATAATGAAATAGGTTTTGCCTTATTCTTCCATAACTTTTCTGCATTCCTAGGACGTTCTGGTATTTATTTAGAAGATTTATATGTAAAGCCAGAATATCGTGGTCATGGTTATGGAAAAGCAATTCTTAAGAAGCTTGCTTCTATTGCAGTAGAACGTGGATGTGATCGCTTAGAATGGTGGTGTCTTGATTGGAATAAGCCAAGTATTGATTTCTATCTCAGTCTTGGTGCCAAGCCTATGTCAGATTGGACAGTATATAGAATTACTGGAGATACTCTAAAAGAACTTGTAGACTAAAGGAGATGTTCCTATGAATAAGAAAACGATTATATCTATCATATTTGCCTGTATGATTATTGTAAGTGGTGTAATGTATTGGAATTATTCTAAAGACTATAATCATGTAATCAAAGAGAACTGGAATATATCTATTCCTTCAGATTCTAATTATTCTGAAGTATATAGTAAGGATGCTGGATCAAGTTTTAATGGAGATGGCGTCCGTTATCATGTTTTTACATATGAAAATGAAGAACCTATCGAAAAGATGTTTTCCTGGAAAAAAGATCAAGGAGAAACCATCTATGATGGTCACTATATAGATGCGACAAATAAGTGGTTAGATGAAATTAATGTACTTGCAATAAGTCGTCCTCAACACACCGATTGTGTCTATTGGTATAAATCGCATGAAGATCATAGTGAGATTATTATGCTATGGAATAAAAAAGAAAAGAGACTCTATGTTGTAGAGTCCTTCATGTAAAAGAACCTGTTCAAATGAGCAGGTTCTTTTAAAGTTCGTATTTTTCATAATCATTTTAAGTACTTCGTGCCAAAAGAGATATCATCCATCTTATCCATTGTTTTGTCCTCTATAGTACTATTTTCAAATACATTACAACAATATCTCCATATATTGTTTAATTATTTTTTCCAATCTAAATGTCTTCGCATAAAACATTAAACGGTTTAGATCCTTATCTTTTCTTTTTACATAGGATTTTAATGCTGCATTAAAATCCTGTATTTCAAAATTACTTCTATTTCTTACCAAATCACAAACTGTTCTTTCTAAATCATACATTGGAATCTCATGCCCAAATTGGTTTATAACAGTTTTTTTACCCAAATCCAATAGTTCTCTCTTTACAGTATACACTTTATACCCAGCGCGAGTTAAGGTAGTAGGATTATAGCCAGAATACATTGTAATATTATGAATCATAGGTTCTCGATCCACTAAACCATAATAATACAAAGCATCATCGTGAGATACCACTCCTTTTGGACAACGTAACGATAATACATAAGCTTCATCTTCCAATGCATCTTTTGCGATATAAATGCCCGGTCCTACCTTTTCCATACTATTTCTCTTTATGAAATTATAAATAGACTGTCTAGATACATTCACTTCTTTTAAACTTTTTAAATTCAAAACACCATCATTCATACAACTAAGTATCTCATCCATAATATCACCTCGAATTTACATTCTTGCTAATATTATATATTATATTAGCGCTTTTATAAATCTAATTCCTCACAGAGTACTCCTCCTATAAGGATCATACTTAATCATTTTGAAAATTTCTTAGATTCATCTACAAAAATGCGCTTTTATAACACGTAATGTATTCTATCTTTATCAAAACGATCCTGTTGAGGACGCACTGATTCAGGATATCCACATGGAATAATTGCGAAAGCTTCTAAGTTTTCAGGTATATTTAATACTTCACGTACTGCATCCATTCTCTCTTTTAATGGTGCAATACCTAACCATACAGCACCAAGTCCAAGTGAATCCGCTTCTAATAGAAGGTTTTCTACTGATGCACTCATATCAATATGGGCATATTCAGGCATTCTACAGTTAATACGATAACATGCAACAAAAGTAAAAGGTGCAGATGCACAGCATGATGCATAAGTGCTTGTTTTTGATAGTTTTTCTATTGTTTCTTTGTTTTTGACTACATAGAATTCCAAAGGCTGTTGGTTTCCTGCAGATGGTTCAGCCATAGCACCTTTCAATATCATTTCTATTTTTTTATCTTCTACCTTCTTATCTAGATATTTTCTAACACTTGTTCTATGAAATAATTATTCATTCTTATTCTCCTTATCCCTAAATAATTTATATGTTGTCTGATAGTTATTAAGATTATCTTCCAAGTTCTATCTCTTTTCTCCCAAATAGATACCATTTTTGGGAGATAAATAATTATATTGGGAGAAAAAATGCAACGTTAGATTACTAACATTGCATTTTTGTTTACATTAATATTTAGGTGTTAATCCTACATACATATCTTTGTAGTGTTTTGCACTCTGTTCCCAAGAGACATCTTTGTTCATATTACGAACTACCATGTCATCCCAGTATGGTCTACTTTCGAAGTAAAGTGTCTTAGCACGATTGATTGCATCATATAAAAGACCACTTTCATATCTATCGAATGTAAATCCATTACCAGTGTTATCAAATAAGTTATAAGGCTGTACTGTATCTTTTAATCCACCAGTTTCTCTTACGATTGGTACTGAACCATATCTCATACTAATTAACTGAGTTAATCCACATGGTTCAAATCTAGATGGTACTAATAATGCATCACATCCAGCATAGATGTTATGTGCTACATTTTCATTGTAGGCAATATAAGCACAGAAGTTACCCTTATACGCGTTTTCATAATAACGGAATGCATCTTCATATTCTGCATCACCTGTACCTAATACAACAACCTGTGTATGTTCATCCATAATATGTGGAATTACACTATTTACAAGATCTAGACCCTTCTGGTTAGTCAAACGTGAAATCAAACCAATGACAATCTTATGATCATCTACTTCTAATCCTAATGATTCCTGTAAAGCTTTCTTATTTGCTTTCTTGTTTTCAATAACATTCGTACTATCATATGGCGCAGCTAATAATTTATCAGTTGCTGGATTCCAGATATCTGTATCAATACCATTTACGATACCTACAAGCTTGTTATGATGATATCTTAAGTGTTCTTCAAGACCTTCACCATATTCTTCAGTCTGGATTTCACCAGCATATGTATTACTTACAGTAGTTACAACATTACTATAAGTAATACCACCCTTTAACATATTCGCATCCAACCAATTCTGTGTGAGGCAGTCTTTATTAAATACATAATCAGGAAGTCCTGACCAGTACTGAATAGTCTTTCGATCATAGATTCCCTGGAATCTTAAGTTATGAATAGTAAGTACACAGCTTGCACGTCCTACATTGCTGTCTTTAAAGCATGTTCTTAAGTATAGTGGAACTAAAGCAGCCTGCCAGTCATGACAATGTACAACATCAGGTGTCCAATCTAAATAGTTAAGAGCTGCAAGAGCCGCTTTACCAAAATAACAGAATTTAGGAATATCATCGATTAGATTAGTATATGGATTACCCCAAGAGAAGAATTCATCGTTATCAATAAAATCATAAACAACGCCATCTTCCTGGTATTCCATAATACCTACATAATACTGTTTACCATCTGCACATAAGTCCATAGAGAATGAACCTTTATATTCCATCTTTTCCTGGAACTTCTGTGGAATACATTTATATCTAGGAATAATAACCTTAACATCACAATTCAACTTAGCAAGACTCTTAGGAAGAGCAGACATAACATCTCCTAATCCACCTGTCTTTACAAATGGATAACATTCAGAACCAATGAATGCTACACTTCTACGTGGTCCTAAATCAACTGGAGCTGGAGCAGGAGTTTCCTGAACAACTACTTCAGGTTCTACTTCAACCTTCTTTTCAACTTCAGGAGCTACTGTTTCTTCTACTTTAGGTTCTTCCTTCTTAACTGTTTCTTTCTTAGTAGCTGTAGCCTTCTTAGTTGTCTTCTTTGCAGTTGCTTTCTTAGTTGTCTTTTTAGGTGCTTCTTCTTTTACAGTTTCTGTCTTAGCTGCAGCTTTTTTAGCTGTAGTCTTCTTAGTTGTTGCTTTTTTTGTTGCAGTCTTTTTAGCTGTTTCCTTTTTAGGTTCAGCTTCCTTTACTGTTTCCACCTTAGCAGCTGCTTCCTTTACTGGAGCTTCTTCTTTAACTGCTTCTGTTTTTGAAACTGTAGTTTTCTTAGCAGTTGTCTTTTTAGGAGCAGCTTTCTTAGCTGTAGTTTTCTTAGCAGTTTCCTTTTTAGGAGTAGCTTCCTTTACTGCTTCTACCTTAGTAGCTGTTTCCTTTACAGGCTCTACCTTTTTAGTTTCAGCCTTTACAGCTGTAGTCTTCTTAGTTGTTTCTTTTGCAGGAGCAGTTTTTTTAACTGTTGTTTTCTTTGTAGTTGTAGTCTTCTTAGCTGTCGCTTTTTTAGGTTCAGCTTCTGTTACTGTTTCTACCTTAGTAGCTGTTTCCTTTACAGGAGTTTCTTTTTTAGTTGCAGTCTTAGTGGCTGTAGCTTTCTTAACTGTTTCCTTTACAAGAGCAGCTTCTTTTGTTGTATCCTTAGCAGCTGTTGTTACTGTTTCTTCCTTAACAGCAGCAGCTTTTGTAGTTGTTTTCTTTGTAGTTTTCTTTCTCATATCTTCTTCTCCAATCTCTTAGATTAAAACAAACCATAAAACCTTAACTTTCTCATTTTCTCTTGCAACATCCCCTACTATTACAATTAAACTTTAAGTTCACTTAAAGTTAGTAATATATTCAAAATATTTCTTTATTTATTGTACCATAATCTGTAAATGTTGTTTATACAAAAGAGATTTATTGTAAAAAAAGGATTTATACAAGTTTTCATAAACAGCCTTCATTATCAGATATATTCTCATCAGTATAGACTTAGACCTTATCCCAGAAAACATCATAATCATTATTAATAACTAATCTCTCATAGCATTTCTCTGCATTCTCTTCTGATATCATTATCACAACCACGAAGTACTTCTGCTTCTTCTATAAGTCCTATCTCATCAAATACTTTCACAGCATCAGCATATGATTTTAGATCTAATCCATCCATACCTAGTTCCGTATCACAATCAATAACAACAATAATATTCTTGATCCACAAAGGATACTTTTCTAATTCACCTCTTACCTCTGGATATTCATATATATCAGTTATTGCCTGTACAAAATCTTCACCATTTGTGATTTCTGATATTGCGTGATCTATAAAGTTCATTTCTTCAGTCACCTCTCTTGTAATATATTTTAACATTATTCTCTGAAACAATAGAAAAATGAATCAGTCGCAAAGATCATTTCAAAACATTCCCTGTATTTAAACGGGGATTTGCGTATGTTTAGTGCTTATACGAATGGGGATTTGCGTATGTTTAGCACTTATGTGAACAAGGATTTGTGTATTTTCATTTACAATAAAATCCAAATTATATATGAAATACAGTACTAAAAAATGTGCTACGCAACCTCATGTGTAGCACATTTTTTACAACTATATTAATTATTTATTTACGTATTTGTGAATTGTTGCTTTTACAGCACCTTTGCCAGCAATCATTTCACTAAATATTTCTTCAACCTTTTCACCAACGCCATCCTTGTAAAGATCAGTAAAGAATAGACGTTCATTAGATAAAATTGGTTTCAACTGGTCTTTGAATGTTTCTGGTTTTCCAACAACAATATTACCAAGCTGTTCCTGAAGTTCTTCATTCATTGGATCTGGTGCAAGTTCATATGTATTACCTTCATCATCTACACCTAACATATATCTGAGCCATCCAGCAATTCCTAGAGGGATTGCAGTAAGCTGAGACGCATCACCAAACTTTTGAACATATGCTTTAATTGTTTCACCAAAACGAATACCAACCATCTGAGATACATCTACTGAAAGACGAAGATTTGTATCACCTAAATATTCGTTAGGGAAACGATCATTAAATAGTTCATCCACAAATGCCTGAGGTGAAAGAATTCCTGGATCTTTTACAACTGGTAAACCTTCATCATAAGCCACCATACGAGCCATCTTCATCATATCTGGATTAGTATTTAACATATGAGCAAATAAATCATATCCAAGCACAACACCTAGTGGTCCTGTTGCAGAATGAACTGGGTTTAAGCATACTGTTACTTTCATTCTTTCACTTAAATTAACAGTTTCTCTATCGGCCATATATACACCAAATCCTTTTTCTAATGCTGGACGTCCATTTGGGAAATGATCTTCAATAACAAGATATTGTGGCTTTTCAGCATTTACGAATGGTGCAATATAAGTCTTCTTACTTGTAATAACTGGCTGCATGTTTTCTACACCAAGTTTTTCTAAATCATCAGCAATCTTTTCACTTGGTCTAGGTGTAATCTTATCAATCATTGTCCAAGGGAATGCAACAACATTTTCATCACTTACATAATCAATAAAATCAGAATCTACAAATCCTAATTTTTCCCATTCTTCTGCCATCATTAATACAGATTCACGAAGTTTAGCTCCATTTTGAGAGCAATTATCCATAGATACTAATGCAAGAGGATATTTACCTGCTTTATATCTTTCTAACAACATTGCAACAACAACAGCCATGACACCCGTTGCATGTTCTGGTCCATTATTAATATCTGCTTCTACAAATGGGAACCAGCTGCCATCTGCTTTTTGAAGTGCATAACCTTTTTCAGTAATAGTGAAAGATACCATCTGTAATGATTCACTAGTAAAGATTTCCTTTAAACGATTCCATTCTTCTGCGTTAGAAGACTGTGCTTTAACTGCTTCAGCCAATGATCCAATGACTTTATATTCACGAGTGCCATCACCATGAAGAATAACGCTCAGTCCAAGATTATCATATGGCTTATAAATCTTATCCACTACATCATAATCAAATGTTTCTACACAAGTAATTCCTCTGTCAAGATTTCCTTCTTCTAGAAGACCATCTGCAATTCCACCAATAAAGATTCTAAAAATATTACCTACTCCAAAATGTACCCATTTAGGTGCATCTTGTGCTTTCTTTGAAACCTTCTCTACATCATAGTCTGGGAGCACAATATTTGCGTCTTCCCATACTTTACGATTTTTAATACCTTCCAGTGTTAATTTCATATCTGCCTCCGTTTAGACCTCTTTCTTTGACTTTTAACTTATGCTTAGGTCTAAGTCATAAGTTAAGTATATACCCGTCGAAAATAAATGTCTATCAAAAAATATAGCGTTTTCATTTTTTTGCAATTTAAAGTTAAAGTTTAGTTTATAAGTAGAAAAGTAAGAAAATCCATTATAAAATATACAACAGATTAGATAAGGAGAGATTGTTATGGTTGAAAAAGGAATGAATCCAGCTGCACTAAAAAAAATAAACCGTGATAAGGTTTATAAATACATTTATCAACAAAAAGAGGTTTCTAAACAACAAATCGTTCAAGATCTGCATTTAGGTCTTTCTACTGTCAGTCAGAACTTAAATGAATTAGAACAAGAGGGTCGCATTCGCCGTGATCGTTATTTTCAATCAACAGGTGGAAGAAAAGCACAAATCATCCAGATTGTTGAAGATGATCGTATTAGTATTGGACTTGGTATACTGAAAGATATGTTTCATATTGTGGCAGTCAATCTATATGGTGAAGCAATTGCAACAGAAACAATTGAACTCTCATATAAAAGTGATGATGTATACTATGATACACTTGCGAAAGAAGTTGAACAGTTTATCCAGAATCAACACTATGACACACATAAAATAGAAGGTATCTCTATTGCCACACAAGGAATAATCTCTCTAGATGGAACATCTATGACTTATGGAAACATCATGGGGAATATAAAAATGAAGCTTTCAGATTTCTCATCTCGATTACCTTATCCTTGTCACTTAGAACATGATTCTAAATCTGCTGCAGATCTTGAATTATGGAATCATCCACAATTAGATAGTACGATTGTTATTCTTTTGAATCCAAACCTTGGTGGAGCCATCATCACTCATCATGAAGTTCATGTAGGACATCATATGCGTAGTGGTTTGATTGAACATATGTGCATTGATCCAGCTGGTCCAGAATGTTATTGTGGACATCATGGGTGTTTAGAAACATATTGTTCAGCCAATGCATTAAAAGCAGCTGCAAATATGCCAATAAAAGAATTCTTTAACACATTACATACAGAAGAGTCTCCAAATCTGCAGCAAATCTGGAAAGGTTATCTAGATCATCTTGCATTTGCGATTTCTAACTTAAATCTTGTGATTGATTGTCCAGTAATCATCAGCGGATACCTTGCACCATACTTTCAAAAGGAAGATATGAAATACCTCATAGATCAAATTAATGAACATTCTCCTTTCCAAATGGAAGAAGATCAGATACTCGTTGGTACGCATGGACAATATACTCCAGCTATCGGAGCGGCACTGTATTATGTAAAACAATCATTAGAATTGTAATCATAATTTTCAATACTAAATCAAATATCTCAAAGCACCTGCTATCCTCAAAATTTTCATAAAACGCAGGTGCTTTTCCTATAAACAAAAAAACGAAAACCCAAAAAAGGCTTTCGGCATTATTTGTTGGTGTCCAGATAAGATTAGAACTTACGTCCTTTCATATAGGAGGATTAGCCACTCTTGACTGTAGTACCATTTTAGTCTGATAGAGTTATATTATAAGAATAATGATTTCAATCATTCTTATGGTAATTGCAGCGTGTGCAGCTTTTTTTTCTTTGGTACTGGAATTAAGTTGAGGTAGTTCACTATATTTCAAATACTCAATTGGCTAAACAGTGTTTCCCCAATTCAAAAACTGCTCTATCACAATTACTGGACATAAATTCTACTAATTTCTCCATAAGAATCACCTGAAACAAAAAGAGATTTGAATGATGAACATACATCAATCAAATCTCTTTTATCATTTACAGGCTAAAAGCCTGTTAATATTTTAAAATGGCGTCCCAGATAAGATTTGAACTTACGACCTTTCGCTTAGGAGTTGAACCAATGTTTTGTCCGCTTGATACCGTTAAGTGTTAAATGTGCCTTAAACACGGCACTTTTGGCACTTTTTTGTTTCTTCATTTTTGTCCGTTTTGTGCTAATAAATGGGTCCTAATGATGGTTCGGATGACGTCATCCGAACCCCTCTAATTAGCAAAATATTAGCAAAAAAGTTCGAATTAGCACAGGTCGGTCGAACACTTTTCCCCCATTTTTGGGTGCCCCCGACATGCATTCGAACCCTATGGCACAGGGCCCGAAAAAATTTGGCGTCCCCGACAGAATCCGAACCGTTCGGATGCTCTCTTGAATGCCTACTAGACTCAAAATACAGTATTTACATAGTCTAAACACCTGACTATGAAGAAAGATTATTACAGTTTTGATGAATAAAGCTTACTATGCTATAGTTTCTTTAAAGAAACTCTTTATTAAAATCATTCAAATATAAAAAGATTGGAGAAAACATGAACAATGAAATTATTAAATTTGTAAATGGTGATTTACAGCTGGATGTTACAGTATCACCAGATAATGAAACAGTATGGTTAAATCGTAATCAACTTGCACAATTATTTGACAGAGACGTTAAAACCATTGGTAAGCATATTAACAATGCTTTAAAAGAAGAATTAGATGATTCAACTGTCGCAAAATTTGCGACAGTTCAAACTGAAGGAAACAGAAAAATACAAAGATCTATTGAATACTATAATTTGGATATGATTATTTCCGTGGGATATCGTGTGAAATCTCAAAATGGTGTTATCTTTCGAAAATGGGCCACTTCTATATTAAAAGACTACATGATGAAGGGATATGCAATAAATGAAAAAAGGATTGAGGTACTAAATAAAACTGTTTCAATTCAATCCAGAATGTTAGCTTCTACTTTAGGTATTGAGGAAAAAGAAGTTTTGAATGTCATTGAAGCCTATTCAAATGCACTATCATTACTTGATGATTATGATCATGGGTGTATTTCTAAACCAAAAGGTAAAGACTCTATTTACCAATTAACCTATGAAGAGTGCAGAACTCTTATTGATTCTATGAAATATGGTGGATTTTCTGATGTATTTGGTGTTGAAAAAGAACCAGGCAAATTGAATGGAATTATTGCAGCTGTATATCAAAATGTATTTGGACAAGAAATCTATCCAAGCATTGAAGAAAAGGCAGCTAATCTACTGTACTTTCTAGTCAAAGATCATCCTTTTGTAGATGGATGCAAACGAATTGGCGCTTCCATTTTTCTTGAATTTTTGAATAAGAATCAACATTTAATCATTGATGGAAAACAAATCATTTCAGATAGCGCCTTAGTTGCTATTACATTAATGATTGCCGAATCTAGACCAGAGGAAAAAGAAACAATGGTCAAGCTAGTTATGAATTTCTTAAAAGCTTAATCTATGCTCTTTATTCCCTGCTCCTTTTACATAGCCAACAAATGGTTGGTTGTGGGAAAGGAGTTTTTTTATGTGTAAATGTAAAGTAATCGCAGTCACGAATCAAAAAGGTGGCGTTGGTAAAACAACAACAACAGAGAATGTAGCAATTGGTTTATCTCGACAGGGATTTGATGTATTAATTGTAGATTTTGATCCACAGGGTGATTTAACAAGTTGTTTAGGTTGGAAAAACAATGATGCACTCGAACATTCTGTATCTTCTATGCTAGATGATTATATAAATGACAATGATATTGATTATGATTCTTTGATTTTGCATCATGAAGAAGATGTAGATCTGATTCCGGCAAACATTGAATTGGCCGATTTTGAAATGCGTTTAGTCAGTGTCATTAACCGAGAACAGACATTAAGTAATTGTATTGAACCATTAAGAGATAAATACGATTACATCTTTATTGATTGTCCATCTTCTCTTGGTATGCTTACCGTCAATGCGTTGTCTGCTGCAGATGAAGTATTAATACCAGTACAAACACAGTATTTACCAGCTAAAGGAATGACGAAATTGTTACAGACGGTCACTAAAGTGCAGCGTAAGATCAATAGTAATTTGAAGATTACAGGAATTGTAATGACACTTGCAGATCTAAATACCAACATTACCAAAAGCACGATTGATACGATACGAGAAAGCTTTGGAAAGAACATCCGTGTATTTGATACGATCATTCCAAAAGCTACGAAAGCCAGTGAAGCATCTATTTCCGGTAAAAGTATCTATGCATATGCCAAAGATTCAAAAGTGGCTGTTGCTTATGATAATCTGACAAAAGAATTGATAAAAAATCCAAAAGTAAAACATAAAGATGAAATGAGTCTTTAGGAGAATTGAAATGAAAAACAATCATGTGGAATTATTTGGAACTTTGACAAGAGATATTGAAGTATCCAAGAATGGAAAAGGAAATAATTTTGTAAAGTTCTCTTTAGCTTGTTTAAGAGATGGAAAGAAACCATGGACAGATTATATTAACTGTATTGCCTTTGGTGATATGGCAAATGATATCTGTAAGCATGGTGATAAAGATACAGGATTTTGTATTGTTGGAAATCTTCGTACAAGCTCTTATGAAAAAGATGGTAAAAAACAGTATTCAACCAATGTCGTTGTTGAGTCTTTTGAATTGTTAAATGACTAGAATTAAACGATGTCCCTATTGTCATGGTGCAGCACATTTGTTGATTGACTGGGACAGTAAACGAATCAATGGCTATTATGGTCAATATGTTACATGTACTTTGTGTTCTGCCAGGGCACAGACTAGACAAACTTCTGATCAAGCTATTGATGAATGGAACAATCAAGCAATGAAAAACACGATACAACTTACTCTATTTTAAAGGAGGTGGCACATTTGCCAAAACTAGATTTAGGATTGCCTAGCTATGATTCCCTTTTTTCTACGGAAGAAGAAAGACAAGAAGCTAATAGCGAAAAAGTAATGGCGATTCCTATAGATAAGATTACAGATTTTAAAGAACATCCCTTCCATGTCACGATGGATGAGGATATGGCAAAGCTTATTGATTCGATTAAAGAAAACGATATGCTGATGCCTGCATTAGTTCGTCCCAAAAAAGATGGAACGTATGAAATGATTTCCGGTCACAGGCGTAAATTTGCCTTGTCACAGCTAGGAAAAAAGGAAATGAATGTAATTATCCGTGATTTGGATGATGACCAGGCAACAATCTTAATGGTCGACTCCAATATTCAACGAGAAAACATTTATCCTAGCGAACGTGGTTATGCCTACAAAATGCGATTGGAAGCCATGAAACATCAAGGAAAACGAATTGAAGAAATACCAGATGATGAATTAGGAATTGAATATAAGACAACTTCGGGTCAAGTTGGCCCGAAGTCAGATGAAGAAAATCGTTCTGATTATGCATTGGCTGAGCAAGTTGGAATTAGCAGGAAACAAATTCAACGATTTATTCGCTTAACCTATCTGATTGAACCATTACAGGAAATGGTAGATGGACGACATGAAAATGAAATCAAGATTGCATTTAATCCGGCTGTTGAACTTTCATATTTAACAGAATCCGAACAGTATGATTTAGCCAATGCGATTGTTGAAAATCAAAGGACACCGTCACTTGCTCAATGTCAGGAATTCAAGCGGTTGAGTCATGATGGCGAGCTAACTACAGAATTCATTGAAGATACTTTATCGGAAGAAAAACCAAATCAAAGAGAAAAGTTATCTTTTCAAATGAAGGAAATCGATAAATATTTTCCCAAGGACTTCACACCAGGCAAGAAAAAGGATCTTATGATTCACTTGCTAGAAAACTGGGCAAAGAAAAGATCACGAGAACAAGAACGGTAGTTGAATGTGCAACTGCTTTTTTTCTACTTGTGATTGTTTCCAAACTGTTGGAGGGGCAGTTTGTCTTTGCATCAGGACGTGTGACTGTGACCTCCCCTAAAACCCCTCCTACCTACCGAAAGAATCTTTATTACCTACCGAAAAAGAAAAAATGTTGTTATTGAGTAAGTAGTAGAAATATTTGTATCTAGGTAATTATTTAGAAGAACTTGTATTTTAAAGATAGTAGAAATTATCAGTGAATATAATTGGAGGTTAAGTCAATGAAGACAAAGTTAATTGCGTTCTGTGTTTCAAGTGTACTTATTGGTACTGGAATTGTTTTCAACATGAACCAGGATGTATCTGTTCCAACAGTGGAAAAGTTTATGGAAGATACTTCTTTAAGTGTTAGTAAACATGAAGCTATAGTTAGTGAACATGAAAATGTTGGCAAAGATGAGAAAACAGGCGCTGGAGATACAATGAAGAAACCTGAATCCAAGGAAGAAAAACAGAAAGAAAAAGTTACGGGCAAAAGTGAATTCAAAACAACAAGTGTTTCTTCGGAAGGTAAAAGGCAAAATTCCAAGAAAGAAAGTTCTACTAAGAGTTCTTCTGGTTCAGACCAAAAATCTTCAACTTCAAACAGTTCCAATACATCAGATAAATCAAAAAAAGATGTTGTAAGTCAACCTATTGAAAAGCCTACTGAATCCAAACAAGAACCTGTAGTAGAATCTACACCTACTCCAGAACTAGCAAGGCCATGTTATGCTTGTCCTGGTGGAGTCAATCCAGATGTAAGTTGTGATGTGATTATGGATACGAACTTTTACTATGCAACTTATAGTTCACAGGCTGAAGCAGAGGTGGGCGGAATGTATTACCTGGATGAAGTAATGTACATCGGTGATATTGAAATTACAAACTATTCTGTTCAACCAGTATATCGAAATGATCACAGCATTGCTTATTATGGAATAAATCTTTGGAGCAATGGAAGTTTGATTCAATAAAAAAGGTTTATAAGAAAACTCATTTAAATTGTATCTTATTAGTAAAAATGATATATTATAAATGAAGAGTCGGTATGGAGACTATAAACCCATACCATTGGTCGGAACAAAGACCTAAAACTTGTTCCAGTGCAGAGAAAACTGCTAAACATCTTAAAAGGCGAGCAATCGCCTTTTAATTTTAGAAAGAGAGAATTGTATGAATAATATTTCATTTAAACAAAGGGTATGTCAATCAATAATTGATCAATCAAAAATATACGCTCAATTTAAGAAAATTGTTGCTACTAGATCATTAAATTTAGTTTAA
>OLPT01001433.1_pt1 | contig 14475 bp, 15 predicted proteins | sample 1673051 | NCBI WGS metagenome assembly OLPT01 (sample SAMEA3136750, study PRJEB25190) | human gut metagenome | biome: human gut; feature: human-associated habitat; material: faeces | place: Austria | collected 2013
CCTTCGGATCGATGCCGAACAACTTTGCGGTCTTAGCGGTCTCAATAGCAACCTCAGCAAGCTTTGCAGAAGCGGTGATCTTGACCTCGCCGGTAGCCTTATCAATGGTATCGGTATAGTCGATGTTAACAGCGCAGTCGCCCATGGCAATGCGCTTCAGGCCCTCTTCACCGCAGTCACGGTCCAGAATGAAGCAGGAGCTGACCAGATGTGCGCCCTTCTTGGTCTTGACCAGCTGCAGAGCGGGACGAATGGTGTCGGCAGTGGAGTAAGTAGCGCCGCCCAGCAGGCAATCAGCCTTGCCCATCTTCACCAGCATGGTGCCGAAGTAGTTGGACTTCTTCAGCAGAGCGGTGCACTCCTCAGCGGTCTGCTTGCCCTTGCGCAGCTCCACCATGGTGTTGACCATCTCATCGAAACCGGCATAGTTCTCGGGGTCGATGATCTCGGCAGCGGAAATATCAAAGTTACCGGCGGCAGCAGCAGCCTTGCACTCAGCCTCGTTGCCCACCATGACGACCTTCAGCACGCCCTCGGCCAGCAGCTTTGCAGCGGCCTCCAGAATGCGGGGATCATTGCCCTCGGTGAAAACGATCGTCTTGGGATTTGCCTTCAGCTGTGCTACCAGCGGTGCAAACATATCAGCCATTGTGATTACCTCCGAATTTACTTTCCAATATTCACATCCAGATATCTGTTGGACACAAGGATGCCTTTCTCTTTTATTCTAGCACATACGGCAAAAAGTTCAAGACAAAATTGGCTTTTTGTGCTACAATTTTTGCCTCACGCATCATCGTTATTTTCCTGCCAAAGTAGTAAAACACGCCCTGCGTATTCCTCCACAATTTCCCGTAAACCACCTTCCACAAATTTCAATTTTAAGCTATGCACTTTTCATTCACGATTTTTCTTTTTTAAAAATGCAGAAAGCTCCAGTCAGTTCATATTTTTTTGCGTTAAAACGTAAAAAAGAGCCGTCCTCCCGATTCTTCGAGGGAACAGCTCCATAGTATTAGCTTTATAAATATCAGATAGAAATGGTGTTACACACGTCGATCAGCACCGGGTCAAGCGTCTTGGTCAAAAATCGTCTATCGCAAAATATTGCCGCAATTCGTCATATTTTGTACATTCATCTAGCACCGCTCCATTTCCGTTCTATATTTTTATACGTCGATACGCGTTTACCTGCTTTTCTGCAAAAAAGTTTCTTTTTAATCATCAATGGAGAAATGCTGCGGCTCAAAAAAAAATAAAAGTCCCTGTAACTTTCGCTCACGGCTCCCACTCAGAGCCATAAACGATCGCTGCAGGGGCTTTCTTCATCTTACCGGTCACTCCATTTTGAGTTATACAGACAGTTCCTGCCTTCGGTGAGTGCCAGATGAACTATTTTCAGGCAGTGCAGAAGAAACATTCAGCGTTGGATACGTGTGTGGACCACATTTTCCGCTCCTGCCCTGCCCAAAATATCATTTTTACTTCCTGCTCTTTGCCTTCAAGCGGTCGTACTCCTTGTCGGCCGCAATGGCTTCCTTCGTAAAGGAGTTGTTCTTCCACCATGCGACAAGTGCCGCAATGGTCGTGATGCCAGCCGTCACCAGCTGCTCCACAGTGGTGCTCTCGATGGGCAGCGGGCTCTTGCCCATGGCGCTCAGCATCTGGTTGGTCAGAGCCAGCAGAAGAACGGCGGTACGTGCAATGGTGCCTGCAGTAATGTTGAAAATCATACGTTGCTCCTTTCGTGTTCGTATTCATGTACTTCGATGTCTGACATTCTGTGGTTCAACACCTGAATGTCTCTCTGGATGACCGGGATCTTCTCCGCAAAACCGTTGTGCTTGCGGACCTCCCGGGTCAGCTCCTCAATTTTGTATTCCATCACGGCATTGGAACGCGAGTTTGCGATCAGCACACCGATCAGGGTCACAACACCGCTGAGGATGGCGGCAATGATGCTTTCCATCGGCGCTCACCCCTTCCAGCGGCTCTTGGCTTTGCGCACGTCCACATGCACCCAGCCGTTGGCGCGTCCCAGACCAGGCGGGTAAATGCCGCAGCCACCGGCGTTGCCCAGCAGTTTGTCCGCGTAGGCATACACCTGCTCCACGCTGATGCCCTGCACCTGAATGTCTGCCGCCTTGCCGTACAGATGCTGGCTGAACTTTGCGGCATTCTTCTGCTTTGCGTTCCAGCTTGCCGTGCGGAACCCACTCGTGATGGTCACAGGCTTGCCAAAGTGCGTACGGATCTTCTCCAGCACCTCCACAAGCGCCGTGTCAATGAACACCGGGTCGCTGCCGTCATGGCAGTAGAACTCGCGCACCTTGAAATGCTCCGAGAGCTTTTCGTTTCCATTTTTCAAAATGGAGTACGCTTCCAAACTCAAATATCATCCTTCCTTTCATCTTCCAAGCCGGAATGCTCCTTCTACCCGTTTCAGTGGCTTTACCTCCACAGGCAGGATATCTGCACACAGCATCGCCGCCACCGGCTTTGCTGCAGCATGCGCTGTGATCTTGATATTTCCCGTCACCGATGTCATTTTGATTTGTGCGCTCGCGTTGTCCTCTGCCATGACAGCACAACTTCCGGTCACATCCGTGCCGCCCATCTCTACGGTCAGTTCCAGCATTTCCTTCTCGCTGTCGCCTACGTTGAACACATTTTGGTAGCTCATGCCGGCAACGATGCTCCCCACCGGGTTCGTCTCGCTCACGCCGTCCAGTGCCCGCTCAATGGTAAAGCTCTCGTAAGCGCCTACCGTCACGGCGCACTCGGCTTTCACGCCGCCGCACTCTGCCATCACCACCGCTGTGCCTTTCCGCAGGGCCAGAATGGTTCCATTTTGAGTAATTTTCACCACGTCCCGCGGTTTCGCGGTCACGTTCATCTTGCGGTAGAACGTATTCGTTGGCCCAACGCCCACCAGCAGCTGGTACTCCATGCCTCTGTTCAGCTTCAGGTCGTATACGTTCAGCGCCACGGCTTCAACCTTCAGGGTGTACATGGTCGGGTGCAAGTTGTACTCCAGCGTGATCTTCGAGTGCCCCTTGTCGCTTTTGAACTGGTCCACCCACAAGAGACCCGAATAATAATGGCTGGGATTGTCCTCCAGCGCAAACCGCACCCGCTGTCCCTTCAAGGTCTCGCAGATGGTCGTGTACGCGGTCTCCCAGTCCCAGCCAGCATAGTCGTTTTCGAGGTAGAACTCAATTTTTCCGGTACGGTCATCGTAGGTGGGACGGTTTGCAGGGGTACGGCTGTAGTCCAGTGCGCCGTCTCTGCCGGGCACAGTCACGAACTTTGTCCGCTCAATGGGCGGTGCGATCACCGGCCGCGAGGAAGGGATCAGCTTCCAGTCGTCCCAGGTGTCAATGTAGTTGTCGCCTACATTTATAATAAGAGAATGGTACATTGATCCTCCTCACTTGTTGATGTATCCAATGGTGGACTGGATCGCGTTCCACGCCTTGCCCGCCGTCGCAAAGTTGCCCGCCTGCAAAGACGAGAGCTTTGCCGTAGTTGCGCCAAAGGTAAAGTCTTTCTGGTCCAGCTCATGCAGCGGGATCACTTCCTTCGTGCAGGGCAGCCAGTCATCGATGCCGTGCGGTTCCGAGAGCACGTACGTCTCCTTCATAAAGTCCAGCCGGTCGGTATCCACGCCAATATCACACAGATCTGCAGCGTTGATCTGCACACTTCCGGTGAAACCGCTGTACTTTTTCAGCTCGTCCGTGGCCTTCTTCAAAAGGCTGTCTTCCGTGGAATCGGTCCCTTCCACCACAAGGACGCGCTGGCACAGGCCGTACTTCTTGATGGATTTTCCGTTGTACGCTTCCCGTGAGATGGGGTTCGTGGTCTCCCAGATGAGCCATCCGCTCTTGTACCAACCATATGCCTTCACCGAGTTCACGATGTCCCCGGCCTTGATGTAGTACGAAATGTCCAGCAGGTTCTTTCCAAGCTCGATCACCTGATCGGTCTTGTCGTTCAGTTTTGCCAGATAGTCCAGATATCTTGTGTAAACGCGCACGCCGTCCACCATTTTGATTTCTTTGCGCAGGCGCAGATATCCGCCGTACTTTCCGGTCAGGCTGTTCGTCAGTACGCTCCAGCAGTCGCTGATGGCCTTGGTCTCCTTGTCCGTGTCGCTTTCCGGCTTTTCTATGGTCACATTTCCGGGCAGGAACACCTTGCCTTCGCCCTTGAAGCCGACGTGTTCTTCCGGGTCGTCCTCCACGGTCAGCGCCAGTGCCAGCAGTTCGGCCGCCGTGTAGAACTTGTTCTCCACCCGACAGTCTCTGTCCTGCAAGTATCCAAACTCGCTCTCGCAGGTCACTTCCATGTCCAGTTCAAAGTTCTTTTCCATTTCGGTGATATAGCCCATAAAGATCTCGCGGCCGTCCTCTTCTATGCTGACTACCGGCTTTTTCAGCTCCAGCTTGTCGTAGAACGGGTTCGAGACGGGCACTGTAAAGGTAAATGAGCTGATCTCGTTGGCCTCCAGTGTCACTTCCGGGTCAAGGATCACCGGTGCATTCTCGTTGAACGGATCGTCCAGAATGTTTCGCTCTGTCCAGTAGTAGCTCTGTCCATCCGCCGTGCCTTTGATCTGCCCGATGTACACCACGTACCCGGATGAACGGATGCGGTTCACCTTGCAGCTTTTCCGGTTAGTGGTCCGGCCGTCGCTGGCTTCTACCGTCAGGATATAGTCGGCGTTCCAGTCAAAGCTTTCCAGCTCTTTCTGTGATATTTCAAACCGATATACTCCATTTTGAATTGCCCTAAACGTCCTGCGCACTTTGCCGTTCAGCTTTTCGGTCACGGTAATGGTGTCGCCATCTGCATCATAAACGCGGTACGGCAGCCCGAACTTTCCCCACCGCCCAAATACGCCGTTCATGCCAAAGTAGTTGCTCTGGATCTCCGGCCCGCTATTGGCTGTCAGGCATCCATCATCGTCCACCGTGGCATTCTCATCCACGCAGAAACATACGAGAATATTCGAGCTGGAAACGCCCCACTGTCCCGTTGTCGTATCCCAGTAGGTGTTAATGTACCCAGGTGACCCGGGGTCGGCACCTCTGCCGTGCTGCACGTAAAGGCTCAGCGCCTCTCCGCGGGTGTTATCGCCATCCTCGTAGTTTTTGCTGCTTCGCGTGCTGAACACGTACTTCCACAGTTCGTAGATGTTGCTTCCTTCGGTAATATCCGCCCTTCCGCCGCTCAGACTATCCTCAAAAAATCTTCGGATTCCAGTAAACAGCGCCGTATCTCCGCTGAAGTCTACTACCCTAGGCACAAAGAACCGCTGTTCTTCCAGCGTACCGCTCTCACTTGAACCATAATCGTACCGGATTGTCACCGGCACGATGGTCTTCAGCGTGTCCTCACTCAGCCGTGCTGCGTAGGTGTTTTCCAGCCAGTTGCGCAGGGTCGGCTCGTTCTTCCACGAAACATCTTTCTCGTTGTTGCCCCACTGCACTGCGTCTTTCAGCAGGGTGGTGCGCATCAGCATGGTCTTACCCTTGCCGTTCAGGTCTTTTTCGTAGTTGTGCTGGGCCACCACAAACTCTGCTGCAACGCCGTCCTCGTACACTTTCAGGGTATCACCGGGGCTCAGTTCTTTGATGATTGCCATTTTCTCACTTCACTTTCGCTGCGGTCAGCCGTCCCATCCGGTCGTCGATGTAGCCAATGGCCTTTCTGCCGTTGATTGTCACGCTCATGCCCTTGATGCTCTCGGCCACGCCGTCCATGTGCCCGGCCAGTGCGTTGATGGCACGCAGCGTGTCCTCATTTCCGGCGCTCTTCAGTCCATTTTGAAGCTGCACTTCGGCATCGATCTTGTTTGCAAGGTTCCGGCTCACGTCTCCGTCAAGGCTCAGCGATTTTGTCGCTGCAAAGGCATTGTCGATCTCGTCTGCACCTTCCAGCACGTTGGTCAGGTCCACCACGGGCACGATCTGGGGCGTGTACTCGTAGTCATCGCCCATCACTTTGCTGATGCAGCTCCAGCATTCTTTCACTCTCCCTGTACTCTTAAATGTGCTCCTTTAAAAGGCTCCCTCTTAGAGGGGCTGGCGCGTCAGCGCCTGAAGGAGTAAAAAAATAAAGACTGCCCGGAAATTTCCCGGCGCAGCCTCTCTCCGCCAAAGCGGCAAAATATCAGAGCTTATCAGCCCTGTTCCGATACCACGCTCAGTGCAGGCGCAGCGCTTGCGGTTGCGGCCATCTCCATAGCCGGGTTCTGATTGCGCAGGTCAGCAGGCATCAGGCCATTGATGAAATTTGCCGCCTTCTGCGCATCGGACATCAGCTCCATGTAAATTGCGCTGAAAGCCGGACTTGCCTCGAATTCTGCACGAATGGCATCATTCTTGAGGAACAGACGGCCATCGTCGCTCTTCTTACCGTAGGTCAGCAGCAGAACGTCCTTGAACAGTTTCATCAGCGCAGTCTGGTCATTGGCTGCCATAATGCGCTGGATGTAGCCCCTCATACCGCCTTCCACGCCCATCTGCATCTCTGTCAATTCGGCCATGGACAGGTTGAAGTAGAAGTCCTCGGTGCGCTGGTTGCCGTCATAGTCGGTATAGGAAATGGTCTTTTTCAGCATCTTAATCTCTCCTTATCGGTTCATTTTGATTTTTTCCTCTCAACAAAGCTCGCCCCTTCGGGAGAGCTGCAAGCAGCGCCGGCAAACGCCGGACTGCGCGCTGAGAGGGTGTTTTTACACAGCAGCCTTTACTGCAGCAATCAGCTCGTCCGGGGTGGGAAGCTTTGCATCCTCGCTGTCGGTGCCATACAGCAGGTCTTCCACAGCCTTCATCTGGGCAGCCGTCAGCACAGTGCTGTCAAACTCCATCACGGCGACATCCTTATAGCCGGTCACGTTCACGGGCACGGTGTCGCACTCCCAGCTGAAGCCGAAGGCCTTGCGCTTCTGCTGACCGATGCGGATGCCCTTCACCGGGGCAGCCAGACCGTCGCAGGGCTCAAACTCCTCCGGATACATGTAGGCCTCAACGGTAAAGCTGTAGTCCTCGCCGGAGATCAGGCGGGCATACTTCATGTTGTCAGCCCACAGGTCAGTGGGTTCTGCGCCGCTGGGGCTCTCGGTCACGCCGGTCAGGCCATTCCATGCAGCGCCATTAGCCGCGCCTTCGCCGTCTGCCTTGGGGTACACCATGCCGTGGGAAACACCGGCATGGAACTTGCGGGTGCCGTCCACATCCCATTTTGCTCTTGCCATAGGTTTTGTCCTCCTTTATAAATAGGTATCAGTACCACACGCTGAATACGTCGTGGTATAAGTTGTCCGAAATAAAATGGCGGTCATGAGAAGCCTTTGCAAGCAAACCCATTGTGATGCCCGCTGCGTCCATGGCAATGCGGGTGTATATGGCGGTCATGATCGTGCGGTCGTTCGCACGGTTCAGCCGTACCCGGTCAGGCCGGTAGCTGCTCCCTCCGCCATAGTAGTTCTTCCCGGGAGGGTCCCGGTTCGTAAAGGCGTTCCACGCCCGTTTCAGGCGGGAGCCAATCGTTGCTTCACTTCTCATAGATGCCTTTCTTATTCTGAGTGAACCTTCATCGTGCTCATACGATTCTGGATTTTCTTTGAGGCAATAAGATTTTTTCCGATTTTTGCCACAGCGTTGTAGTTGTTGTACAATGTGCTTATGGTTCCTAATGCTGATGCGGCCGTTCCGGCTGTCGCAAGCATCTTTTTCACATTGCTCGGAGTAGCAATCAGTGATTCATACTGCTTTTCTTTTTGCAACCGGTTAATTTTAGCATTAAGTTCTTCATCGCTCAGCACTCGAACACTCTTTTTCTCATGCGCTCGCGTATAGTCTGAATGTGCATGAGTTTTAGGAGTTGAACTCCGCTCTTTTCCCGCCTCTTCCATAAGTTCAGCAGCTTTTTGTTTGCCTGCAGCAACAAATGGCTCTAACTTTCCAGACTTTGCCAAGCGATACCCGCCATACGTTCCCAATGCAGCAACCGCTAACGCTGCGCCGATTTTCAACGCCCTTTTTTGTTTGTCTGAAAGCCCAACTCTCTTTTGTGACTTTTCATCTGTTCCTTCAGCGTTACTCCCTACATATCGGCTTCGTCCTGCCGCAGTCAGAGTCCCATCTTTATTTTGATATCGACGCACGCCCCATTTCATGCCCTTGATGCCCCAATGGTAGAGTTCATCGTTATAGCTGTGCATATAATCACCTCCTCTCTAATAAGAAATCCTCTATTGAAAGCGATTTCATTGTTTCTTTTTTCGACTGCTCCTTGCAAATATAGATTATCTGCTGTATGATAGATTCACAAACTACGAGGAGGCTGTCATTATGGCCAGTAACGAACTGCTTTCTACAAAAGACCTCAACTGCGAAATCGTTCCAAGCGATATCCCGTTTGACTTTAGTGATAAGACACGGTTCCGAAAAGTTGAGTTTCCAGAGCAAACTGGAGTTACCGCCAATTCTTTGCTTCAACTTCTTCCCCCAGCCATTGTTTCAGATACTGCTTCCAAAACCTACATTTTGAAATTTCCAGAAGGTGTCCAGGGAGTGCTCTTGCATCTTCGCAACGGAGGCTATGCCACGACTGTGGTTGATGCTAGTTCGCATTTTAGTGGAACCGCATCCTTGCATCCAATCAATCCAGCATCCGTTGCCCTATTTAATGCCTTTAGCATTGCTTCTTTCGCAACCGGGCAATACTTTCTCTCCGATATTTCGTCTAAAATGTCGGAAATCAGCCGAAAACTTGACGATGTCCTTAGTTTTTTAGAGGACTCCAAGCGCACAGAACTTCTTTCCGAGCTGACATTTGTGAAATATGCCGTTGGAAATTATTCCACAATCATGTTAAGCGAGCCCCAGCGCATAGCTACTCTAACGAATATCCAGCGTTCTAAGATTCGAGCGATTGCGGACATCGACTTTTACACAACCGAACTAGAGTACCGGGTCAATGCAAAAGACGCTAAAAAGAATCAGGAGCCTGTTCTAATTGCGAAACAGAACCTTGACTTATCATCACAGCTCTATGCAATCAGCACTATCATGGAAGTCTATTATGCACAAAACTGGAATGCTGTTTATCTGGAAAGTGTTCTTGCAGAGGCAGACCTACTGCTGGGGCACACGAAAAACAAAATTTCCGATGCCATTAGCCCTTACGCAAAGGATATCCGAGAAGCACACAAGGCGGCCTTCCTCAAAAAAGATCCTGCCCCCTTTACTCAATCCGAAAAGAGCATTCTAAAAATATCTGATAATCTTACAAAACAGGTGCTAAGTCCACTGGTTACGGTAATTAAAAATGCACTAAATGAACCCATGAACCCCTCCGAACTATATTTGACTCAGGACGGATTTATGTACCAAAAAGTCTAGTCATTGTAGTGGGGAACTCTGCTTACGGTTTATATTGCAATTACAGTATTTCAGATGCTGTAATCACTCAAATGCATCCCGGTTCTGCTTCCACGCAATGTAAGCATCCATCATAGCTGCCACAGCATCGATCTTCTGGTCCTGCCTCTGCTTGTAAAGCTTCCGGTTGCCGTTGGTGTCCACCAGTGCAATGCAGTTGCCCATTGCAAACTGCATCAGCTTTTCGTCAAACAGCAGCTTCCGCTGTTCGCTCAGCTTTTTCAGCTCGCCCAGCGGCACGCTTTCGGTCCTCGCGCCCTGTATTACTTTCGTAATACCAAAGGTGCCATTTTCCTGTCCCCAGCGCTCCACGAATTCCTGCGCGTTGTAGGGATCGTAGCCAAATGCCCGCACGTCGTACTGGTTCTGCTGCACGAAGTTGTCAAGATCTTCATACACCTGCATCATGTCCAGCACCGTGCCGTCAAATACGAATAGTGTCCCCTCTTTCATGAACTCTTCGTACTGGTTTCTCCGGCTCACGGGCAGCTGGCTCAAGGTGTAGCTGGTAATGTAGTCCCTTGTCTTTACCCCAAAATATCCGCGTGAAAGCGGAAACAAAAACGTAAACGCACAAAAATCATCGCCCATGCTCAGGTCCGCGCCCATGGCGCACGGCATCTGCCAGTAGCTTCTCGGTCGGTGGCAAAGGGTCTCTTCATACGGAAAAAAGTATGTGTATCCCTCCATCGGCAGATTGAAGCGCTTTGCAAGGATGTCATTCCTGGCACTGGGCGATTTTTCGGCTCGTTCTACGTCCAGCTGGTAGGTCTCGTAGCTCACGGTCTTGCCAAGGTTCGGGTTTGCCTTCAGCCACATCTCCGGTCGGCCCACTTCCTCAATGCTGTCCAGCTTGTAGTACCAGATAGAGACATGTGGGTTTACGTACTCCCCCTTCAGGATGCTCAGCAACTCCATTTTGATGTCGTCGCCGCATCCGTTACGCACCGTGCCCTCGCTGCTTGCCGCAACGATCAGGTAGTTCTCGTTTTTCGCCGCGCCCTGCTCAATGGCACCAATGGGATCTTCCCGGATGTCACAGCTTAGCCATTCGTCCACGGTAGCCACCGTGTCGCGCCGGCCCTGCAGCTTTTCAATGGTCATGGGGCGCACTTCCAAAAGGCTGTTGGTCACAAAGTTCTCAATGCCTTTTTTGGTACTTGCCATCTTCACACGGTCTGCTTTCGCACCGGTGGTGTTCTGTAAACTACCTTCGGTCATGAACTTCAGCACCGGCCCTTTTGCCCGCGCCAATGCGGTGCGGAAGGGTGCCAGCACTTCATCGGCCTGCTTCATGGTAGGCGCTGTTGTCAGCTGCTGGGTGGTGTTCGTGTTGGCGGTCATAAAGTATGCCTGCAAGAACTCCAGATACATGGTCTTTGCGGCCGAACGTGTGATAATAAGGTACTGCTTCGTTACCAGACGCTTTTTGATGCGCTTGGTCTCGTAGTGTCCGCCTGCCCCGTGGGGGTTCGGCACATACACGCTCCGCTCCACAAAGTAGTACCAGCCAAAGATCTGTTCTGCCCACAGCTTAAAGCTGTCCAGCATCTTCACATCGCCGCCGTCGGTCAGGGTCAGCTCGTCCTCACAGAACGCAATAAAGCCGTTGATGGCCTTATCGTCATAATAGATGCCCGGGTTTGCGATCAGATCGTCGATCCGGTTCATCTCCATGCTGATCTCTCTGCAAACGGGGATCTCCCCGCGCATCACGGCCTCCCGGAACCGGCCGTAGTAGATCGGCGTTGCCGTGTTCGAGAGTGCCATTTTGATTTTTCAGCTCCTGTGTTACTCCTGCGTGATCTCCTCAAAGCCGCTCTTGATAAGAATTGCCTTGACCTTCTCCTTCAGCAGGCGGGGGCAGCGCTCATACAGAGCCTTTGCCTCTTCCATAGTCTCAGCGAACATAATTTCCTGTGCCCACAACTTAGCCATCATATGTACCATCCTCTCTAATTTTTGTGTGATTCGTTTAAGCATGAGCACTTCCCTTATACTGATGAAGAGATCAATATTCTCTGGAAAAATGTAGGAATCTGCGATGTTGCTGACCTGATCCTCATTCAGTGCTATTCTGGCTGGCGGCCTCAGGAGTTAGTTAAGTTAAAAACAGCAGATGTTCATCTTGACAAGCGTTGGATTCAGGGCGGTATGAAAACAAAAAATGGCAAAAATCGCCAGGTACCTATTCATATGAAAATTATGCCGCTCATCCAGCATCGCTATAAGGAAGCGCAGAGTATCGGTAGTGAATATCTTTTTAATCATCATTACAAGCGCTGGCCCGACAGGTGGACTAAATACTCCTATGATTACCTTTCCGATTCGTTTATCGAAACGCTCCCCTTGTTGGGCATCAGCCCAGAGCATCGTGGACATGATGGCCGCGTGCATTTTGTCACGTTAGCCAAGAAAGCGGAGATGGACGAATATGCTCTCAAGCGAATCGTTGGTCATAAAATCGATGACCTTACCGAGCGTGTCTACACTAGGCGTACCGTCGAATGGCTCATCAGCGAGCTTGATAAGATTCCCTGATGATCTAGCACCAATCTAGCACCGAGTCGAAATATTACAATTCGAGCCACGTTTTCTTCCATATATTTCCATTTATAGCTATGCACTTTTCATTCACGATTTTTCTTTTTTAAAAATGCAGAAAGTTCCAGTCAGTTCATATATTTTTGCGTTAAAACGCAAAAAAGAGCCATTCTCCCGATTCTTCGAGAGAACAGCTCCATAGTATTGGCTTTATAAATATCAGATAGAAATGGTGTTGCACACGTCGATCAGCACCGGGTCAAGCGTCTTGGTCATTTCAAGAGCTTCATCCACAGGGTAATCCACCAGCTTTTCGCCCTTCATGCCGACGATGCGGTTATACTTGCCCTGCTCCAGCAGGCACACGGCATGGTAGCCCATTGCAGAAGCGTTCACACGGTCACGCAGAGTGGGAGAACCACCGCGCTGGACATGGCCCAGAATGGTGGCGCGGGAGTCGATGCCGGTGCGTGCCTGAATCTCGTTTGCGATTTCCTGTGCATGGCCGACACCCTCGGCAACAATAATAATGAAGTGACGCTTGCCGGTCTTCTGAGTCTCAGCGATCTTATCCAGAATATCACGCTGCATGTCAAATTCCTTCTCCGGCAGTAGAACAGCCATAGCGCCGGAAGCAATTGCAACATTCAGAGCAATATAACCAGCGTTGCGGCCCATGACCTCGACCACACTGCAGCGGTCGTGGCTCTGGGTGGTATCGCGCAGCTTGTCGATCATCTCCAGCGCGGTATTCATGGCGGTATCGTAGCCAATGGTGTAATCGGTGCAGGAAATATCGTTGTCAATCGTGCCGGGCAGACCGATCATCGGAATGCCGCGGTGGGCCAGCTCACGAGCGCCGCGGTAAGAACCGTCGCCGCCAATGACCACCAGCGCATCAATGCCCAGTTCGCGGCACTTCTCTGCACCCTTGTCCTGACCTTCCTTGGTCTTGAATTCCAGACAGCGGGCGGTATACAGAATGGTACCGCCTGCAGAGATGATGTTCGACACACTGCGCAGGTTCATCTCAAAGCATTCGCCGTTCAGCAGGCCATTGTAGCCACGCTGAATGCCGATCATGCGGTAACCCTTATGCAGGCCGGTACGGACTACGGCGCGCACGGCAGCGTTCATGCCAGGAGCATCACCACCGCTCGTCAATACGCCAATCGTTTTGATCTGCTTTTCCATACGAGAGTTTCCCTCCAATTTGTTTCTTCATTTACCCAATGGTATCACAGCGTTCTCCGTTTTAACGCTGTCCAAAGCACTTCATTTGCCTTGAATCATTATAACACAAACGCCTTATTTTGGAAACAGCCATCCCGCCGGATTTGCGTTAAGATTCGTGCACGGAAATGTCATTTTGTTGCAATGTTGTCCGTTCCGACCAGCCTTTCCAGCTCTTTGAACAGCAGCGGATGGCCGGATGCGTACAGATGGCGCGGCACACGCAGATACTGCTTGGTATCGGTCAGATACAGGAGCACCGGCATGTCCCCATCAAAAATGCCAAGCAGATTGACCACCTTTGCATATTCCCTGCTGCTGCGGGAAGGCACACGGATATACAGCTTCTTTGCTGCCGTTTTCATCGGGTCCGGCCTGCCGTTATCCAGTCGGGCCGGATCGTAATTATCGATCGGGACGATGCTCTCTGCCAGCAGCTTGGAAGCTTCATCCTCCCGTACCGACAGTCTGCCATCGATCACGACGACTGCATTTTCGTGCAGTGAATCCCGGAAAGCATCCAGCACCTTTGGGAATACGATCACTTCCATGGTGCCGGTCAGGTCTTCTACGCTGGTAAAAGCCATCATGCTGTTGGACTTTGTGGTCATCATGCGGCTTTTTACCACCGCGCACACAATGCGCACTTTTTCTCCATCCTTCACATGGGCATCTTCCCCTGTAAGATCCTTGATGGTGTGGGATGCAATGCGTGCCGATTGTTCCCGGTAAGCATCCAGCGGATGACCGGACAGATACAGACCGCTGACTTCCTTTTCCTGCTGGAGCAGTTCCTTATGGCTGTATTCCGGCAGCTGCTTTATTTCATAGTTATCCTCGGAAGCACCGCTCTGTGCTTCCCCGCTCATCACCGAGAACAGATCCAGCTGTCCATCCAGATTGCGCCGAGAGTCGGTCTCAATGCTCTTCAGAATGCCCTCTACGGCCTCCACATGGCTGTGGCGGTTGTTGCCCAGATGATCGAATGCGCCGGCCTTGATGAGGCACTCCACTGCCCGGCGGTTCAGTTCATTGCCATGCATCCGCTTGCAGAAATCGTAAAGGCTGGTGTAAGGCTTATTCTGCCGCCCCTTCACCACATTCTCGATCAGGTTGCGGCCCACATTTTTGACCGCATTCAGGCCAAAGCGGATCTGACCGCTTCCATCCGCCGTAAAGCCGCCGTTGGAAACATTCACATCCGGCGGCAGCACCTTGATGCCAAGGCGGGCACACTCGCCGG
>OLPT01001438.1_pt1 | contig 14442 bp, 23 predicted proteins | sample 1673051 | NCBI WGS metagenome assembly OLPT01 (sample SAMEA3136750, study PRJEB25190) | human gut metagenome | biome: human gut; feature: human-associated habitat; material: faeces | place: Austria | collected 2013
GGTTTGTTCCCGATCGACAACGTGCGGGCACTGCCCCGGCAGGACGGCCAGCGGCCCCCTGCCCCGTTACGATCACGGATCGTATCGTTTTTTTATTATAGCATGAAACCATGGAAAGAAAAAGCACTTTTTCCGAATGAACTGTGAACAGACCGCAAAGCCTCTCCATCCGCTCGACCGCAGCATGTGCATATCATCCCCTTTCCGGAATACAAGCATGAAAAAAAGCACCCAAGAACCATCGTTCTCAGGTGCTTTTCTTCATGCCGCCGACGGGGGTCGAACCCGGTCCAGAACTTTTCCAGCGAAAACCCGGCATACACATCCAACGTACTTCCGTTAAATTCCGAAATCCGCTTCTCCGGGAAGGAAACCGCAAACACGGTGCGAGAAATAGAAACGTGTTACAAAATGTGTTATTTCTCAAGACTTTCCGGATCAAGAACCCTGCTGAGAACGTTGTCCAGGTCTGCGGCAGTCTGCACATCCTCGCCATGAATAAGATGCGCGTAGATTCCGAACGTGTCCATCTGGCGGGAGTGGCCAACCAAGGGCTTGACTTGTCCCTCTGGCAGCGTTTTTGCCAGTGATACGAACGTGTGCCGGAGATTATACGGCGGAACATAGTGCAGGCCGTTGGCCTCGCAGTAGCGCCGCCAATATTTTCTATAGGTGTCCTCACAGGAGATGCCAAACACGCTCTCCTGCCCGCCTGTCAGCTTTTTCTGTGCCTGCAGAATAGCGGCCGCACTATCGGTGAGTGCAAAGGCGCGCACAGCGTTGTCGTTCTTGCCGCGGGTTTCCTCGCCACGGGTGTTTATAGCTCGCCGGATCTTCACCCGGCCACCCTTTACGTCCTTCCAGCTCAGTCCGATCAGCTCACCCGGACGAAGGCCAGTCACAACGCTAAACCGGTACGCATTGACATAAGGATCCTCGATCAGTTTGCCGTCTAGGATCGTAGTGTCCACCTCAAAAAGTGTACGCAGATCCTCCGGCTGCAATATTTCTTTTTCCTTGGAGCGTGCACCCTTTGGCACATGCAGTTCTTCCGGCCGCAGAGTGGACATTTTGCTCAGACGCAGCCATTTGCAGAACATGGTCAAATCCGTGCACATGTTGGAAAGGTATTTTTTGCTCAGTCCTCCTGCAAATCCTTTGTTGATGATGGCTTGCAGCTGTTGTTCCGTCAGGTCTCCCACACGCCTCCGGCCAATGACTGGACGCACCCAGACGTTCCACCGGCTCTGGATCGGTTCCCAGTTGGAGCGGCTGGTGGTCAATTTCAGCTCGCCGATCCACTGCGGATAGGCTGCTTCTACCAGCATCCGAGTATTGCTGATGCCGTCATCCAGCCATGCGTCCGCCTTTGCATTGGCTTCACGCTGGCCGGTGCGGCCGGGCTTTGAGCTGGTAAAGGATCTGCGCACACCATTCTTTTGGACGTTGATCTGCCAGCGCTGCTGATTCGGCAGCCAGGCTGCCGTGTTGGTCCGTTTTCCCATAAAATGCACCTCCACAGATACACTTTGACAAGCCTGCCCGGAGGTGGTACAATACAACTGCTGGATTGGATTGTTCCTCGTGAGCAAGCCATTCTTTGACGCCCTGCCGGTTGCCGCCGGTGGGGCGTTTTTTATTCAAAAATCAGGATGCCTTCCGGCCTTCGCTCTTGCCGGAAGAGATATAGTGCTCATAGTATTTCTGGTTATCTTCGCCAAAAGCGGCAACCAGATCAGGATTGTTTGCTTTGTAGGCGGCAAGGTTAAATGCACTGCTGCCCTGACGGCCTTCCTTCATGCCGCTGTTTACGAAATGCTCCAGATACTTCCACTGGTTATCCCCGAACAGGGCAGCCAGATCGGCGTTGTGCTCTTTGTAATACTGATAATCGTAAACAGGGGCGTATTTGCTGGTCAGCACATAGTAAGGCTGATTCGTCGGGTCGCTTCTGAAGTGACCCGAATACAGGGCTTTTTGATTAACAGTCTCTTTACTTCCGTCCATATAGATGATATCCGCCTTGGTCACGGCAATCTCGTCGATCGTGCTGTTGTACCAAAGGCAATCCCATTCCACTGCTGCATTGTAAATTGCATTCTGGAGTTCGTCATCTGTCAGATAAGTAGTAGAATCCAGCTGACCCCGCGTCTTGGAATGGTCGATCACAGACAGGACGGAGGACGGAGTGTAGGAATCAGCATAATAGGCATTACCGTCCTTGTCCAAAAAGATTCTATGCCCGTTGCGCTCTTCTGCGCCAAAGTAATAATCCGTTGCAAGCTGCTGCTGTGCCTGGAACGGCCCAAAATCCCCCATGGACGCGGGAGAAGTCACCGTGTTTGCGACCGTTCGGTCGAATCTTGTCGGAGCAATCGGCCCTACTACCTGGGCCGTCACCGTCGAACGGCCGCTGATCGTGCAGGAAGTTCTATCACCGACCGCATTAAGCGGAACCAGCGTGAACGTAACGTATTTAATGGTTTTGTTTGAATTATTCCGGAAGCAGACCGTGGGGCTGACGCCGTCAAAAGCATCGACCGTAAAATAGACGTCGGTGAGCTCGACCGCAGGCTTTGCCGCAAAGGCACCGCATGCGAGAATCGTCATCAGCGCCAGTGTAAAAACAACGCCTAAAAGCCTTTTTGTTGACTTTTTCATGATTCTCTCCTTTTTTTCTGCTGAAAAAAACCCAGTTTTCTGCGATTTTTTCGTTTGTTTTCAGTTGTCAAAAGTTGTTGCAATTAACGCCAAACGGTTGTATAATATTCTTGAACATAAAACCGAATCGGAGGATTGCCACATGACACGACAAGATTACATCAATGCCATTTTGAAACTGCTGGAAAAAGCCGATTTCCGCCAGCTGCGGCTTGTGTGGGTGTACGCAAGCCACCTGATCGGATGAGCCACCAGCCACCACGCGAGGGGAGCCTTTACGGGCTTTCCTCTTTTTTTTGCGTCAATTTTTCGGCCATGCGTTCCAGCAGCTCCCAGTCCGCCGGGCTCAGGCCTGCCAGCATTTCGACAAAACGCTTTTTAAAGGTGTCGCTGTCATCCTTGGTCAGGTCAGCCAGGAAGGCCGCCACCTGCTCGGACTGGGTGTCCTGCACGAACATTTCGCCCTCGCCGGTGCGCAGCCATGCTTCCCGGACACCGAACTTATCGCAGATGTCTTTAATAGTACGGTCGCTGGGTTCAACAACATTAACCTCGTAGCTTCCAACGGTGTTCCGTTTAAGGTTCAGCCGGTCAGCAAACTCTTGTTGAGTCAGCTTTTCAGTTTTTCTAACTTCTTTAATTCGTTCGCCTATCGTCATTTTTGTTCACCTCCTTCGCCATCATTATAGCAGGTACAAATCAGCACGTCAAGATGTTTTGTTGGAAAAATCAACAAAACAGCTCTTGACAAATGTTGTTCAATGACTTATACTTGTCGTGCAGTCAACAAGATTGCGGCGCATTCTCAACGAAAGGAGGTGAAGAAGATGAATCGCTATCCCCGCACACCGGAAGAACGGGAACAACTCCGCCGTGGAGTTGAAAAACTCGACCGAAAGATGGAAGCGGAAGAGGAAGCCTACTGGGAACGCATCCGCCAGAGCGAAAAGCGAACAGACTCGCTACTGCGGCAGTCGATGGCGTTCAGCATTGCTTCTTTGCTGGCCGTCATTTTAGCCACGCTGCTATTATGGCGATGATAGCAACGGCTAGGCTGAGTTTTGATATCCGAAGGCTTTCATCTGCCCGCGTTTCCGCATTGACAGCACGCTTTTCCATTTCCGCAAAGTGCTGTTGCTCTGCAAGCGCCTGACGTCCACCGGCATTGATCTGGTAGGTATATTCCGGTTCTTCGTACTCATACCGGAACGCATCCTTATCTTCATATCGAAAGACCATATTCTTATCCGTCAGCCATTGCATGGTTTCAAAATTGACGGTCATACCGTACTTTCCCATCTGATAAATGGAAAGAGCTTCATCCTGATGCTCGTTCAGGAATTCCAGAACCTTCAGCGTTTTTACGTCCAGCATTTGCAACGCTCCTTTCTCTGCAAGTATACCGCAGACGGGAGCACGCCACAACCCACCCGATGATGGCCGCATGGCAGCGGCCGAAACCATTCCTGTGACGCCGCCGGGATGGTCGTGGGAGCCACCCACAGAAAGGAGTGCTTAGTATGGCACGCAAGAGCAATTCCCTGAACCCCGCCATGTATGGTCTGACGCAGCAGGACGTGGAGCGTGTGATCCGCATCCACACCATGTGCAAGGACATGGACGAGGACGCATTCGAGCAGATGGAGACCGCTGCGGCGTCCATCAATCTGGTGGCCAGCCTGAAGAAGCTGGACAACCGCCCCGTGGCATGAAAGGAGAACACCGCATGACCGACAACAAAAAGCCCAGCGAACCGGTGGCATCCAGCCGGGACGTCGCCAAGCGCTTCGGCAAACGCCATGACCACGTCATCCGCGACATCGCGGAAATCGTGAAGAGCTTCCCCAAAAATGGGGACACCCCGCTGTTCTTCAAGACCGAGTACGTCCACCCTCAGAACCACCAGAAGTACCCCATGTACCTGATGAACCGGGACGGCTTTTCGCTGCTGGCGATGGGCTTTACCGGCAAGGAGGCCGCCCAGTGAACGGCCACAACAAGCGCTGGGCAGAACAGCGCTGGGACAAACGCCAGCCGGAGCGGCTGGAACACATCCGCAAAAAGAAGGAGGATGAAAGCCATGAGAAAGCCAAGAAGCCCTTACCTGAAGCTGGCCCGCCTCATCGAGGACGAAGGGTTTGAGCACCGGGAGTTCGCCAAGCTGGTCGGCATGGGTGAAAGTACCCTGTCCACCCGCCTGAACCCGAAGCCGGAGCAAAAGAACAATGAGTGGCGCCATTACGAGATCACCGCAATCTGCAGGGAGCTTCACATCCCGCAGGAGCAGATCGGAGAGTATTTCTTCCCGAAGGTTGAGAAAGGAGCATGAATATGAAGGCAAAACTTTACATCAACAGTGAGGAATCGACCATCAAGGTCGAGGGTGGCCCCAGCGACGTGCTGCATCTTCTGGTGTGCGCAATCGCCCAGATTCTGAAGAGCTATTTCCCGGACGATTTTGAGCGGCAGATGGGCTGGGCGTCTGGACTGCTCTACAACACGATCCGCGCGCTGAAAGAGGAGGCCGACGATGAAGATTAAATCCACCGTTTTGCAGGTGCTGGCAGCCGCCAGTCTGGGCGCAGGCCTGCTGTATGCTATGGGCATCGAGGGCGGGGCCCAGCTGGGCGGCACGATCACCGACGGCGAGTTCACCACCGCCATGGTGCTCATTCTGGCTGCCCTTGCCCTGATGCGCATCAGCTTTGCCGTGCAGGACGCCGATGAGCGGGCCCACCGGAAAGTCCACAAGGAGCCCCAGAACACCGTGAAGGGCAAGCGGAAGGTGGGGTAAGCCCATGGCTGACTGCGTCAACGACGTCCCGTGGTACACCGTGTGGGACGCCAAGACCGGCGACCTGCTGGCCAGCGGCACGGCTGCCATGTGTGCCCGGCGGCTGGGCTACGCCAGCGCCAACAGTTTTGCCGCTTCCGTCTGCCACTGGCTCAAGGACGGCAGGCAGCACGTCAAATACATCTACCAGCGGGAGCTCATCCCGCGCAGCGAGGTGGACAGCCTGACGCCACCCCGGAGAAAGGAGCCCCATGAAACTCACTGACCGCAAGGCCCATGTGCTGGCCTATCTGGTGCAGGAACTGCCCCTCAAGTGGCAGGACAGGGACTGTGTAGCACATCTGGCCGGGGCAGCCGCAAAGCTCAGCACGGCAGCTGCATCCATTGAGAGCAACGCAGCCTACTGCATCAAAACGGCAGGCTGCCTGGACGTCGATGAACTGACGCGCATTCCCTCCAACTATATCCGGGAGGCCGCCATGTCCTGCGGCACGGCTCTTGCCTATCTGGAGCTTACCGCAGCCATGCAGGGCTGGGAACCCCGCCAGATCCTGAAGCTGGCCGATTCCGGCTATGAGCTGGCCCACGGAGAAAACGGCTTTGAAAAGCCTGCCCGCGAGCACGGCATGGACGAAGTGGGCTACCACTATGCATCCGCCGACCAGCGTGCCGAATGGATCAGAGTACTCTCCCGGCCCAAAAAGGAAGAGCCCGCCGGTGGTAACGACACCGACGAGCCCAAAGGATGATGGATTTTCTACTCACCATCATCCTGATGATATCACATCAGAAAGGATTTTACAAATGAAAGGTATTTTGATCGAGCCGGGCAAGTCCCCGGAAGTCACCTCTCTGCCGGACACCCTGCAGGGCATCGAGGCCATGCTGGGCTGCGACAGCACGCAGAAGGTGCTGCCCCGCACCCCGGCGGTGCTGCTGTTCGGCGTTCTCGGCAAGGGGCTGAACCGCATCTACCGCGGCCAACACATCTACGGGCCCATCCTGTGCTATGGCTGGCGGAACAACACCCTGCAGCCGCTGAGCAAGGACCTGCAGGCCGAGATGCTCGACCGGCTCAAGGAAACGGAGGTGCGGGTATGATGCCCTCCAAACTGGACGCAGCCGCTGCGCTGGAAAGCATGGACAGCATGGACGCTCTGCAAAGCAAGCCCCTGACCATGATCCCGGACGAGATCCGCCCGGCGTTCGATTACTCCGGGCTAGATGCACAGACGGTGGATGACCTACACTTTGCAGAAAAGGAGTACCAGCACGGCAAAAAGCTGGCCGAGCGCGGCCTTGTCCACATGGGCAATGCCATTGCCGCCGCCCATGATGCGCTGTGCGGAGTTGTCCAATTGTTGGACAACTCAAAGCATGGCAATCGCGGGGATGATTCTTTTCGGGCATGGTGCTGCTCTATCGGCATCACAAAGTCAACCGCCTACAACCTGCTGCAGGTCTCCGCCCTGATGGACGGCAGCAGCCCCCGCCAGCGGGCCATTCTGGAAGCCCTGCCGCCGACCCTGCTGTATGCCGTGGCAAAGCCCAGCGCTCCGGCAGAGCTGGTGGCACAGGTCAAGAGCGGTGATATCACAACGCACAAGCAGTATCAGGACCTGCTGGCCCAGATCAAAGCCGAGAAAGAGCGGGCCGATGCTGCCGAGAAGTCCGCTCAGAACGCCCGCAAGGAAAATGCCTATTTCAAGGAGCTGGTGAAAAGCGCCGAAGCTCAGACCCATAAGGACGCAGAAAAGCGGGAAGAAGCAGAAAGCCGCTACGAATCCGCTCTTGCCGACATCAGCGGCCTGAAAGAGCAGAACGCCAAGCTGAAAGAGCGCGCCGACTCTGCCGAAGCCCGGGAAGAGGAAGCCTGGAAGATGCAAAGCAAGGCCGAGGCCCGCGCCAAGACCGCCGAGGACGCCCTGAAAAAGCAGCCCATCACCGGAGTTGTGGACAAGGACGAAGTGCAGCGGCAGGCGGAGGCCCTGTCCCGCAAGGATGTGCAGGAGGCCCGGCAGCAGGCCGCCGAAGCGCAGGCCCGGCTGCGGCAGTATCAGGAGGACGCCGAAGGGCTGCTTGCCCCGGCACAGGCCTGTGCCCAGCAGGCGCAGTTCATTGCGGACAGCGTGCGGGCCATGTACCTGAATTGGTTTGGCAGCGCCGTTGCCGCCGACGCTTCGCTGGCCCAGATGGGCACCCCTTTGTATGCCGTCTGCGGGGAGATCATGTCCTCGCTGGAAGAAGAAAACGCCATCAACCCCACTGCCGCCGGCAGTGAAGAGGACGCGGAACGGGAGGCGTTGTTTGAATGAAATTCGATTACAAAGCATTGATCCGGCTCATGAAAAAGAGCTACAAGGGCGGCGGCATCAAGATCATCCGCACCGAGCGGGAGCTCCGGGACTGCTTTTTCCTGTCCGGTGCCGGCTGGGCCCTGCTGATCCCCAAGGAAAAGTGCCCCGGCGAGGTCACCGGCCAGATCGTCACCTGGCTGGCCGACCTGCCCCGCATCGGGTATGCCGCCTGGGTGGTCAAGGGCTTTGACCCAAAGCCCCTGGAACCCGCAGAGCGGGACCTTGCTATTGCGGACTGCACCGCCCTGACCTACAATCTGGGCATGAAGCCCCTGCCCCTGCGCACCGAGACCGAGTTTCTGGTGCAGCTGGGCAATTTTGAGACCGCCGCTTTTGATCTGGACGCTTTTGCCGTGGTGAGCGGCGGGGCAAATCTGGGTGCCTTTGACCCCGGCGTGATTTTGGCCCGCTGGACGGATGAGGACACCGAGGCATGGTTCTGGATCTGGAACGATATTACCAACGTGCCCAAGATCGCCCGCACGGCGGCATCCGCCTGCCGCGTCTGGCACACGGAAAAGGAGAATTGACATGGTAGAAGTAACTGTTGCCACCCGTGAAAAATCCAAGCTCCGCATTGCGCTGGCCGGCGTGTCCGGCGGCGGCAAGACGCTGGGCGCTCTGCTGCTGGCCTCCGGCATGACCGGCGGGGACTTCAAGAAGATCTGCCTCATCGACACCGAGCACAAGCGCGGCCAGCTGTACGCCAACCGTTCGGATCTGGGCATCGGGGCCTTTTATTACATCGAGCTCACCCCGCCGTACTCACCGGCCCACTACAAGGAGGCTGTGGACGCCGCCGTGCGCACCGTCGGGCCGGAGGGCGTGGTCATCGTGGACAGCCTGTCCCATGCCTGGAACAGCTCCGGCGGCGTGCTGGAGATCAAGGCCGGCATTGCCGCCCAGCCCAACAAAAACAGCTATACTGCCTGGGACGAGGCCGGCCGCATCCAGAACGATTTCATCAACTACCTGCTGTCGGTCAACTGCCACACCATCTGCACCCTGCGGGTCAAGCAGGATTATGTGCTCACCGAGAACGACCGCGGCAAGCAGGTGCCGGTGAAGGTGGGCATGGCCCCCGTGCAGCGGGACGATGTGGAGTATGAGTTCGACCTGATGCTGAACATCGGCCGTGACCACATTGCCACCGCCAGCAAGGACGTGACCTTTCTGGACGGCCTGAACACGGTCATCACGCCGGAGCTGGGCAAGCAGCTGGCCGACTGGGCCAACGAGGGCAAAGAGCCGGTGCGCTGCGAAGCCTGCGGGCATCTGGTGTCCGCCACCGGCAAAATGACCCTTGCCCAGCTGGCAGAGTTCACCCGCAAGACCTACGGCAAGTGCCTGTGTGCCGCCTGCGCCAAAAAGGCCGAGCTGGCCCGCCGTGCCGCCGAGAAGGACAAGGAGGCCGCCTATGAAGCCCAGTGACGCCCGTGTCCGGCAGAAAAAGGACCAGCTGCAGCAGGCCCGCAACGCCCGGGGCAAAAGCTGGCAGGACGATCTGCTGGCGGTGCTGGGCGGCATCCCGCAGGCATGGGCAAGGCTCTGGCCCGCCGACTGGGGCGGCCAGCCCTATGACATCGAGGCCACCATCGACGGCCGCAGCTGGGGCATTGAGTGCAAGCACATTGCCAAAGGGAACCTGCCCTTTTCGGCCTTCCGCCCCAACGAGGTGGAGAACCTCTCCCGCAAGGAGGACGCCGGCGGCGTTGCCGTGGTGGCCGTGCGGCGGGACGCCCCTGCCGTGGACTGCTTCTTCCCGTGGTACTACATCCGGGACGCCATCGAGAGCGGCGAACGCGGCAGTGTGAAGCTGGAGGGCCTGCCCACAGACCTGCTGAACGTGCTGGAGGTGGTGCACCCGTGATCTACACCCTAGATGGAGAGCTGCGCCTCTCCGATCTGCCCCCCCCGCTGCTGCACCAGCTGATCCGGGAGCTGACCGTGCCGAACCCCCGCTACGAGAACGCCCTGCGGCTGGGCCGCCCGGCCTGGAACATTCCCAGGACCATCATGCTGTACGAGATCAAGGGCAACGCCCTCACGCTGCCCCGGGGCATGGCCGAGGAAGTCTGGCGGCAGCGCCCGGCAGGCACCGTGTCCAAAGACAGGACCCTGCGGGGCGAGCCCTGCGCCTTTGAAAAGGCCGGCTTTACCCTGCGGGACTACCAGAAGCAGGCCGTGGACGCCGCCCTTGCCTGCAAATGGTGTCAGGGCGTGCTGGTGGCCCCCTGCGGGGCCGGCAAGACCGAGATCGGCATGGCGCTCATCGCCCGGCTGGGGCGGCCAGCCCTCTGGATCACCCACACGCTGGATCTGGCCCAGCAGGCCAAGGAGCGTGCCCAGCTGCGCCTTGGTCTGGACGACCGGGAAGTGGCCGTGATCTCCGGCAAGAGCAAGCGCCTGGGCACCAAACTCACCATTGCCACCGTGCAGAGTTTGTACCGCATGGAGCTGGACGAGCTGTCCCGCACCGTGGGCGTGGTGATCGTGGACGAGTGCCACCATGTGGTCAACAACCCGGAATCCGCCAGCATGTTTGCCGCGGTGCTGCGGTGCCTGCCCGCCCGGTGGCGGTTCGGCCTGACTGCCAGCGACCAGCGCAGTGACGGCCTGAGTGAGACCATCTTTCAGGTGCTGGGCCCAAGGGTGGCGGTCATCGACCCCGGCCAGCTGGAACAGATCACCATCACGCCCCGGGTGGAGACCGTGCCCACCGCCTTCGTGTACACGCCCCGGGCCAACGAGAGCCCCATCGACTATGTGCGCCTGATGCACCACATGGCAGCGGACGAGGCCCACGGTGGAAACGGTGCTGGACCGTGCCGTCACCGAGGGCACCAGCTGGCTGGTGCTGGCCGCCTCGCTGGCCGTGCTGGAACGGCTGCACCGGTACGCGCTGGACCTGGGCCTTGCGACAGAGTTCGTCTGCGGCAGCACCAAAAAGGCTGACCGCCAGCAGGCCCTTGCCCGCATGAAGAACGGGCAGGCGCGCATCCTGTTTGCCACCTACCAGCTGGCCAAGGAAGGACTGGACATCCCCCGGCTGGACCGGCTGGTGCTGGCAACGCCCACCCGCAACAAGGTGATCGTGCAGCAGAGCATTGGCCGCATCCAGCGCCCGGCCCCCGGCAAGACCGAGGCGCTGGTGCTGGACATCGTGGACGAAAAGACGCCCCAGCTCCTGACGCAGTACAAGCAGCGCCGGAGCCTTTATAAAAAGATGAACATCACAGAAAAGGAGTAACTACTATGAGCGAACTGAACTATGCAAGCACCCTTGCCGCACTGGATGACGAATTTGCCTCGGCCAGTGCCAGCACCGGCTCCGGCAGCGTGCCGGTAGGCCGTTACAACGCCATGATCAAGGAGGCCAAGATCGTGGCCCGCACGGGCGGCGGTCTGGCCCTGAGCGTGTCTTTTGTTGTGACCGATGGCGAGTACAAGGGCCGCTACGCCTTTACCAGCTACGGCCTGCACAAGAACGGCCTGCCTTATTTCAAGGGCTTTTTGCAGACCATCCAGCTGCCCCTCGAACGCCTGAGCGAACTGGAGCAGATCCTGCCGCAGTTCACGGGCCGCCGCTGCGCCATCAATGTGCAGACCGACAAACAGAACCCCCAGTACACCCGCACCTATGTAGACAAATATCTGGGCATGGGCGACATCCACGAGGTGCTGGGCGCATCCGCTCCGGCAGCCGACGCGGACGGCTTTACCCCCGCCGAGGATGACGGCGACATGCCCTTTTAACCGGAGGTGCTCATGCTCGAACAGTTCCCGCAACCCTTGAAAGAGGCGCGCCGCTGGGTCTGTTTCGATGCTGCCAAAACTCCCATCAACCCCGCCACCGGCAAGAACGCCATGCCCAACGAGCCCTCCACCTGGGGCACGCTGGCAGCGGCACAGGCCGCGGTCACCCGCTATGGCCTGCGCGGTGTCGGGGTGCTTTTAGGAGATGGGCTGTGCGGCATCGACATTGACCACTGCCGGGATCCGGCCACCGGGGCCCTCTCCGATATGGCGGTGCAGATCATTGCCCGGATGGACAGCTACACCGAGGCCAGCCCCAGCGGCACCGGCGTGCATATCCTGTTCACCGGCACAAAACCCGCCGGCCCCTGCCGCAAGAGCAGCATCGGGCTGGAAATGTACGACGGCGGCCGGTATTTCACCGTGACCGGCAACGTGCTGGAAGCAAAGGCCATTGCCGAGCGCCCCGAGGCCTGCGCCGCCGTCCATGCGCAGTATCTGGCCAAGCCCGAACCCGCCGGCACGCCCGCCCCGGCTGTGGTGTGGCAGGCCGTGGACCGCTCCGACGAGGAGATCCTGCACACTGCCTGCAGCGCCAAAGACGGGGAGCGCTTTGCGGCCCTGTATGCCGGCAGCTGGCAGGCCTACTACGCCAGCCACAGCGAGGCGGATCTGAGCTTCTGCAACCTGCTGGCCTTCTGGTTCGCCGCTGACAAGGCCCGCATGGACCGGGTGTTCCGTGCCTCCGGCCTCATGCGCCCCAAGTGGGACCAGCGCCGGGGTGTCAAGACCTACGGCGACGCTACCCTGGACCGTGCCGTGGCCGACTGTCAGGAGGTGTACACCCCGCCCCCGCAGACAGCAGACGGCGGCCCGGCCTTTGCGGATCAGGACGAAGCCCTGCGGGCCCTCAATGCCAAATACACCGGTGTCGGCAGGGAGCAGGCCCCGGCCAGCGCGCCGGCCCCCGGCGTCAAGAGCTACTCCATGGACGACACCGGCAACGCCCGCCGCTTCCGTGACCGGTACGCCGACCGCCTGCGCTACAACCCCACCGACAAGTGCTGGCTGGTGTGGGACGGCACCCGCTGGCAGCGGGACGACCTGGCCACCGTCAAGCGCTTTGCAGACGAGATGCTGGATCAGATGGACAAGGCCTGCTTTGGCATCCGTGATACCGACAACGCCGCCGCCCAGCGCAGACACGTCCAGAAAAGCCGCTCCAGCCGGGGCAAGGAGGCCTTTCTCAAGGAGGCCCAGCACCTGCCCGGCATCCCCATGCTGCCGGAGCAGTTCGACCGGAACCGGGGCCTGCTGAACGTGCAAAACGGCATCCTGGATCTGGCCCGCCGCAAGCTGCTGCCCCATGACCGGGAAAAGTATATCACCCGTCTGGCGCAGGTCATCTATGACCCGGACGCCGCAGCGCCCACATGGCGGGCGTTTCTGGATTCCGTCACCGGCGGGGACAGGGCTCTGGCCGAATACCTGCAGGTGATGACCGGCTACTGCCTGTCCGGCTCCACCCGGGAGCAGTGCATGTTCTTTCTCTACGGCGACGGCTCCAACGGCAAATCCACATTCCTGGAGGCGCTGGCCAAGCTGTTCGGCGATTACGGCATGAACGCCCAGGCCGAGACCATCACCAGCGCCCGCAGCCGCTCCTCCGGTGCCGCCCGCAGCGACGTGGCCCGCCTGAAAGGGGCCCGCCTTGTCACCATCGAGGAGGGAGATCAGGGTGCCATGCTGGACGAAGGTCTGGTCAAGCAGATGACCGGCGGCAACACCATCACGGCCCGTTTCCAGTACGGCAAGGAATTTGAGTTCCGGCCCGAGTTCAAACTGGTCATGGCAACCAACCATCTGCCCCGCATCCATGGCACCGACGTGGGCATCTGGCGGCGCATCCGGCTCATCCCGTTCACCCAGTGCATCCCGCCGGACAAACAGGACATGCTGCTGCCCCAGAAGCTGGAAGCGGAGCTCTCCGGCATCCTCAACTGGGCGCTGGACGGCCTGCAGAAGTGGCTTGCCCTCAGCAAGGGCGGCAAAAAGCACGGTCTGCCCGCCTGTGCTGCTGTGGATAAGGCTGTGGACGCCTACAAGCAGGATCAGGACCGCATTGCCGCCTTTCTGGCCGACTGCACCGAGCCCGCCGAGGGCCAGACCGTGCAGGCCAGCGTGCTGTTCCGCACCTATCTCAACTGGTGCAGCGACAACAACGAGAAGTGGCGCATGGCCAACAAGCAATTCGGCATCGAGGTCAAAAAGCACTACGAGGTGCGCAAGGGCATGTACTACAACGAGTATGTGGGCATGGCCCTGTCTGAGGAGGGCCTGCGCTGCATGGCGCTGAACCGCGGTGCAGAGCTGCCCGCCCGCAGCACCCAGGGCCCGCCGCTGTACGAACAGACCCGCCTGAAGAACTGAGTATGGAGGGAATGGAAGCAAAGGAGCCTTTCCGGGGACTTTCCTATATATTCTATTTTTTTGTTTCCCTACTAGGGAATTTTCAGAAATAGGCTCCTACCCTCCATACCCTCCATAGAAAGGAGAAAACGAGTTTGACCTACGAAGAGAAAAGACGCTGGCTCAGTCGGTACGGGGACGCTATGGTAAAGGCCAAGCACCTGCGAGATGATTTAGATGAAGCAGAACGTGACACCGGTTGTACCACGCAGCAACTGACCGGAATGCCGGGCGGCAGCGGTGATGGGCAGAGTCTGGCACGAACTGTAGAACGTATTGAACGAGCAGAGAAAGCCTTGAATGCACAGATCATGCTGTGTGATGATCTCCACGCCGAACTTATGGCCCGACTGGAGGATGTGGACGACCCGACTCGGGAGTCATGCTGCTGCTTGTTTTGTCTTT
>OLPT01001451.1_pt1 | contig 14373 bp, 29 predicted proteins | sample 1673051 | NCBI WGS metagenome assembly OLPT01 (sample SAMEA3136750, study PRJEB25190) | human gut metagenome | biome: human gut; feature: human-associated habitat; material: faeces | place: Austria | collected 2013
GGAAATTAAGTTCAGACATTATATTATCAACGTCATCAATAGGAATCATCGATAGCTTTAGTTCTTTATTAGAAGAATTTAAAAATTCTTCTATTATTTGTCTAGTTGTCATGTAATAAACCTCTTTTAATAAATTCTTCCTTCAATGGTATAGCAAGTTCTCTAGCCTGAGGATGAGCCGCTTTATCGCAACGAAGTTTAAAGAAGCCCTTCCACTGTTCAACAGTTCCCGTCATAACTAGTTCTGACTTAGTGCATAACGGTAATATTTCCCTTGCTTCCTGTGGAGTTCTTCCTGAGTTAATTAGTTGCTTATAACATAATTCAGTATTTTCACATACCGACAAAAACACATCATCATTATCTCCAACAACATGTTTTAGAATAGTATGTGGTAAAGATTCTGGAGTAGTATCTTCTACATAATCACCGTCCCAATAAACATACTTAGCTTCTTTTAGAGACGACCAATATGGAATAATGAATGTTATTTCGTTATTAAATTTATCTTTATTAAAGTTGCAATATCTTGTACTCATTTCCATAAATGAAAATGTTCTCATTTGTTATGTTAAGGCTCTTTATCCTTAACTCTCCTTTTTTCAAAGGAGTATCGGACTATATCATCATCCTTTACAGGATGCCCAGCACTCGTGTCAGTATTATATTCTTTTGAATATACGGGACAATCTTCCTTGAACTCTGGACAAAACACAGGGTCACAGTGTTGTAATTTACACAGTTTAATTCCCCAATCGAAGTCCTTTAATACTATTGCATAAGGACATATTTTGTTATAATTCATATTCAAAAGTTTCAACTATTAGTCTCTGAACCTTCCAACTTTGTTAAAGGTTGGCTTGGCTGCTGATTAGCATGATTTAATACATCTTTACAGAATTGATACAATTCATTCATTGTCATAGTGTGTTTACTTACATTAGCCTGATAGGTAGTCCATTGTACATTACCTTCAATGTAACCTTTAGTGGAGTCTATCCTATCTAATGAGGCATCATCTATAGAATTAAAGTGTTTACCTGTTATAGCACAGATGTGATTCTGGTGTTCGTATAAGTTACTAAGGTACTCTAAAGATACTAGGAACTCAATATTTCTCTTCTCTGCTGAACGCTGTAACTTAGTAAATCTTGTAAGAGTTAACTCTCCAATTTTACCGTTACGTTCTGCTTGAGCAGCTCCTCTATCCTTAGCAGCACACTTAACACACTTAAAGTTGCGATTTGGATTAGTAAGTTCATTAGCTTGAACCCATTTAGTTGTACCACAATCACACTGAACTTCATACAATTGACTGCCGTAATCTGACAATTTAGGTCCGCCGATTACAGTCCAGCTCTTGTACTTATCTCCAACTTTAATTACAGTACCTCTAGAACGAGCAGCACAGCTTCTACAACTTTTGCTTCTTCCATTAACTAGGTCACTCAAACACTTATCTTCTACTTTACCACACTTACACTGAACTTTGACATAAGTATGTCCACTCTTAACAAACGTAGTGTCATCTATCACAGTCCAGTATCCGAATGTATCACCGAGTTTACAATTTAATTTTTTCATATCCTTTACACTTTTAAGTTCATGTAAAGATACTAAATAAAATTAAATCACTCTATAAAATTTTGTTAATAAATATTAAATTTTAGCCTTCCAGCAATTCACTGGGTTATTGCCCCAATATTACTATTAGGCGACACAAAGTATAATTTCATGTCTAACAAACTCATGACTTACCCCTCTATCACAAACAAAACGGACAGTTATTCTCTTTTCATGTTCCTTGCCTGGATTACATATATATTCCAAATCATCTAGCCAACCATTTTCTACTAGTACTCTATAATTAGTAGTGACAAACCCGTTCCAAGTTCCTTTTTCCGCTTCCCCAGTACTATTAGCTACAGAGTACGGATTACTACAATATTTAAAATACTGTTGTCTAGAAGCCATATTCAGCAACAAGTAAACAGTACCATGTTCAAGCATAGCTCCATGACCAGACTTTACCATTCTTTCTACAAACTCTTTAGCAGACGTATCTGTAATTTTATCTTCAGACTTGTAACAAGTTCTTCCAGCTATTTCTATTTGTCTATACACAGAGCTTAGAAGTTCTTCTTTTACCATACGTGGGCCTATTTCCATATCGGCAGGAATAACAATAGCTCTTGGTTTCTGTTCTAAAATTTCAAATGAAGGTCTGATTAATTTCATAGTTCTACTGTGATAGTTTTAGTAAGTGGTTTAATAATATCTCGGAATTTTCTAATTTCGGTTACTTCATAGTCTTTAAAATGACTCTTAAACACGTCTAGGGCTTCTATGAAGTCGTTGGCTTCAACTAATATCCAGCCTTCAACTCCTTGGTTCTTCGTGCGATAGGCAACTTGAAATACCTTCTGTGCTACTGTTCTCATGCGTCCTTATATTCATTAGTTAATGTGTCATCATCTAGGTCGTCTTCATTATACTCAGTTAGAGCTTCATCGTACCATGTCCAATTATCAACTCCTCCAGCTTCTAGACAACTAAGTTTAATACTAGCTCGTATTAAGTCAGCTAGCTCCTCCTTACTAATTAGTTTCATTACTGCCATAATCCTATTTCCTTACCTACCAATTCATCAATAAAGCAAAATCTGGTTCCGTCCTTTAAAGAACGTATATATTCCTTACAATGTAAAACTAAGGGAGCATCATCTTTTATTCCAACAATTTGTCCAGTCCTATAAGGTTCTTTATCAGAAGATTTCTTTAGATTAATTCCAATAAAGAATACCGCTGTGTCTTTGTACTCTGAACACTTTTTACAAGCATGGTCAGAAAATCCTATAGCTTTCCCATGCAATTTCTCTACTTCGGAAGCAGCTTTCTCTGAAAGATGGGAATTCATTATGATTCCCTCCTCTGCTACTTCTCCACAAATTGGGCATATATATTTAACTATAGAAGCTTTGAACTTATCCATGTTTACACCTTTTACAAGGTTTGTAACCTTTCTTCCTTGCTTCAGAAAGCGGTATTTCTTCCACTTTCGGATTTCGAGCTTTCAAAGATGCGCAACCTCTATCCGTATGATAAACACTGCCAGTTTTTGTTATATAGACGTACTCTTCATCATCTATACATCCACCAGTAGGATTTCCGTCTTCATCACAATAAGCACCACTATTAGCTAATATAAGTCTGCCATTATCGGCTTCTATTACTTCGTCACCATTTTCTAAATACATATCCTCTACCTTTATTAAAGTTAAACTTTTGATTGAATGATAATCATGTCTAATTTCCTGCTCTGCTTCATACTGATTTTCTGCGGAAGTCCAGACATTTTGGTCCATACCGTTAGTATGTTCTATGTGATATATAAACTTCTTCATTTAATCCTCCTTAATAAGCTCTACTAAAGTCAGATTTCTAAAAGTCTCTCTGAGAGATTTTCTTGCTTCTTCTTCACTTGGAGCTTCTATTGTAATCGTTTCAGCACATCTAGTTTTAAATTCTATATAGTATGTATAGGTTTTCATCTTAATATTTATTTTTGGTTATAGTATAAAAGTGTAGGATTATTGTCATGTATATCTATTGGGTCTAACTGATACAAGGCTAGCTTCTGAGAAAACTGTTGCCTGTCAAACCCGTTAGAAATAAGGTGATATCCATTTACAGTCGGAATGATGTGTCTAATTCTCTCTCCTTCCGAACCTCTACACTCTTTAATTAGAGAAATTATTTTCTGTTGATATTCATCATCTTTAGAATCTATATCAACTATCCATAATTTCTTATAGTTTGTACTTCTGCTGGCACCAGTAGCTCTGTCATATACAGCAATACCTTGTCTAGTATTTTTATTCTTTATTAAGTCAGTAAACTGCTTAATAGATTCGCAAGCTATATCGAAAGTATTTCTTGGATTTATCCAGAAATAAGCACGAGCGTTATTACTATTACATAAGTCTTTTATGTAAGGTTCTTGTCTTAGAAATTCTTCCTTGGTAAAGAAATAGAAACTTCTAATAGTTCTAGCGCCCGGAGTATATGTCGGGAGTTCTACTCCATCCTTCTTACGTTGAATTATTTGTACGAAATAGAAATCATCCTTGTCTATTAATTCGTCAAACAATTTAGATAAATATTCAAAATTATCTACTATCATTAAAACATTCCTCCAAATATTCCGTTGAACAATCTATCATTAAAATACTCTGGTATACATTTAGTTATAATAAGTTGTCTAAATGCATCTCCGTGTTTTCTTCTTAAATAATCCTCAAGAGAACATTTTGCCATCAATTCATTATCTTTGTTCTTAACCTTTATTTCTTTATCGTAAAGGATTTCGTTAAATAAAACTACATTGTAGTTAATCCTATAATTCATTTCTAAGCTCTTCTCTTATTTGTTTTTTGATAAGCTGTCTAGCTTTTCTCTTATTTACACAATCTATCATGATTTCCCCAAATCTTTTGAAGTATATTTCTCCTCCCCATCCTTAAGAGCCATAAGCACGTCTTTTTCTTCGTCTCTCTTTTTTACCTTCGTTGTCTAAGTATGGGGAAGGAAACCTATTTTTGGGATTATGTGCTACTGGATGATGTTCACCAAATGTTCTGCTCATATAAGCTTCTCTATATAGTCTCTCCCTTCTCCAGTAAAGATTGGAATCTCATCGTCAATATACCAATAACCTCTAAGAGTTTGGTTCATAGTCTGATGATACTTCTTGATACAACAGCTTCCTCTTCTAAATTTAGTAGGATAATCATTCCAATTAATTCCCTTCTCTTGGAAAAGTAGTTCTTGAATCTGATTAGTATTTAATCCTTCTAACTGCTTATGAGAAAAGTAAGCTTGCCCAACAGATTGAATACTATTTCGTGTAGCGTCCTGCTGTCTCCATAATATACAATTAGTTACCTCTTCTTTAGGAATATTGAAGCATCTAGCATCAAACATTGCTCCAGCTTTTATAGCTTTCTTGTATATAGAGATTAAATCATCAGACGATATTTTACCAGAGTATGTACTCTCATTAAGTATACTACTAAACGCCCGATTAAAAGCTAGCGTAGCCATAGACGCGGCTATACTACACACTTTTTGAACATTATAGTCAAACCAAGCATCAGTAGTAAGCTTTTGGTAATCAATTAACACCAGAGTAATCTCATCAGATTGTGTATATCCCAAGACACATCCCTGAATGTTTTCACACAGATATTTCATAGTTTCCTGCATGGCTTTGGACATACACTCATCAAAGGGCTTAACAAAACCCTTTGTGAATGTGTGAAATGCCTTTCCATCTAATCGGATGATTACAGGAGTTCTTCTCATAAGTGATGTCTTAGAACGTGCTTCATAATAAAGCTTCATTCTATCTCCAAATTCGTCTTTCATTTCTCCTTTCTTATATTAATGTTTCCGTAGTATAAACTACCACTAACTATATACTTGAAGTCTTTTCCTTCCTTTATGAAAGTTACCCAATAGTCTATATCCCAGCCATTAGTTTCTATGTTAGTATCAGTCCATCCTAACTCCTCTAACACTTCTTTAACCAATGCAAACGAGATACAGCCTGCACTAAACTCTTCTGGTTCAGATTCCATAATGTGAAACAGTTGGTCTGAGATATTCCTAAGGTCTTGGGTGATTATTTCACCTCTATTAACTAGTTTTGCATTGTCCCAGACAACCTCGTCTTCGTGGTAAATTTCTCTGGTAGCAGACCCATTGTTCTCTTCTGGAGCTAAGTCGTCAGTACTTTCATAAAGTTGTTCACTATCGTAGCAATCTACCTCTCCGTCCTTTACTTTTTCTATAGCTTCCTCTAATGTTTCGGCTTCTACTTCATAGTAATACCTATTCCATGTACGAGATAGTACATCCTCGTAGAGATTAAAACTGTTCATAACTTATCAATTAAGATTTCTTCGTCTAAATCTTTTCCACTATAGTCTACAATTTTGAGTATCCAATTCCCTTTAAATCGAGCTTTGCATACTTCCTTAGCTAGAGCTATTACATCTTCTGGAGAATGGAAGGCATTAGTATTGTCACCAATTTCATATCCACACCACCGTGAATTATCCTCTTCAATTTCTTCACGAGTAACCGGCCGCACTAGTTCGATATGATACATTCCTCCAGCTAGAGGATTTTTTTCTTCAGCATCATAGGTTTCTGAACACATAGTCATTGTGTTTGGACTATCTTCCTGACTAAAGCTTATACCTTCTATGTCTAAATTGCCATAGTAATGAACTGCATTCCAACTAGTTCCTATATAGGTAGTTACGTTTAAAGTAATTCTTCTAGGACGATTATGTTCTCTCCATGGGCCTCTAGTGATAAATCTAGGAATAGATATATCCAATCCAGCATCATCAGAGATTATCTCTGGATAATCCCTTCTGTCCCAACAATGTTCTACTGCTTTATTTAAATCCATTTAAAACTTTCCGTCATTAGGTTGTAAACAAGTAATGCCTAAGTCTCTCCACATTCTTACACATTTTGTACTATCTTCGAGTACGATAGGGACATAATACTTGTCCTTTACATATTTCTCGTATAACTTTTTCTTACAGTCTGGTCCTGCTGAGTAATCTCCTTTAGGTCGCATAAGAACCATGTCTGGACATAGTAGGTGCGCATCAAGCCATTTCTCAGTAGCCACGCGAGATTCCGGAGTATCTTCTCTACCAGTAAGAATGATTAACTCTGCATTGTGGAAATTACAATAAGCTCTTACTAAGCCAACTATTTCATTAATTGGTTCATCTTTTTCCATACCCTCGGCAGCACCTTCTCCATAGAAGGGACGACCACTAGTATTTAGGCACAACGTAGCATCCATATCACATATAATAGCTACTGGCAAATCGGGATTCTGTTGACTTGCCTTAGCCTTCATTGCCATAATATCCTCGTGAATGATAAAGTTTCTATAGCGTCTCCATGTGTCTTTAATAACCTTTGCTCCTATAGGATTTAGTCGAGATGCGTCTCGACGAATACATTCTTCAACAGGAGTCCAAAAGTCCTTATACTCTATATCAACATGTATTCCCTTGTCCTTCTCTATATTGGCACATAGAGTTCTAATCCATTCATCCTCTTTGGGATTCAGATTCATATTATCAACTACTACATCGTAACCTTTAATCAAAGCAAACGTTATCATATTAGCTTTAGCTTCAGTAACTAGCTTCTCCCTATTAGGAACCCAGTAATCACCTAACATGTTACGAATATCATCATTGTTAAATCTTACTCTGTGCTCTGGGTCTTCGTGACACCATTGTTTAGCCCAAGTAGACTTTCCCGACCCCTGTCACTGGAGCCCTCTGCATATAATTAGCTTTCGCTGGCAGAGGGCTCCTTTATCATTAGTTTGTTCCATTTACGTTTCAAATGAAATAAGTTATTATTAGTTATTACATCTTGTAACAACTGTAGTATCTCTCTTCTGCATATCCTGATAGTTGTAGAACCTTCCCTATTTGATATGTGCTCTGGAATATCAAGCGTCTCCATAAATTCCTGATAGAATTGGGTCCATGACTCATGAGCTGTAATAGTTATACAGAAGGCATTAGAAGAACCGTTAGGTTGAATACCTCTACAAATTATTAATACTCGCTTGTCCATAAAGATTCTTTAGAATTGAGTTTATATTCAGCAGTATCTTCCCAATCCATTATATCTTCTGTGCTTTCGTAATCAATCAGCTCATACTCCCGACTCAAAATTTCTCCATCTTCTTCATAATAGTCGTTGTCCTCTATTCTAGTAATGGCATCCTCGACACCTTCTGCCTGAATCTTTACATGCTCTTTAAGTGCCACTCTTGCTATTGATGTTACTACAAACTCAAATGTTTCCATTAATCAATATTACATAAGACATCACTGAATCCGCTATAATCTAAATCAGTTAAAACGTCCCGTATAAACGATATATAATCTCTTGTGCTTTGCAAATCTCGTATATACTCTTTAGTGGATATCATCTCCTCTATAGATTCGGGATTACCATAACAGAATTTCTCGTATTCTGTACGTCTAGTTTCTGCTTTAGTAATGTCAGCATCAATGTCTTGAATTACTGATTCAACATCACTAATAGTGAGTTTAGTATACTTCTCCTCATTACCAGCATATGCTATATTGAGATTGTCAGAGAATCTCTGATATACCTCATTAGACCTACTAAATGATTGAAGTAGTAACTTCTCCTCCGGATGTGCCCTAGGCACTAAGTAAAATGATAAATAACTACTCATTTCTCGTTAGTTGGCTTAAGCCATAAATTGGTCTTACTAAAGATATAATCTCTAAGTCTTGGAAGGTAATCAAGATATGTTAAGGTTCTAATGGTATTGCATCTAAAACACTTAATCAGTTCCTCTCTAATTCTCTCCTCTGACACTACTGGCATTTTAGAATCATAATCATATAACACCATAGCTTGCCAAGTTGTTTGCTCTATTGTGAATCTCTTAGTAACCGCAAACCTAATGGCTCTAAGTATCCTAAGAGGGTCATCATCGAATGTTGTTACAGGGTCGAGGGGAGTTCTTATCAAAGCATTCGTTATATCATGCTTACCATAAAAGTAGTCAATGATTTCTCCAGTATCAGGGTCTTTAGCCATAGCATTAACAGTGAAATCTCTACGTGATAAATCATCATACAAGTTACCTGGTTCTACTATGGGAGTTCTAGTGCCTGGGACATATCCTACTTCCTTTCTAGCCATTACGAAGTCTGCCACACCTTGATACTTGTATCCTTCTGGGAACTTAGCACGTATAGTATAGCAATCTGGAGTTACTAAGAAGATTTCAAACTTTTCTGCTATTAAATGTTCCCATAATAACTGAAACATATCACAAGTAGTCAAGTTTTCCTTTAAAGCTTCCTCACATGGAACTGCCACATAATCAACATCTTTGTTAGTAAGGCCGAGAAGTTCATCCCGTACCTTACCTCCTACTTCGTAAAACTTAAACATCTCCATTTTCAAATAATTCTCTAATCTCGTATGCCGTCTTCGTAGCAGTCAATATAGGGAGTTCCACTTGCAGTTTCTTTTTCACTTGTGAAGAAGTCTACAAAGTCCTCCCATGCTCCATCGTCCTTTAGGATAAAATCAGCAAGAGGATATATTGCCATCTCTTCTAACTGCCAGGAAAGATGATACTCTTCAGCAGGAACCCACTGGGTAAGGTACTCTCCACAGTGGTCAACTACATACTGAATACAATGGTCTAGCCAGTCATTGCCTGCAACCTTACAATGATAATCGTAAAGTATTGGATACTTCTCTGCTAAGAATAGTAAGAAGTTTTTATCAGCCTCTCGTGAGAAGTCACAATAGTCAGTAAAAGACTCTCCAGCCTCTCCCTCCCATATTCCAATAAGGCGTACTACATCTTTAGCCTTCAAATCCTCCCTATTGTAAAATTTGGTCTTCTCCATAGATTTCTCCGCTATATTCATTCCATTCTTCATCGTCCTCACATTCTTCTATAGAAGAACTATAGTAAGCATTTTCATCTACTCTACTCCATAATTCATCCCAGTCGCCTTCTTCCATTTCGTCTGGGTCATAGCCTTCTTCCTCAGCTATGTCCTGGTCATGACCATAAGAATAGAAGTTGTCATAAGCTAATTGCTCCGCTAAATCCCACAAGTCCGACTCAGATTCAGCAACTGCTCTAAATGTATCCTCTTCCCCACACCAATGTGTAGAAACATGAATTAAAAACCTTTTCATAATTTCTTAACAGTTATTTGGTCGTAAGTTATACCTTCTATAACTCCATCTAGATAATTATATACCACGTCCATCAGAGTATCTTCTGGTACATCTTCTAAACTAGTATATTCTTCAGATCTACCATCGTTAGCGTCTATCAATAACGAGCTATCGGAGATATCAAATGTAAATTCTAATTTAAATTTCATGTTAACCTACGTTACAACAAATTTGACTGAAGTCAGAAAAGCCTAAAGATGTCCACGATATGATATACCGTAGAAACTCACAATAATTTTTACTAGTAGTAAGCTCCTCTAGATACTCCTTTAAGAGTATAATCTCCTCAATATAATCTGGATTATTGGCAGCATATTTTTCATATAGAGTTAATCTCTCAGCAGAAGATTTTATATCCTCTTCAATACTATGAATAACTCCATCTAAGTCTGAAGTATTCAAGTTGGTATATACCTCACTTTCTCCAGCCCATGCCACATTAACTTCATCGCAAATTGCGCTATATATACAGTGGGACCGACTGAAGCTAACAATGTCTATAGGTTTACCTTCATTTTTAGGAACACCATATATAGTTAAGTAACTACTCATATTTATTCAATTTATTAATTAACATTTTATTATTTTTAATCAACTCGCTATTACGAGCGCGAAGTTTTCTATTTTCTCCTTTTAAAGTCTGATTTTGAATGATTAATTCAACATTCTTAACATCATAAAAATCCGTTAATTCTTTAATGCCTTTCCGAGCTAAAGATGCTTTAAGTCTCCTATTTTCATCTTTCATAGCTATATAGCTCTTAGAATATTTATTTATTCCTCTAAGCTCTTCAATTTCATCCTTTAATTTTCCAAGCTCCACTAGAGCATTACTATAGTATTTCTTACGCTCAATATCATACTCTTGAAACTCTTTTATAGCTAATTTTAACTTAGCAATTATAATATCTTTGGAATCCATCAAATTCTCATTCAGCATACTATGTCTAATTAAAACAATACTTACAACTCGCTTACTAATTTAATTACTAATTCTTTAAGGTGTTGTAACAATTCTTTCTTAGATTTCTCAGTAATACAAAGACCCATTACGTCAGCTCTGTCTTCTAAGCAATCAATAAAAGAATCTATCTTAAACTTCCCTTCGTCAAATCGGATGGATTCTCCAAATGCGCTTAGAATCTCTTCATCTGTAATTAATTCTGTTGTTGTAAATTCTACATTCATAATTACTTGACGTTTGGTTCAACAAAAGATACTGGCTCATATAATTCCCACCCAGTTAGCCATATTGGAATGACTATAGTTTCTACAGCAATAACATCCCAAACAATGTTACCAATACACGCTTCATAGGTTACTCCCTCAATCTTCTTAGTTTGATAGTTTGCCCAACCATAAGGTTCAGCTACAAACTTAGTTCCATCAGCTCTCTCAAAAGTCTTGCTGTCTGCACAAGAACTTAAAGCAATAATTGCTATTAACAATAAACCAAATAATTTTTTCATACACTACTATATTTAATTAAAAATGATGCCCTAACTGCGCTCTCAGCATTACGCCTTGGACTGTAGGCACTGTTAGTAGGCCAAGGGGGCTCAGGTTTGGCATCACTACTATAGCCCCTTATTCGTTAATGAATCCAATGATCTGATACAGTAACATCTGCACCTAAAAATACATTAGGACAGAATGGTTTCCCTCCATCTATCATACATTTAACTAATACCTTAGATACTTCATCGGCAATAGATTCTGGGCATTCTAGATTAAACTCGTCATGGACTGGAACACACATCTTAACAATGTTAAGAAGCTTATGCTCCTTAATCCAATTAAATAGTTTAATAGAGGAAAGTTTAAAACACATTGCTCCCCTGTTCTGAATACGATAATTGATAGACTGCTTTTCAGATGCTGCTTTTCTCTGAAAATATCTCTTAACGTCTTGGACGGTATCACAGCCAGGAGAATCTCTCTTCATTTCTCTGTAATAATTCCAGAACTCTGGGTCATTGAACTTCTTAGAAATCCGCCAGAGGTCATCAATATCATATATATGTGCTCTATGCTTAGTTATAGGATTTAACAAAATATAACCATCCCTCATTACTGCCATTCTACAATAATCTTGATACTGTTTTACTCCAGGGAAACCCTTCATAAAGTTATCATAGATTTCTTGCCCGCGCGTACGCGGCCGCCGGAGATCCGGTGGTCTTCATCGATTTCTTGAGCTTCTGACAACGGTAGCCCCTTGTTATTAGCTATAGTATTTGCATCGCCTCCATAATTGATGGCAAATTCAATACCTTTAGCATCCTGTCTTTGGGCATGATATAATTTAGCTATATCCTCTATAGGACAGTCTCTAGGGATAATATTCGGATAAGACATTTTAGCTACTAGACTATGAACATCCCCACAGCCATGTTCAAATAGCTCAATCATAGCCTCGTCCTTAGATACAGAAGCAATGATTCTACTTTCTTGAGACTGATAATCTGCAGAAATCCACTTATTACCTTTCTCTGCAGTAAAACATGCTCTAGTTTCCTTGTCATGGGGTAAATTCTGTAGATTAAGTTTATATACTCCTCCTCCAGAACTTACTCTAGCTGTATCAGCTCCTAGTGAGTGAAAATCTACATGGATTCTTCCAGTCTTAGGGTTAATTGCCTTCAACCAGTTTTCCCCATAAGTAGAAACCACTTTTGCAGCTTCCTGATATTTTAGATAGATAGGAATAATCGGGAAATCTTTAGCCTGTGGAGCTAGAAGCTTAGCTTCGACAGATTTCTTTTCCTTCTTAGTTTGCTTATCAAATGTCTTGACTTTAATTCCTAGTAATTCAAATAACTTGATAACTTGTTGAGAACTACTCCAGTTAATTGTACACTTAGGCTTGGTATCAAAACCATTAAATAAATCACCTTGATTATCTACCTTAGTAAATTGACTTATTACTCTTTTTCTATAAGCTTTAACCTTTCCGTCTGGTGTTTCAAGGTCTTCCTGAGGGCATCGAACATATTTCTCTTTTAGTAGTCTAGCTACTTCATCCTCTATTTCCATAAGGTTATAAAATTCCAGTTCTGGATATTTAATATCCCATCCATCATGCTCATGTCTCTTTTCAGAATCCCATTGAACTACCCAATCGTTTAGTTCTTGCTCAGCATCCTTCAGCTTAACAAGGTCTTTAGCCATCTTATTTCTCCATTTTACGACATCTAGATGAACGCCGCAATGCTTGAAATAAGCAAGACTCTTGATAAACTCACACTCAAGTTTCATAGCAAGATTTAATTCTTGCTTAGCAAGCTCTATTTCTTGTTTTTCTTTAATGTCTTCTAGCCACATTACGTCTCCTGCAGCATAGACTACTACATCTTCAGTAAGACCATCATTTATAATCTTACCTCGAACAGATTTATCTAAGTCATAGTTTAGATAATTCCATGCAGCTGCTTTCAAACTCATTTCTCTTATATTAGCTGGATAGCCTAACCAAAGTAATTTCTCGGCAATCATACCATCCCAGATATAATTTGGCCAAATATCCTGCACATATAAAAACCCTAAGTCAAACATTAAATTCCATCCAAGAAATACTCTATCAGACTCAAAATAATTCTTTATCTCAGCTTTCTCTTCTGCTGACATAGTTGTCCAGTCAAAGACAACTTGATTTTCTTTGCAACCTAGTTGCACAGTTAGTAACTCCTTAGTATGCGCATCTAATCCCTTAGTTTCAGTATCAAATTGAACTAAAGAAAGAGGCAACAATATTTTCATTGCCTCCTCGAAACTTACTTCTTTGTATTTTGTAGACCCAAATAAAGTTTTATTCCGACTTACTAAATAAATCATGTTGATAGATTTTGAGGTTATTTATTTCAACATCTTTGGATTTGAACCTATTATAAATAGCTTCTTCAACTGCACCTTTAATATCATCTTCATCTATTACTTCTACATCTACGAATAACCCTAATTCAACTCCTACTTCTACCTTAACCTTAGTAGGCAGTGGTTCATTGTAAGGTGCTCTAGGGTCATTAGCTGCGCCCATTGGATAGTTATCTAAAGTCGTCATATGGGTCATAAGTTAAAGGATCAACTACTTCCCAATCATCTGCGTTTATATCTTCACCATCAAAAGGATAGTAAGTACAAGTCCTATCAGAAAAGTCATACATGATAAACTGGTCATGGTATGTAATACCTACACCGTAACTACACATAAGAGCTTTCATATCATCAGGGATAGAACGCATAGCAGGTATTCCATCTCCAGAAATCATTGCAGGTATCTGCATAAATATTACCAGATTGCTCTGAAATACTTTCCTTCTTACTACTTTTCCCTCTTGTAACTTAGACAATATTTCTCCGAATTTCATTACATTAAATTTTTAAGTTGATTAGAAAATCTACGTCTTAATTTAGCTAAAGCTCCCTCTTTCATCTGTCTTATTCTTTCTCCTCCAACACCGTACATATCAGCTATAATTTTAGGATTGACAGGAGCCATTCCTATACCAAATAACATACA
>OLPT01001453.1_pt1 | contig 14351 bp, 15 predicted proteins | sample 1673051 | NCBI WGS metagenome assembly OLPT01 (sample SAMEA3136750, study PRJEB25190) | human gut metagenome | biome: human gut; feature: human-associated habitat; material: faeces | place: Austria | collected 2013
GTATGGAGGGGCTTGCATCCATTATCAAGTTCAATTTTCAGCTGGATCCGTATCAGAAAGATATTCTGTTCCTGTTCTGCGGAAGGCGGACTGACCGTATCAAAGGGCTGGTCTGGGAAGGCGATGGCTTCCTGCTCTTATACAAAAGGCTGGAACTTGGCGCATTCAACTGGCCCCGCACAAAAGAAGAAGCACTGGAGATCACACCGGAGCAGTACCAGTATCTCATGCAGGGACTTGAAGTTGTTGCACGCCATCCGATCCAGGAAGTCAGACCGGGGAAAGTCTTATAAAGTCCTGTGCAAAACAGAGAAAATAAAAAAATATCTTCCGGTCATTATAAGCTCAGAAAAAAGTTATCCACTTTTCATGATCCGCTGTCTTCATTTATTAAGGAGTACTTTCAGGCCATTTACGGGGCTTGTGGATAAGTACTCTGAAAAGCCCGAAAAACTATTAGTTTTTTGAGTTTTTCAGAGTGTTCATCCATTGGTAAAAATGACGGATGCTCTATCTGCCGGATTCGCTTTTTCTTTATCTTTGCGTTACAATAAAGACATCAGATAAAGGAGAAGGGCATCCATGGCAAAAGTATATACAAAAGAAGAACTGAATAGTTTCAGCAGGGAAACACTCATGGCAGTCATCCTGTCCATGTAGGATCAGATCAGCCAGCTGAATACAAACATGGAGCGCCTTATCGAGCAGATCGCTGACGCAAACAACAAGCGTTACGGCCGTTCTTCCGAAAAACTGGAGACGATCTCCGGACAGATGGAACTGGAACTTATCTTTAACGAGGCTGAAGCACTTACGGAAACACTGTATGTGGTCGAGCCTGCTGAGGAAGATGTGATACAGCCGCGCCATCGTAAGAGTAAGGGAAAACGCGAGGCAGATCTGAAGGATCTTCCGGTTGAAGTGATCAGCCATACCCTGTCAGAAGAAAAACTCCGGGATGTCTTTGGCACAGATGGATGGAAGCAGCTTCCGGATGAGATTTATAAAAGAGTCCGTGTACAGCCTGCTGTCTATACCGTTGAGGAACATCACGTGGCAGTCTATGCCGGCAGGGACAACCAGACGATCATAAAAGCAGACCGCTCAAAAGATCTGCTGCGTAACAGCCTGCTCACTCCATCACTTGCAGCAAGCATCATGAATGCCAAGTACGTAAACGGGCTTCCTCTTTACAGGATCAGCCAGGAATTCCTGCGGAATGACATCCATATCTCCAGACAGGTCATGGCAAACTGGATGATCCAGTGTGCAGACAGGTATCTGTGGACCACAGTGGGGTCAGGTACTCGAAAGCTGGGATAAAAGTTCTGTGAAAAGAGTATAAACTGGCATCTGTTTGGACCACAGTGGGGTCAGGTACTCGAAAGCTGGGATAAAAGTTCTGTAAAAAGAGTATAAACTGGCATCTACTTGGATGCCAGTAAAAAAATAGTAAAGCACTTTAAAACGTTAATTTCGGAAAGAAAATTGTCGACCTGAGATAAGGAAAAAAGAGCGGTAGGTCGACAAAGCCTTTATTTTAAGGAAAAACAGGTGATTTAATGGATCATAATAGAAGATTATGGACCCCGAAAAAATAAGAAATGACAAGGTCGACAGAAAGTGGTAGAATAATGCTTATCAGAAAGGAATTTGCGGAAGACGGGGTATTAATAGAACTATACTGGAATGTAAATTGAGGATAAGGCTTATTTGCAGGAGTGTTTGATAAAGGGTATTAATAGAACTATACTGGAATGTAAATAAAAGTAAAAAGAAAAAAAGTACAACTCCGGCATCAGTATTAATAGAACTATACTGGAATGTAAATAGGTGGAGAAAACAGAGGATGTGTTAGCAAGTATTATGTATTAATAGAACTATACTGGAATGTAAATTCATGATTTCTGACTGTTCATAATCATCAATATCAGGTATTAATAGAACTATACTGGAATGTAAATATAAAATAGGAATAGCCAGAGGGAACATTGGTGCTTAGTATTAATAGAACTATACTGGAATGTAAATGCCAATCACGCTGTTTAACGATTCTTCCGGTAGTCTGTATTAATAGAACCATACTGGAATGTAAATAAATCAAAATGATTATCTTCAATTGTCTTTTTCAGAGTATTAATAGAACCATACTGGAATGTAAATGAAATAAGGTTGTACACCAATTCCGTAATGTCAGCGTATTAATAGAACCATACTGGAATGTAAATGCAGTGACAGTTGTAGCTGCTGAGATCATTCTTTTGAGTATTAATAGAACCATATTGGAATGCAAATTCGAACAAAAATGAAAGTAACTGTTGTTATTACTTGGATTTCGGTATAGAGAATGGGACGGGCTAGAGGTTAGATAAGATGAATGTAAAGGAATACTTTTACATTCATTTTTATCGCATCCAAATCCCTATTAATAGAGGAATGATTAATGCCTTGATAATTTAAAATATCTGTGGTAGCATAGTTAAAGAATCCTGATAAGCAGGAGGTGTGCTTATGAATGAGCAGTTGCTGAAAATGAATGGTTTATCGATGGAAATTCTGGATGCGTTGTCATTTGAGTCACATATGGGAATTCCATTGAAGAAGAATTTGCATTATTTTGATAAGGATATATTAATTGCTGAATTGATTGAGCTGACTGAGTGGTTGGATGAACTGGAAATCCTTTCAGATATTGCGCTAGATTATAGGATAAAGAGTTTGGATTCCATACTTTTGAAGTATGACCGTTACTATCCAGATCATCAGACGCGGAAAGTATTTAATGATATACTGGGGTTTCGGGCTTTTTGTGATAGTTACGATCAAATATTAGAAGGAGGCTCTTCGCAATTCAGAGTCGCAGATATGACAGAAGGAAAAGCAGTGGATGATGGATACAGAGGTGTTCATGTGTATTATCAGAAAAGTGGAAGACATTATCCTATAGAAATCCAGTTTAATACGCTATTTGACAGACAGCTGAATAACTGGTTACATGATTACCTATATAAGAAGAATTATCCGATAGAAACAGGAAGAGTAATGCGTGAAAAGTATGAAAGTGGATTGATTCGAAATGAGCAAGAATTTAAGGAGGTGCTGAATAATGTGTTATCTGGTAGCGAAAGATCGTGATACACATGGTTGTTTTGCTTTAAAAACAACTCATGGGAAACATCTGGTAGAATTAAAAAGGGAACTGAATCGAGCAGTCGGTTACAAGGGAGTACAGCTTGTAACAATTAGTAGGCCAACAGCGTATGGAGAGTATGCACCTTATCATTTTGTGGATACAGAGCAGGAGTTTCAAAATCTTGTAAAAGGACTTCGTCCATAGGACTAATGTACAGAACAGCAAGTAGCCAGGAATTGAAAGGTTCTTCGGATGAAATGTAGTGAAACGGTTATGCTGAATGCAGTATAAACTGATATCATTGCACAATTGATTAAATTATATGAATTCATATCGGAAATATTATTGGGGAGATTATATAAGAAATATTGTAAGGTGAATAAGTACCAATTATTGAACATTAATTTGAGGCCTAGGCTAATGTGTCGGCTGTGTTTGTAGAAGTAGGGAAGTACATATGTAGGGATAAAATGGAATGTGGTTGAAAAGATTATGACTATGAATAATATCTAAATTTAAAAGTATTAATATCTGATCAATACTTTTATCATTAGAAAATTGTTTTTTTATTTAAAAAAGCTAAATATATCTAATATAACACTACAAGAATGAGAGAGGAGCAGTATCGCATGGGCGCAATTTTGACAATTCAACTTTCAGCATTTAGTAATAAGAAAGTACTCCCAAATGCGGAGAATATAGCTGTATTAATGCCTAAATTAAAGGAATTATCAGGAATAGAATTTCTTCCTAATGTTGTAAATTCTCAAAAAATAGATATTAAAACAGGTACAATCGAAAATGTTTCTGACTTATCGTTTTCAACTATGGATAATTCAGGCCAAGTTATTTGTACTGAAAATAGAATTGACTGTGTTTTTAATTTTGATATTGATCATCAGGAAGGGATAGAAGATAAGTTTAATATAGCTTCGGAAATTATTCAGTTTATTATGAAGAAGGCAAAGGTTTTTGCTAATAGACTAGCGTTAAATGTTACTTGTTTAAGCAATATATGTAATGGCAATAGTGTGTTTGAAAAACAGGTTATGTACGTTGGGCCATTCTATAAGAATAAAACAATTAAGGAATGGTCATCCAGAACGAATGCACGAGGTATGATGAGCATTAATGGTATTGAAGAAAGTCTAAATATTATTACAGAATACACATATGCAACTGAGCAAACGACAAAAGAAACAAGGATTATATGCCATACGGATATTAATACAATACCTGAAAATAAGGACTTTAGATTTGAATCTGATTCAATAGCGATATTTAAAAAACAAGCTAGGAGTATTTTCTTAGAAATACAAGATGATCTTGAAGGATTGATACAAGATGAAAAATAAGGCTTTATATTTAAGATTATTTTTAGGCTTATTAAATGAAGGAACAAAAGATACTGAGGAAAGTATTTCTTCATCTGTAAAAATATTACCCGTATCTTTTGATAGCTCAGAATCAAATGAAGAGACATCTGTTTTTGCAGAAACGAGAACATCGACAGAAATTATAAATAACAGCGGATTTTCAGAATTAAATAGAATGCTTGCAAGACGTAATATTATAGATGAAGAAGCAGAAAAAGATAGAGTTATTGAGAAACTTGTATATGAATTGGAGGAAGAATTAAATTTATTTGATGAAGAAAATGAAGAATATTCATCTGCAGAAAGAAAAATTATAGAAATTGAGCATGATTATAAAATGAGAATTTTAGGAGAAGTGATTCAACATATCTATGTTAGAAATTTTGATAATCCTTTATATTTGATTGGAATATGTAGATCCCTTTTAAGATACGATTTGGAGGAAGTGAAACCTTGGGGAGTGGCGATGTTGGCTGGCCTTTTAAATCATTCTGATGAACGTGTCAAAGAATATACCATTCAGTTGATTGATAACTGGAGTGATGTTGAGTTATTGCCACTTTTGAAAACTTTACAAGTTACAACTGGTTGGTTGAAAGATTATATAAAGGATGTAGTAGAAAACCTGGAGAGGAAAAATGTACTATATCAGAAAATTATCTAAACCAAATACTGTAAATAAATTAAAATATATGCCTAATATTGGAAATACCCCAGCTGATCTACTAAAGCAGGAATGGCCAACAAAAGGAAATACTCTTTCGTTCTGGAAATGTGAGTCTTTAGACAATATAGTAGATACTATAAAAGCAATTCTTTTATCTACTACAGGGATTGAAAAATCTAGATTTATTATATTGGACGATGATATGCTTGATAAATATAGCATAGAAAGAGATTTCAGTAAAAAAGGTAAAACGGGGTATTTGGGATTTGAAGAGTTACATGTGGATTTTTGCAATCTTACATATGAAAAAATAGGTGGAATTATTATGTTGACTAAAGAATCTCTTAGCATGGAAAAAAGAGTTGTGGATTTATCAAGAGATACTGTTAAGGAATATATTAAAGAAGTATGTGATGCAAAATTAATAAATATTGAAGAAATAAATGAAGACTTATTGAAAGATATAAAAAAATATAAATTACTGATTGCTTAGGTATTTCAGAGCTCCTTCAAAACGAATTTATAGGGGTTAAGTGCCAGATAACTCTGAAAATTCTGAAAATTAAGATTTTCCCCCATTGTCTTTAGGCCTGTTAATGTAGAATAAAGCACTGGGCAATGCCATTAAGCCAGATGTTCGATAAAGTGTTCGGTATGATAAAAAGCAACATGTATGCAATAAAATTACAAGAAAAAGTGAGAGAATTGTCAGTTTTGGACACGACAAACAGACAGATTAGAGTCATCTGTCTGAGGGGGCTGCTTGGGGTCAGGTAGCAATGGAGCTCCGTGGAGCTCCGGGTCAGGTACCGTTAACAAAGTGTGAACAAAAGTTCAAATGATGTCGAAAGGTGTCGAATGGGAATACCGGGTGCCAGACCGTGCGTCCAGCAAAGGGCGTGCAATCCGACAGGTGGAAATCCTGTCAAATAAGCTGCTAACCACAGCATTTGAAGCGAGTCTTGAGTGTATTACAGCAATGTAATGGGCTAAGCGTAGACAGCAAGGTTGCAGGGACAGCAATTGAGCGCCGAAATACCATAAATTGGAGTGCCGACTCTGTGGTCTGAGGGGAAGGCAACATGTGGGTTTATCGTTAAGGTGAGATTTCACACAGGTATACGGTAAATAACCAGTACCGTGCTTTTTGCCTAAAACCATGAGATAATCTCTTTGTAAAACTAAAAGTTTTTTAAAGGAGCAATCTTATGGATAAGATCACACGTCAGGTCCGTATTGAGCATTGGACCCAGATCATGAATGAATGTTTGAACAGCGGCATGAATAAGACCAAATGGTGCCGGGCTAATGGAATCTCAGACAAACAATTCTTTTACTGGCAAAGAATCTTAAGAAAAGAAGCTTTTGAAGCTTCGGCATCAAAGGAACTTTCGGTTATTACAGCCCCGGCAGATGAAACCAGACCGCAAAAGATCTCATTTGCAGAGATCAGCCTTCCAATAAAACAGGAGTCTGTCAGAAATGGATTCCAGCCAGATATCATCATCCGAAAAGGAGCGGTTTCTGTAGAGATATCCAATTCCGTTTCAGCAGAACTCCTGTCACGGATCGGAGAGATCTTTCATGCTGAATGATGCTTCCGGGTTCCGCAGGATCTACCTGGCTACCGGCTACACAGATCTGAGACGTGGAATGGAGGGCCTTGCATCCATCATCAAGTTCAATTTCCAGCTGGATCCGTATCAGAAAGATATCCTGTTTCTGTTCTGCGGAAGGCGGACTGACCGTATCAAAGGGCTGGTCTGGGAAGGCGATGGCTTCCTGCTCTTATACAAAAGGCTGGAACTTGGCGCATTCAACTGGCCCCGCACAAAAGAAGAAGCACTGGAGATCACACCGGAGCAGTACCAGTATCTCATGCAGGGACTGGAAGTTGTTGCGCGCCATCCGATCCAGGAAGTCAGACCGGGTAAGGTCTTATAAGTCCCTGTGCAAAACAGAGAAAATAAAAAAATATCTTCTGGTCATCATAAGTCCTGAAAAAGAGTTATCCACTTTTCATAATTCCGCTGCCTTCATTTATTCAGGAGTACTTTCAGGCCCCTTTACAGGGCTTGTGGATAAGTACTCTGAAAAGCCCGAAAAACTAATAGTTTTTTGAGTTTTTCAGAGTATTCATCCATTGGTAAAAATGACGAATGCCCTGTCTGCCGGATTCGCTTTTTCTTTATCTTTGCGTTACAATAGAAACATCAGATAAAGGAGAAGGGCATCCATGGCAAAAGTATATACAGAAGAAGAACTGAATAGTTTCCAACCACTAGGGGTCAGGTACTCGAAACCCGGGATAAAAGTTCTGTGAAAAGAGTATAAACTATAAACTGGCATTTACTTAGATGCCAGTAAAAAAATAATAAAACACTTTAGAAAGTTAATTCGAAAAAATACATGTAATTACCACACAGTGGGGTCAGGTACCAATGTGGTAAACATAGCGTCAACTTAAGAGAAAATCAGTCTTAGAGAAGCAACAGATTTTAAAGAGAAATAGGAAAAGAAGAAGCAGGGAAGAAAAATAAGCGTAGGAAACCAGGGCCATACGATCAGAAAGATCGAAAGCCTGAATAATAAGCAGAAATTATGAAATTAAAGATTAAAAAGAAGCTTTAAGATTCCTGAAATGTGTACGTCCTTTTGCTTTGTTCTTCTTTCTGCGGAAGGACCTACCAGGAAGGATCTGCGAGCGGTACCGGCAGGCATCAAGAAAGAGAGAATCAATGGAAGAAAGGGAAGCTTTGCAGGATAAAATCTGAGGAAGAACCTTCATGCGACCAATGATAAAAGATCTATTAGCCTGATAACGGTGTTTGTTAGAACTTTTAGAAGAAATACGGAGTTTCTGATCCACTTCATTTTTAATAAGAGAAGAAAGATTGGAAAGAAGCATAGAGATATAAAATTCCTGAAAAACAGAGACGGAGGTAGCGCCATTGAAATCTTCAATGGCGAGTCTGCTTTTCAATTCCTTATATTTCGTTTCCACAAGCCAACGGTAAAAGTAAAGCTCACGGAACATGTCAGGAGTAAAAGAAGGATCGAGTAGATTGGTAGCAAGATATTCTTTGGAGCCGTTGTCTAGGATAACTTCAATAACCCGAACAGTAACATCGGAAATTACGGAGAAGGAGTCGCCGGAACAGTTTTTAGAGATCTTGAAGTTATCTTTCAGGCGCATAAGACAGAGATTTAATAAAAAGGAAAAATAAAACAGGAAAAGGAGGCAGCGGACAAAATATAGTTGTACAAAATCTCGATAATAGATATAATATAGAAAAGAAGGTGAGAAAATGCAGGTATTAAATTTGGAAGAAAAGAATACAGAGCGTATGGAGGCTATTAACAAATTTACATTAATGGATGATACCTTTATGACGCAGGTTTTTTCAGGCGATTTAGAATGTACAGAAGAGCTTTTGAAAATAATATTAAAGAGAAATGATTTATCTGTGATAAAATCGGTTACACAGTTGACAATAGGAAATCTGTTTGGACGATCTGTGAGACTTGATATTTATGCCAATGATTCTACAGGGAAACAGTATGATATTGAAGTACAGCAGGATGATAGTGGAGCTGTTCCTGAACAAGCTAGACTTAACAGTGCATTATTTGATTCAAGGCTTACCACCTCAGGAGAAAAATATAAAGAAATGCCGGAGACATACATTATCTTTATTACATCTAATGATGTTTTAGAGGGAGGACTTCCGGTATATACAATAGAAAGAACCATACAGGAAACAGGAGAATTGTTCAGAGACAAAGCACATATTGTTTACGTAAATGGTTCTTATAGAGGAAATGACGAAGTTGGATGGCTGATGCATGATTTTAACTGTAAAGATTATCGTGAGATGCACAATCCTAAGATTGCAGAAAGAGTCAGATATTTTAAGGAAGAACCGAAAGGAGTGACTGAAATGTGTGAAACGATGCAGAAAATTGTAGACAGAGAGCGTGATGACGCTGATGTTAAGGCAAGAATGGATATAGCACTGAATTTGTGGTCAGAAGGCGAACATGATCTTGATAAGATCTCAAGAACTACAAAATTGTCAATAGAGCAGGTGCGGAGAGCAATAACGGTTGTTTAGTCTGCTTGATGTCAACACATATCAACAGTATAATTTACAAGATATTTTGGTATAAAATTGTTATGGTTAGGATTGTTAGTTGGGAAATCCTCCAGGGGTCAGGTACCAGATAACTTAAAGTTTTTTTATATCTGATGAGATATGGGATATCTATATAGAGGATAGGGGGAGAAAACTCATAAAGAGCGTGACTATGTATTAAACATGTAGTATAATAAGGATAGAGCAGGATTTTATATACTACTTGTATAGAATACAGAAGAGAATGGTGTGCAATATGATCAATTCATTATTTGACAAGAGGACAATGAAAAGATTTGATGATTTGGCAAATAAAGAGGCCAAATTAAATAATAAGAAGAAAAATCTTGTAAAAGAAACTATGGAAAAAATAGATGCAGTAACATTGGTTAATGTATTTAAAATTGTTAAAAAAAACGGTCATCCCAGTGAACAAAAACGTTCTGAAGAAATTGAACAGAAATATGTTTCCGGTGAAGAGTTAAGCTTTAATGATTTGATGAATTTGGATAGTTTATATAAATCTAATTATGAAAAATTTTCAAAAAAGGATGACAGTAATGAGTAATACAATGTATATCTTACGAAAGAAAAATATTAATTATATAGAGAAGAAATTAGTTGATCAATGTGGACTGAAATTATGTTTTAAAAACAAAAAAGAGAGGATATTTAAGAACGACGAAGTGCTTATTACATGTAAGAAAAAATATATTTCAATTCTTTTTTATGATGAGGCACAAAAAAGTAAAGCATATAATATTGCAAATCGTATTTCTTAAATTGTGATGGATAAAGTGAATAAAAAAATATCTATATTAGTTATTACTATTGCTATTATTATATTACTTAGATGTATTTTTGATAGTAATGAAAATATTATATATATAGTTGTAGGGATAAATATTGTTGCAATTGTATTTGTATTATATACGATAATTGAAAAAATATTAGATGATATAATTGATAGAATTAAGAAAAGTGAAGTGCCATTACAAATCATTAAGCGAGAGATAAAAAATACACAGTTAAAAATATGGGGATGGACTATTGCGTTTAGCGCTGTTGTAATTGTGTGGTATTTTTTATATGCATGTTCTGGATTTGGAAATGATATTATTTCAATTTTGGCTTTAGGGATTTCAGTATTAGACGACGAAATAATAAAAAAAATAACCGAAATTTATAGAATATGAGGTGAGTATAAATGAAAAAAATAATTGATGAAATTAAAACCTTTTTTAAAAATAATAATTGGAAATATGAATATAATAAAGAAGATAATATTTTTATATCAGGTCTTGATATGGGAAATGTTTTGGGAAATGTGAGAATGTTTATTTTATTAGAAGAAAATTCTTATAATGTTTATATGATCTTAAATAGTAAAAGTGAAGGAAGCAACTATCCATTAATAGCAGAATTTTTACATAGAGCAAATTATGGATTAAAAGATGGTAATTTTGAAATGGATTATAGGGATGGAGAAATAAGGTACAAGTCCTTTGTGAATTTTAAAAATATAGATGTTTCTCAAGAAGTAATAGAAGAAAGTATAATTGTAGGAGCTGCAATGATTGATAGATATGGAAAAGGTTTATTAAAACTTATGCTAGGAGAGGGAACAGTGACAGAGTGTATTGAATATTGTGAGAACTCAGCAAAAGAATAGTTTATTTGACATCGAGACTATGAAAAAATCTCTGTAAATAGGATTCTTCTATGATAAGAAAGGGTGAGTAGCTTAAAGGGTCCCACAGTGGGGTCAGGTACCAATGTGGTAAACATAGCGTCAACTTAAGAGAAAATCAGTCTTAGAGAAGCAACTGATTTTAAAGAGAAATAGGAAAAGAAGAAGCAGGGAAGAAATTTAGGCGTAGGAAACCAGGGCCATACGATCAGAAAAATCGAAAGCCTGAATAATAAGCAGAAATTATGAAATTAAAGATTAAAAAGAAACTTTAAGATTCCTGAAATGTGTACGTCCTTTTGCTTTGTTCTTCTTTCTGCGGAAGGACCTACCAGGAAGGATCTGCGAGCGGTACCGGCAGGCATCAAGAAAGAGAGAATCAATGGAAGAAAGGGAAGCTTTGCAGGATAAAATCTGAGGAAGAACCTTCATGCGACCAATGATAAAAGATCTATTAGCCTGATAACGGTGTTTGTTAGAACTTTTAGAAGAAATACGGAGTTGCTGATCAACATCATTTTTAATGAGAGAAGAAAGATTGGAGGTAAGCATAGAGATATAAAATTCCTGAAAAACAGAGACGGAGGTAGCACCATTGAAATCTTCAATGGCGAGTCTGCTTTTCAATTCCTTATATTTTGTTTCCACAGGCCAGCGGTAAAAGTAGAGTTCACGGAACATATCGGGAGTAAAAGAAGAGTCGAGAAGATTGGTGGCAAGGTATTCTTTGGAACCATTGTCAAGGATAACTTCGATAACCCGAACAGTAATACCAGAGATTATGGAGAGGGAGTCGCCGGAACAGTTTTTAGAGATCTTGAAGTTGTCTTTCAGGCGCATAAGACAGAGATGCCCCTGAGAAGTACAGTGGCAGAAGAGATCCTGAGAATAATAGCCCCGGTCAAAAATAACGATACTGTTATGGAAGATCCCGAGATCTTTAAGGATTTTGAGATGTTCGATAGCGGCAGAACGTTCGGAAGCAAGATAATGATGTAGAGAAGCGTGGACGATATAATCATCGAGGACATCATAAATAATAGAGGAAAGAGCCATGGAGAACTGGCGGTTAGGATCTGGATGCCCAAAAAGTTTTCCAAAAAAGTCGAAGTTAGAGGGGGAATTAGGAAGTTCAAGTTTGGAGCCATCAACGGCGAAAAGATGGAGGCCATGCCAAAGTTTTCTGGCAGGGATATGCTTGTAAAAAAGGTCAACGGAGAGGTAGAAAAGCTCCTTAAATAAGTCAGGGGAAATAAACTGCCTGGCTTTGGAAAGAGCCTGTTTGGAAACGGAAGGAAAGTCCAGCTGAGGGAGATCTTCACGGATAGAAGAGAGATTTTGATACATGGAAGCTTTGGAAGAATAAAAAAGATACATAATAATGTGGAGCATAGAGAGTTTACGGCTGCGGATGAAACGATTTTTGGCGCGATGGGGTTCCAATTTGGAAGGATCTGTAATATAATTTTTAATGAATTGGATGATTGTTTTGCAGATAGTGATTCGATTCATAGAAACCTCCTGAAAATGTAATTGAATTTCTCCGGGGCGGGAGATACTATTTGATTAAGAAGCCGCGAAGCGGCTGCATTTTTGGGAGGTTTTGTCAATAGTTTTTTTAAGAAAAGAAGGAAGAATTCTTTGAAATGCAGGTAAAACAAGGCTTGAGAGAATTCTAAAATTTTTATGAACTTCTTAAGTTGACCACAGTGGGGTCTGACCACAGTGGGGTCAGGTACTCGAAAGCTGGGATAAAAGTTCTGTGAAAAGAGTATAAACTATAAACTATAAACTGGCATCTGCTTGCGGAACACACTAGGCAATGCTATTAAGCTAGATGTTCGATAAAGTGTTCGGTATGATTAAAAGAAACATGTATGTAATAAAATTACAAGAAAAAGAGTGAGAATTATCGGTTTTGGACACGACAAACAGACAGATCAGGGTCATCTGTCTGAGGGGAAAAATATTCCATTGTTTTTACCACAGTGGGGTCAGGTACTCGAAATGAGGGATGTGGGCATATGTCAAAAATGTTATTGACATATGCCTTTTATAGAGCTATTATATAAGAAAAGCGAGAAAGGAGCAGTTTATGCCGAGACCAGTAAAATGCAGAAAAGTTTGCCATTTCCCCAATGTTTTAGAATTTCTTCCGGCAGACGATACTGACAAAAAAACACCCATTGTTCTGACGGTAGATGAGTACGAGACAATCCGTCTTTTGGACAAGAAAGGTTATAGTCAGGAGCAGTGCGCAGCATCTATGCAAGTCGCAAGAACAACCGTTCAACGGATTTACGAGATTGCCAGGAAGAAAATAGCAGATGCTCTCATTGATGGATATCCACTCAGAATCGAGGGTGGGGATTTCAGAATCTGTGACGGCCAGAGCAGTAACTGCAACCTTGGAGGGTGTTACAAGCAGGAAATTTACAAAAAATATGCAGTGGAAAAAGGAGAGGGTATCATGAGAATAGCAGTAACATATGAAAACGGACAGATTTTTCAGCACTTCGGACACACAGAAACATTTAAGATTTACGATGTAGAGGAAGGAAAAGTAGTACATTCAGAAGTAGTAGATACGAATGGAAGCGGACATGGCGCATTGGCAGGAGTTCTTAATGCATTGAATGCAGATGTTTTGATCTGTGGCGGAATCGGAGGCGGCGCACAGACAGCGTTAGCGGCAGCCGGCATTAAGCTTTTCGGAGGAGTTTCCGGAGATGCGGATGAAGCAGTAGAAGCTTTTATCAATGAAACACTCGATTATAATCCGGATGTTAAGTGTTCTCATCATGAGCACAGCCACGGGGAAGGACATACATGTGGCGAGCATGGATGTGGAAGCCATAGCTGTCATTAAGAAAAATAGCAAAAAATAATAATACACAAGGATGTACAAAGGCGTTTTGCAGTCATTATTACAAAGAGTTTTTGTTTTTATCAGCAGTGATAAAAAATGTACAGGTAGTTCGAGGACTGAGAAAAGGAAAAGACCAGGGAAGAGTTGTGCAGGGTAATATTGTAGCTGATCAAAGTAATAAATCTTAAAAGGTAATAAAACGGCTGCAGGTCCATAATGTTTCCAGGGTAACGGAAGGACTCCCACTCAAAAAATGGGAGTTTTTTTGTTGCCGGAGTATCATATTTGCAAGGTGTGATTTATAAAGTATCTTGACAGAGGTACCGATCCTGTTATACTATTAAAACTGATAAAGGGGAGTAACCTACGTTTGGAAATCTGCGTTTGCAGTGTCGTCAGTACGGTGGAAACATCCGGCGCTGCAGGGAAATGGTGAGACTTTTATTGCATTTTTTGTTATGCAATAAGGGTTTCTTTTTT
>OLPT01001470.1_pt1 | contig 14242 bp, 16 predicted proteins | sample 1673051 | NCBI WGS metagenome assembly OLPT01 (sample SAMEA3136750, study PRJEB25190) | human gut metagenome | biome: human gut; feature: human-associated habitat; material: faeces | place: Austria | collected 2013
ACCCGGCATCTGACGGATCTCCGCGCCTACAGCAACCGTCTCACCAAACAGTTTAACTTCGGTCGCACCTTCGATCAGGGCACGGCCAAGCGTTCCGATTGCCTGATACCCAACAAACAGAATCGTATTGTTCGGATTCCACAGATTATGTTTCAGATGATGTTTGATTCGGCCGGCATCGCACATACCGCTCGCGGAAATGATAACCTTGCAGTCTTCGTCAAAGTTGATTGCTTTTGAATCGTCACTGGTAATCGAGGTCTTTAATCCCGGGAACATCAACGGGTTGATGCCCTTCTTCACCAGTGTCATCGCTTCTTCATCAAAGCAGTCATAAATATGTTCATTAAAGATCGTCGTTGCTTCATTTGCCAGAGGACTGTCTACATAGACTTTGAAGTTATCGTGTCCATGCACGCGTCCTTCTTCCTTGATCTGACGGATAAAATACAGCATTTCCTGTGTGCGGCCAACTGCAAAAGAAGGAATGACTACACTTCCTCCACGGTCAAAAGTATGCTGGATCACTTCGGTAAGCATTGCCACATAATCCGGTCGGTCGCCGTGACTTCTGTCACCGTAAGTGGATTCCATGACTACATAATCTGCATCATGGAGATAGACCGGATCTTTGATCAGTGGCTGATTCAGATTACCGATATCTCCGGAGAATACAATGACTTTCCGGGTGTCTTCTTCCTGAATGGTCACTTCGATGCTTGAGGATCCCAGCAGGTGTCCTGCATCTACAAATCTTATGGAAATTCCTGGCGCAGGTGTCACTGTAGTCTCATAATGGCATGGAACGAAGTTTTTCAGTACGCCCATGGCATCTTCCATGGTATAAGCGGGAACGAATTCTGGTTTGCCCTGCCGGCGTCCTTTACGGTTACGCCATTCTGCCTCGAACATCTGAATATGTGCGCTGTCACGAAGCATGATATCGCATAGGTGGCAGGTAGCATCTGTTGCGTAGATCGGTCCCTGGAATCCCTGTGCATAAATAGCAGGCAGGTTACCGGAATGATCCATATGTGCATGAGTCAGAAGTACAAAATCCAGGTCGCTTGCTTTTACAGGGATTTCCTGATTTTCGTAGTAATCGGGTCCTTGTTCCATTCCGCAGTCAACCAGGAATTTCTTTCCTGCTGCTTCCAGATAATAACAGCTGCCGGTTACTTCATGCGCTGCTCCTATAAAAGTTATCTTCATATGCGAGCCCCCTTTTTCTGATAATATACACAATGTCTTATATTTGTTACTATTATACATTATCCGCTCGCATTTTAACAGTATTTTTGTACAAAAACAGGATGAAATTTTTATAAATTCCATCCTGTTTTAAATATGGTCATTATATGGTTTTTTGGTATTTGGAAAATTGTATTTGTCGTATAAAATGTTTTCTTTAATATTGCTTTTTCTCTTTTGTGTAGTGATAATTTTGCAAACATTTCACGCTGCCGAATGGTATGGATGTTTACATTTTAAATTTTTATAGTCTGTTTTATGTTACTGTTCGCAGTAACTGTTTGGTTGCCATGTGTGAATGGCATCATCCAGCAGTCTGATCCCTGTTTCGCTATTCAGTTGTAAATATGGTCGTATTGTCTTGCGATATTTTCTCTTTCATCGTGCCGATGTGATTTCGGGTTGGCTTTTGTATTTTATCAGCTTACTTTTATTCCGCTTGTTAATGTACTTGTGGATTCCTTTACACCACCATTGCTGGCTGCATGATACCCCCTGACGCGATAATATGTACCACTTGGGACAATCACTGTCATCTCTTTCGTCAGATTTGACACATTAGATGCATCAAACTTCCAGTACTTATATGTTCCATAACTGCCATTTACCTTCCGTTCCAGATAAATATAAAGATAAACTTTAGCGCATTTCCTATGGCACTGTGTTATTCCATTAATAGCAATTTTTGTGCTGGAAAGTTTTTTAATTGTCATGCTTCCACAATTAAGATTATTGCTGCGCATCATATTATAGCTGGTATCTTCTGCCCACTCTTCAGTGGTTTCCTCATCTGTAATCTCATCGTCATTAATTTCATCATTTGTAACTTCCTCGCTTACAACATCATCCACAATACTGATAGTTTCTGCCAGAACCGGCACAGTTGATGTTGGTAAAGAAATTGCCATTGCTAATCCGATACTTAAGATCTTTTTCCACAAGGTGTTTTATTCCACATCCTTCCTCTATGTAAACACTCCTTACATAAAGTAATACGACGCAAAAACTCAAAAATCACGCTAATAAACCATATTTTTTATAATTTTTTTAATTTCTTTTCCAGAAATTTTACCAGATAAGAAATAACTGACATTATTTTTTTCCCATTTTACAGTATAATCTGCCAGATCATCATTCTCTTCTTCTATCCGATCTATTGTAGCCTCTATCCCATTTTCATTAATAACAAGGGTCCTTTTAGAATCTCCTGCTACGCTCTGCGTATTACTTATTGTACTGTCCTTTTGTTTATTTATGTGAAATAATATTATATTTTCTTTATATTGATATTCAATCCAAGCTACATCACTTGAATTGCCAATAAAGTAGTTTTTAAATTCCATACCATATGGTCTGTAATAAAATTCCGGAACTTTTACATCAAGTTCATTTTCTATTTCTGCAATAGCCTGATATTCGTCCGCATTTGCCTTTTCATTTCCGTCATCATTATCTGCTACTGTACGAACATCATTACCACTCAACAGCTTGAATGTATCAATAAAGTAATTCCTGTTGGCTTCGCTGGTCATGCTTGCTGCGAATACACTGGTTGCACAGACAATTCCAATACCGGCAACTTTTGCCAGCTTTCTTCTTTCTCTGTGCAATGGTATAACAACAGAAGGCTCTTTTTCTGAAGTTGTTTCTTCAGAAGGAGTATCCTCGGATGTGATCTCTTCTGCAGTTCTTTCTGTATTTTTATCTGTATTCTTATCTGACTTTTCTTCTCTGTAGATGCCTTCTTCCTTCAGTCGGTTCACAAACTTCCGGTAGGCTTCATCTACTTCTTCGTCTGTCTGCTCATAGTCCTGGAAGTCTTCATCTGCAAACAATTCTTCCTTTCGTTCCTGAGCTTCCCGTATGAATTCTTTTTCCATGAATTCCCGGAACTCTTCATCAGTCATATCTTCTATTGAAACCAGATCATCCTCTGGCAGACTGTCTCTATATTTATCATCAAAATCTCTTTTCATTTCATAAATCTCCTGCTTCATTTGCAGTATTTATTACCTGCAAAGCAGGTATAATATTCTATTCTCAGTAAAAATTTGCCTATATATATTTCTCTTTAAATCTGGAATTCCTTTCCCCATACCAGCCACAGCTAGCCCCACACCACAATCCTCAAACATCTCCCATCCTGCCAACACACATCTTGACAATTCTCCCCTGTGGGTTCATAGTAAATAAAAACACAAAACCCAAACAAAAATCCAGGAGGAATTCTCTATGAAACATATCGTACTTACCGGCGGCGGCACAGCTGGTCACGTTACACCCAATATAGCATTGATACCATCCCTCAAAGAGGCAGGATACCAGATTTCCTACATTGGATCCTACGAAGGAATCGAACGCAAACTCATCGAAGAACTGGGAATTCCCTACTACGGAATCTCCTCAGGAAAATTAAGACGCTACTTCGATCCGAAAAACTTTTCCGACCCCTTCCGCGTCCTCAAAGGATTTCACGAAGCAAAAAAACTCCTCAAGAAACTGAAACCAGATATCATCTTTTCCAAAGGCGGATTCGTCACAGTTCCTGTTGTTATCGCAGCAAAACGCTGCAAAATTCCGGCAATTATCCACGAATCTGATATGACCCCTGGACTTGCTAATAAACTGTGTATACCTTCCGCTGTAAAAATATGCTGCAACTTCCCCGAGACAGTTAACAGTCTTCCGGCAGATAAAGCAGAACTTACCGGTACACCTATACGTCAGGAATTACTTTCCGGTGACAAGGAAGCAGGCAGACGTTTCTGCGATTTCACAGAAGATAAACCAGTACTGCTCATTATCGGTGGAAGCCTGGGTGCAGCATCTGTAAATGAACACGTTCGCAAGATCCTTCCTGAACTTCTGAAAGACTTCCAGGTAATCCATCTCTGCGGTAAGGGCAAAATGGATGAATCTCTTCAGGGAACCAAAGGCTATGTACAGTACGAATACATCAAACAGGAACTTCCTGATCTTTTCGCACTGTCCGATATCGTAATCTCCAGAGCAGGTGCCAACGCGATCTGCGAACTCAGCGCCCTTCATAAACCCAACCTTCTGATCCCACTTTCTGCCAATGCCAGCAGAGGTGATCAGATTCTGAATGCCCGTTCCTTTGAAAAACAGGGATACAGTATGGTTCTTGAAGAAGAAGAGATCACTGATGAAAAACTCCTGGATACTATTCACAAACTTTATGCAGACAGAGAAACCTTTGAACAGAACATGACCAACAGTCAGCATATGGATTCCATTCAGCACATAGTTTCTCTCATTCAGAAATATTCTTCCAGATAAAATTTTGCAGGCAGTTCATTTTTATGGCTGCCTGCTCATTTTTTTATATTCTTTATTCAGCCATGCTTTCGTTCTCATGTTACGGTTATTTACACTGTTTCTTGTAAGACCGTATTCTGCGGCAACTATGTCCGGCGGTATTTCCAGCAATTTTGTTTTCACAAAAATATCATGACTGACGGGGTTTACCTCATATAACTTTGCCATAAGATGACGACTGATCCTGATTTCTTCTTTCCGTTCTTCCCTGTGGAGAACTATCCTTGCCGGATCACTCTCTTCATCCCACTGTTCAGGCATCTCCTCTTCTGCCATATAAGATTCCCGCTTTCTCCGGGATTTTTTGATAAAATCTCTGCATTTATTCATGGTTGCCGTATAAATCAACGATTCCAGTATCTTATAAAAATGAATAAACACATCCTGGCAGACATCTTCGGCATTTTCTTTATTCCGCAGTGCTCTGTAGGCAATCTTTACTGAGAATTTCTCATACTTTCTAAAAAAACCTTCAAAATTCTCAATTTTCATCTTTTGTACATTTCCGACTTTTATTTACCCAGTTTTGCCAGAATTTCCTCTCTGTCTTTGTCACTGAGTTCACCAGGTTTCCATGTAATACCAACCTGATCTCCCTGATATCTTGGAATCAGATGCATATGGAAATGAAATACAGTCTGACCTGCAATCTCTCCATTGTTCTGTACAATATTGAATCCATCACATTTCAGGGCATCTGTCATTTTGGCTGCCATATGTTTGGCAAGGATCATGGCTTTGCCAGCTGTTTCGTCGGGAAGTTCATAGATATTGGCAGCATGACTCTTTGGAAGGATCAGTGCATGTCCCTTGCTGGCAGGTCCCAGATCCAGGATCACTCTGAATTCATCATCCTCATAAAGTGTTGCTGAAGGAATTTCTCCATTTGCTATTTTACAAAAAATACAATTTTCCATAACGGTTTTCTCCTTTATTTTCCAGTGTTTTTCACACTTATTGTCTCGTATTTTCTCGAACTTTTCAATACGATTTTTGTTGATTCTGCTATTTTTCGATGTTACACTTCCCATGAGGTGACAGATTATGCAGGAAACAAACAAATATAAACAGCAGAAACAGGAATTTCACTTTACACTCTCCAAATTTTCACATGAAATTCGCAACCCACTGGCACTTATCTCCAGTGAATTACAGATGATGGCAGGATCCCATCCGGAAGTCCGGGATTTCAGCGAATGGAACGACATACTGGATAATATTGACCATATTCGCTGCCTTCTGGATGAACTTTCCGGATATCAGAATGCAGAACGGCTTTATCCGACAGAAACAGACTTTATCCTCTGTCTCAACAGTATCCTAAACTCCTTCCGTCCTGCTCTGGACTACCTTGGCATCACTTTAAAAACCTGTATTCCCTGTAGCCATCCCCCACTCAACCTGGATCAGACCAAGATCCGACAAGCGTTTCTGAATCTCCTTCGTAACGCCCAGGAGTCCATTCAAAACCCACACACCGGGGTGATACAGGTTACTGCCTCTGCTGTTCCCGGCGGTTTTTCTGTTTCTGTCAGAGACAACGGCTGCGGTATGACCGCTTCTCAGATGGAAAAGATTTTCTGCCCCTTTGTAACTTACAAGCCCGGAGGCACAGGCCTTGGGCTTGCTGTCACCCGCCAGATTATTGAAGCACATCATGGCACTCTGACTGTAACAAGCACCCCTGGCAAAGGATCCTGCTTTACTGTTTTTCTGCCAGAACCATAACTATACACATTATTCTGTACTCTCCCGGATTTTATAAGGTTTTGTATGTCCGGGATGATACAGAAGTACTGCCAGTATAAATCCGGATATCATTCCGCCTACATGAGCACCGTTATCCACGCCACTGCTGGTAAATCCAAAATAGAGAGAAAATCCTGCCATAATAAGTATCTGACGCATGGACAGATCTCCCAGCCAGCCTTTGTTACGGATAACTACATAGATCATGGCTCCCATTACTGCAAAAACAGCTCCTGAAGCCCCTGCAGATACTGCAAAATCCCCGCTTCTTATTTCCAGCAACATAGATATGATATTTCCCAGTACCCCACCGGTCAGATAGATAACAAGAAACCGGATTCTGCCCGTTACCTGCTCCATTCTACTTCCCAGCACAAAGAGTACCAGCATATTATTAGCAAGATGCTCAATCCCGAAATGAAGAAACATACTGGTAAACAGCCGATAAAATTCACCGTCTTCTACAATACCCGGCGTATAAGCAGCTCCCCATTCCAGCATGTGGAGTGTATTCTGGGATCCGCCGGTAAATTCTACTGCAAGAAACACAAGTATGTTGATAAAGATCAGACCTATCGTTACCGGTTCTTTTCGGAATTCTTCCAATAATTTATCCTCCTATACCAGCTATTTTAACAGATGTACTATCTGCTGACAAGGAGCCTGCTGCTATCGTTACTGTACAGTTAATGTTTACGACCTTCACCGCAACTTGCTCAAAATCCATTCCAACCAATTTTTATTTCAGGAACAGATATCTGGCTTTTGCAAAATCTACCTGATCTTCATTCTGAAGAAGATATTCTTCCTCCGGCTTCAACATTCTGCCATTAACAGAAGTACCATTTCTGGAATTCAGGTCTGCAAGATAATAACCATCATCTTTTTTTCGTATACGTGCGTGCACTCTGCTGACCGTATCCACAGGTATCACTGCATCTGCTGCCTGTTCCATTTTTCCCACTACCGTCAGTTCCTGATCCAGATAGATAGTTGCCAGTGCTCCCGGTTCCATACTGACCAGACTGGCAGGACCTTTTGTGGCTCCCTGGGACAACAGAACTGTCTCTCCCCAGGAATCTTCCAGGTTTTCTCTGTCTCGCATTTTTTCGTCATTCCATACTTTCTCTTCATTTTTCCACAATTCGCCTGTAAAACATTTCTGGTTATCCACCATCTCTTGTTCTTTTCCTTTGGAAATTCCCAAACTGCTCTCACCAAAATCCATACTTTGTGCCTCCTGATTCTGATACAGCACTACAGACTTTTCTCCTTTTTTTTGAAGTTCTTTACGTACTTTCTGCTGCCACTGTTCTGATTGCTGCTGCTTCTTTTTCCTCTTTTCTTTCATCCACCTGCTCACTGCTGCTATTGCCAGCAGAAGGATTGCCACTGCCAGCACCAGCTCTGCCTCGACAACAGGCAGATACCCCATGAGACAGGCTACTGCGACAAGAATCAGTATCAATGTACCCAATCCACAGCCCAGGATCCAACGACAGTTTGACCATTTTGTTTTTTTATTTTGTTTATCCACTTCTTTTTTATTTTCTTCCTGAAAATAATATCTGTCCGGTGACTGGTCTTCTGACATAAAATCCTCTTGCCCGATACCTTCTTCTGAATAACTCTTCTCCTGATTTTTCTGAAAGCACTCCCTCATCGGCTCTTCTTTCTCTTGTCGGTAAACGGCTTCTTTGATATCTTCCAACTGAAATCCTGTTTCCAATGTCTTACGGTAAACCCCATATCCCAGTTTCACTGCATCAGAATCTTCATGATCCAGCCTTGGAAGAAAATATTCTGCCAGTTCCCGAAACTGTTCCTGAACAGGATGAGCGTACCCTGGAAGACAGCAGAATTTTATTTCTTTTTTTCCTGCATCCAGATAAATGTACTCCGGAGCCAGTACCAACTGTTCCGGATTCATCAGATACTCTGACAGTTCTTCCAGTACAGTCACAAAACCTCCAAAAATCAGCTTCAGATCTTCTCCATTGATTTTTTTCTGTTCATAAAAAGAAGCTACTGACTGTCTGGAAGTGATGTCATAATAAAGCAGAACCTTTCCATCCAGCCCCTGTAATCTGCACCGAAGAACAGAAGGAATTACGTTTCCTTCCAGCATACGTACCTGATAGGAAGAAGTATTTATCTGTTTTTCTTCTGTAAGAATCAGATAATTATGGCTGACATCTCTTTTATATTCCACATACATGCTTTATCCCCCAATCTCTCCAATGGCTTCCCTGGCAGCTTTTACTTTTCGTATCCATTTGGGTGGACTGATCACCTTTGCATGGCCTTCTGCCTTAAGTTTCCACTGGAAGCCTCCAAACCCGGCAACTGTATCTGCAGTATAAGAAACCTGGATCTTTTTTCCATTCTGTACCTGATTCTGAAGATTTTCAGCTCCAAAGAAACCTGTATTTCCCAGTTCCCTGCTTCTGAGAGATGCTGTCTCATAGCCTTTCCCCTCTTCTCTGCACTCTTCCATACTTCCGGCCAGTGCAGCCTCATAGGCTGCTGCTGTAAGCCAGGAACGATTATGTACAAAAAAACATAAATAAAGCAATCCTGTTAAAGTAAAAAGCACCAGTGACATCACACAGGCAGCCTCTATCGTAAAACTTCCCTTTTTTATATTTATTTTTCTGCATCTGTTTTTCTTCATATGATATGTTCTCCCACATAGCCCAATAACACAAATGGAACAAAAGGTATCTCTGTTTTTCGACTTTTTTTACGAAAAAGCAGGAAGGCTGAATAACCTGCCGCCAGAAGAAGTCCCATCCATAATGTCCGGATATAAGTTTCTGTATCATTCATACAACCCAGAGCCAACAGAAACAGACCATCTCCCAACCCTATTTTTTCTCTTGTCCATATACTTAAAACAAGAAACAAAAGACTTATAGCCACAGGAATCCCCAAATCCAGAATCTGTCGCCCTTGCCACAGACTGTACCCGATTCCCAGCATTCCATATAAAAGTACAGATACAGGTAAAATTTCTTTTTGCTTCCAGTCTTTCCAGCTATTCAGCAATAAAAATATAAGAGTTATTATTTCTTTCATATATACCTGCACTCTTTCTGACCATCCCTTCTTATCTGTCTTTACCCACATTTACTGCAGGCATGCATCCCTGACACCTGCGACTGCTTCACCAGCTTGACTGTACGTTTCAAACCGCTGCAGGTTGCCTGATTGTGATAGCGGTTTCCTGTTCCTGTAATATAAACACTGCCTGCAGGAGGCTGATTCCGACTGCAGCTTTCACATGGTGCATATTTTTCTCCATACTGGTTCCGGCGTGAACTTATGCTGGAACCTGATACCTGATCCAGTGAAAGATTCAGGTACCGACAACCTGCTTTTTTGTGATATACGGAACCTGTTTCCGTTACATAGACCATCTCTTCCGGTTCTTTTCCATCGCTGATCCCATTCTCCTGGGAAGCACCTGTCCAGGCATGAACTTTTACTGTATTATGCATCCATACTTTTGGTAAGGGAATCAGCCCTCCTACTGGTGTATAGGAATATACATCAGGCAAAGTAATATCCTCTGGTCCTTTATCGTCAGCCACATAGGCATACATACCTGCTTCTTTGGCTTTCTCACAGAGACTTTGAAAATGTTCAGTCTGAATCTTATAAACATCCATAAAAGAGATCATTGTGATCATTCCGAGGAAAAATAAGGGCAGCACAAGCACTGTTTCCACTGCAATACTTGCCCTTTTGATCCTGGTTTCCAAGGTACAGAAAGATACTTTTTCAGAAAGGCGGGGATTCACTCCGTTTGTCGGGGGAAACGGATCTGTGAAATGCCACGGAGAGCGTTTCCTTTCTTTTTTTATTTCATTCTTTCTGTCTGTCCGTTCAGTTTTTTTATGAGCTTTCTGAAAAAGCATCTTTCTGCACCTCTTTTCCGGACCGGCACCAGAGCCGGTCCCTTTATGTATAACTGTACTGTTTTGTTACTGTATAGATCCTCAGCCTGTTTGCCTTTACATCTACAGAGGCTTCTACTGCCTCCAGGCAGCAATCCAGGCGAAAGTTTTCTTTTCCTGAAATATGACGGATCTTATCTTCTGTCATGTCCATTCCACGTTGAAGAGTCTGGTCTTTGGACTGGGACAACAACAAAACCTGAAGATAATCTTCGTAGGACATTCCTTTTTCACAAGTTCTTCTTTCAGAATCCAGCCCCTCCAGAAGATCGGGAAGATTTTCCAGGGATAGCTGCCATTGAGAGGAATTTTTTACAAGAGGAACTTTACCTCCATGGAACAGTTCCCTCAAATCCAGAATACTTTCTGCAAAAGACCAGCAGAGAAGGATAGCTGCTTCGATCAACGCCGACGCAGGCGGAATCAGAAACCCTGATGCTATGGCAAGTGCCAGAGCCTGAACCTGCCCTCTTTTTACAGAATCTCCCATAAGGCAGGCACTGTTTACTCCCTCCCGAATCAGAAGTAGTCTTCCTGCTACTGCTTCCAGATTCTTTTTGTCGCTGTTTTTCCCTGCCAGAATGTATTCCATCTGGTATTGAAGACCATCCTTTCCGGGACTCCGGTAGTTTCCCATCCGGTCTGTAAGATACTGCTGAAACAGCATTCTGGATGTTGCAGAATTATCATTTTTCGGATTCCCGGGCATGAACATGCCTTCCTGGATTTTTCTTCCGGAAAGAAGCTCTCCGGAAGATATTTCACTATCCGAAATGCCTTTTTCTCTTGGAACTACGAGATTCAGAAGGCTCATCTGCCGGATACGTTTCAGAATGGGTATGGGATTCACTACATCTGTCTTTGCCTCCCCATCAGAAAATCCATCTCCTCCTGCTGAAAAATCTCCTGGATTTTCTTCTTTCTGATTTTCCTGTTCTGCTTTTGCAGCTTCACTGTTCCGGGCTGCACTATCCATTTCTGAATCATAATTTTCCAGAGTTTTGCTTTCTTCTGCCTGTTTTCCGGAATTTTCAGCCTGTTTTACTTTTTCTTCTCTGTTCTGAAGGTGCTCCAGAACTTTGCTGACTCCCTGACTTCCCAAAGTCTGCTTCATCATCGTAATAACCTGATGATAAAATACTTCCCCATTCTGATCTGTTGCCAGTCTGTAGCCACTGAACCCTCCCTGCTTTAACTTAAGTTTCTGACTGTTCTGTCTCAGTGCAGGCTTCATATAGGACTCCATATTGTTATACACTGCTCCCAGATCCAACTCTCCCTTTCCGTTACTTCCATCCAGAAAAAGCAGATCATATTCTTTCAGAAGTATGGGATCATACTGTCCAAACAGGGAATACAGACCAATATCCAGACTGCTGAGAATCTGCGTCCTGGCTGCTGCAGCCTGCACCGACTGAATACTCGTCCCCACCAAAGAAAGCAAAAGACTTAAAATCAGTGCCAGAAAAACCGTAATACTGCCTTTTTTTACCATAGACGCACCTCTCTTCCTGTCAGATAGAATTACTCTGTTTTGCAATCTTGCTAAGAATACTGTTCACCAGATCTGTAAGCTGTTTCTTAAAAATAATTACAAGGCTGATCAATACCACCAGTATCAGGATAATTTCTACCACACCGACAGCATCTTCTTCCTCTATAAATTCCTGAATATTTTCTATTACTGCATTCATATTTTCTCCTCCTGTATCAATCTCTGCTTTCCCATAATTGTCCAGTTTTCTTGCAGTTACAATTTTGCTGTTTGTCAACTTAACCATAAAACGAAAGAAATGCAGGAATCATGATAATAGCCATCACCACCGCCATCATAAGGATCATGGGCACCAGCAATTTAGTAGCTGCTGCCTCTCCCAGAACCCTTGCTTTTCTTTTTCGTTCATCCCAGGCTTCCATTGCTTCCTGTTCCAGCATATCTGCCATTCTCCGGCTTCCCTTCTGAAGATTCTGTATCAGCAAGGTGGAAAAAGTCTTATATTTCATCTGCCCACACCGCTGTCCGAATCTCCTGTATGCTTCTAGTTCTGCCACTCCACTGTCCATTTCGTAACAGGCTGTAACAATGGCTTCATAGGCATACCTGGGTTTCTGAGGTTTCCGTTTCAGATAATCTGATGCTATTTTCTGAAAGGCTTTCCTTGCAGTCATTCCAGCCTGCACCAGTAAAGTAAACTTCATCACCAGTGAAGGATAATCCATCAGAAGCTGCTCGGATTTTTTTGCCAGTTCTTCCTGGGTTTCTCTTGCTTTTTTCATCATTACAGCAAAAGCAGCAAACAAAGCCATGGCAGCCAGCAGTGTTCCTGAACGGTCTCCTTTTTTCTTCCACTGAAGAGTCTGACCATTCCAGTTATCAGGCAGATAATAATAATCCGGATCTGCTTTTTCTCTGTTATATTTTTCAATTACTTCCTGCAGTTCCTTTCTTCTGGCTTCTTCAGGCGTTTCTTCTGTAAAACTGTCCTCCTGGGATTCAGAATTCTCTTCTGTCTCTTTTTCCGGTATCTGCACCTGAAAGTTTTCTGCCTTATTCCCATCTACAGAAACCTGCAGATCTTCTGTGTAGGTACCGGAAGATTCTCTGGGAATCCTGGTGTTCCGGGAATAAATAATATCCGCACCTTCTGTAGCTGTAAGAAAAAATCCCAGAAGATTGCCGCCGATGGCAACCAGTATAAAAAGCTGAATGCTTTTTTTGTCTGCCAGTCCTTCCAAGCGCAGCTGCCCTGTTTTCCAGATGATAAAAATACCTGCTGTCAACAAAAAAATTACCAGATGTACCCACATGATCTCATACCTCAATATCTACAATCTTATGTCCCAGCCAGTAGGACATACCGTAGATTCCCAGACACAATGTCATGGCACAGATTCCGAAAGGATTGCCATAAAGAACACTTAAAAAATCCGGAGAAGTCAGCTTCAGATAAAGAATAATTCCTGCCGGCATCAGACTCATGATGGTCTGTTCTGCTTTTTTGGCTGCCAGAGTAGACTCGATCTCTTTCTTCACATCAATCTTATCTCCCAGCATTCTGGCAGATGTCTGAATGATCCGGTTCATGTCTCCACCTGTACGTTTCGCTGTATGAAACACAGCCGCAAAATTCTCAACATCTTCCAGACAGCATCTTTCTGCAAATCCCAGAAACAGTTCTTCCACCGGAACACTAACCTTCAGCTGACTTTCCATATAATGGAATTCTTTCAGAATATCTGTGTCTTTGGGATAAAGTCTTTCCAGATCCCGGGCACATGCAGAAACTGCATTTTCCACAGAATATCCTGCCTGAACTGCCACACTGAGAGAATTCAGTGCATCCCGAAACTGATAATTCAAATTTTTCTTCCGTTCCCGGATCATCTGCTTCTTTTTTAATTTCAGGAAAATAACTGCTGCCGGTACAGACAGCACCAGAAGCCACTTGTTCTGATAAAAAAGATAGTCAAATACCACACATAACAACACACTTTCCACCAGAAATCTTATCCATTCTTTCCTGGAAAAATGATATTCCCCATAATTTTCTTTCATTGTTCCACCTCTATTCCTGCCCGTATCAGCTTCTCCCGGTTCAGAAGAGGAGCTGTCTTTATCAGACCTTCCCCTTCTTTCCACCGGTAAAGTGTTCTTGTTCTGATCTCATGATCTTCAAATCCACAGACTTCCGTTATTTCCAGCACTTTACGACTTTTGTCCCGCATACGTCCCAGATGGATCAGAATATCCACGCCCGAGGCGATCTGTCGTCTTATGGCTTCCAGCGGCAGCTCTACTCCCATAAGAGTCATTGTCTCCAGACGGGACAACATATCCCTGGCAGAGTTGGCATGAGCTGTACTCAAACTTCCTTCGTGACCTGTATTAAACGCCTTTATATGGACTCCCTATGTTCCCATCATGCAGAAATACAATATCTTTA